>Ga0256405_10008330_pt1 | contig 14931 bp, 9 predicted proteins | sample RumenRJG_02DNA_FD_189096 | JGI IMG/M metagenome (GOLD analysis project Ga0256405, IMG submission 189096) | Bovine rumen microbial communities from Lethbridge, Alberta, Canada - RJG_02 | ecosystem: Host-associated > Mammals > Digestive system > Stomach > Rumen | place: Canada: Alberta | collected... | reverse complement strand
CGATAAATGGACATTCTCCACTAATGGTGTTTCCATCATGGGAAGATATGGAATCGAATGTATTGGCTTTGGTCCTGGAGACGAAAAAGAAGCTCATGCACCAAATGAAAAGACAAGAAAAGATGACCTTGTTATCTGTGCAGCTTTATACGCTGTCATGCCATTAATGTATTTGGAAAATCTTAAAAAATAACTGCAAAAAAGGAGTAAAACGTAAATATTATGGAAAAAGTTCAACCAAGATTTGCCGGTCGACACCTCATCACTTTAGAAGATTTTACTAAAGAAGAAATCGACTACATGCTCAAAGTATCTCGTGACTTAAAAGATGCTTTCTACAGAAACGAACCAACTGATTGGCTCACAAACAAAACTGGATTCTTAATGTTCTTTGAGCAATCCACAAGAACCAGAAACTCATTTGAAAGTGGTATGGCTCAACTCGGTGGTCACGCGACATTCTTAGACACCTCCATGATGCAAATTGCTCATGGTGAAAGTGCAAAAGATACCGCAGTCATCCTTTCAAGTTTTGGCCACATGATTGCTTGTCGTTACTGTAACTGGGGATTAGGAAATAAATACATTAGAGAAATGGCCAAATGGTCAACAGTCCCAATCATCAACTTACAATGTGACTTATATCACCCAATGCAAGCTTTAGCGGACTTAATGACTATCGAAGACGAATTTGGACACACCGAACACTTAAAGGTTTCAGTTATCTGGGCAATGGCCACAACACACAAGAAACCAATCTCAGTTCCAGTTTCTCAAGTTTTATTATTCCCAAGATATGGAATCGATGTTACTCTTGCTTACCCAGAAGGATATGATTTACCAGATTGGGTTATTGAAAAAGCAAGAAAGAACGCTGCTGAACATGGTGGATCCTTAACTATCACTCATGATATGGATGCCGCTTATAAAGATGCAGACGTTGTCTTCCCAAAGAACTGGGGTAGCTGGGTTACTAACCAATCCACAACGGTTGTTGATGATGCCTTATTAGCACTTAAAGCATGGAAATGTACACCAGATAAGATGGCGTTAGCAAAACCAACATGTAGATATATGCATGCTCTTCCTGCTGATAGAGTTAACGAAGTCGTTGATGAAGTTATTGATGGACCACAATCAGTCATCTATCAAGAAGCTGAAAATAGAATCCATACTGCTAAAGCAGTCATGGCCCTCTTTATTCACGACAAACTCCCAAGTGATAGAAGATAAACTAAATTATTAACATTAAAGAACTGGTATATCCGGTTCTTTTTTGCTTGAACATTTTTTTGACTATTTCATATGGCAATGAAATAATTTATTTGTTGGTAAACGTTGCATGCCAAAAGATGAATTTAACTCTGTAGAAGTACATAACGACTCTAGCTATACCGTATTTGAATTTGGTAGTACACCTAAGACAGGTATTTTTAATCAACGCGAAAATAAATCTACAGTAAGTAGAGACGAAGTCAACGATAGCGCAACTAAAAACCATGAGAATTTTAGTAGTGAAGAAGGCGTTGACCAAAATAACTTTAAGCAACAAAAAGATCTCATTGATAAATTAAACACTAACGAAGGTAATACTGTTGTTGATTCTTCATCAAGTAGTAGCAGTTCAACCGCAAGTGAGGCTGGCGCTGCTAGTGGAGGAGCTTCCGCAGCTGCAGGTGGAGCTGGTTCCGCCGCTGCCGGAACTGCTGCTGGAGTAGCAACTGTTGTTGTTACCGCTATCGCGGCTACTGTTGGCATTACTACCATTTCTAATAACAATGCATATTGCAAATTCCAAGGACTAGAAGTAGGTATCACCGAAGTTACTTACTATCTAGAACTTTTTGATACTGAAGAAACTCCATTTAGACTCATTATTGAGAATCAATCCTATAGTGGATATCGTGACCTTTATGAAGGAATGAATGAAGGTACATTTGAACAATTAAGTGGTGGCCAAACATACCGTATTTACGTTCAAGAGCAAAGTGATTCTAAGAAAATCATTTATGATTCAAGTTTCACAACGATGAAAGATAACCAAGTTCCAAATCAATTTAATGGAATTAACTTCTTAGACGCTAGTTTTGCGAATAACACTTTCACTGTTCAACTCGATTACACGGAAAATGAAGAAGGATATTTCCATGATTTCATGCTTGTTTTAATTTTAGACAATAATGAAATTCCATTTAGAACTAGCTTTAATCTTGAAGCAACCACTGAACCTCAGACAATGTCTGCACTAAACACTGATGGCTCTACAAAAGTTGATCTTAGAAATAGCAGTTATACATACGAACTATATTACGGTGAAGGACAAGAAAGCCGCAGTTACACTGATGGAAGTACAGTAGAGTTTAATGATCCTTCTGGAGTGGTTGTTGATTTTGGTATGCCTACTATCAGCAGTGAAGCTAACTTCATCACCTATGAATTTACAGTGACACTAGATTATCAAGATGATTTAGATGAGATACATGATATTGAACTTGAGCTTAGAGATTTCTATCAAGACTATCCAGCGGTCACAATTCCACTAGAAAAGACTCTAGAACCACAGGTGGTTAATTATTCAGAATATAACACCACAAATCCTGAGATTTTAAGAACATTAACATTTAAGCCTTTGTTTAACTATTACGAAGGAAATAGATCAAGAGCTTTAGAAATAGGAACAGTTAAATTTACCGATAATAGTGGTACTGTTCCAACAGTTAACGCCCCTACAATTAGTGAAACCGCTAACTTTGTTGATTATACATTTACTATCAAACTTAATTACATTGATGAATTAAATCAAATCACTAATTTCTATTTAGATTGTACTGAACCAGTAGCTACGACAGTAGATACCGGAGCTGCAGGAGGAAACGAGCGTACAGTAAGAGTGCCTTTAACTATTTCAAAAGAAGTTCAAACGGTGGATTTAACTAGATATAGTGAGGTTCCTATTGATATTAGACACAAAGAAATCACTTTCACTGTGGTTTATGTCTACGATAGTGGCACTGAAGCAAGTGCTGCACCAGTTACTAGAAGATTTACTGATAGTAGCAGCGGTGTTTCTCAAGTTAATGGAGTTACTGTTAGTAATGAAATTAGCTTTGAAACATACGAGATGAGTGTCACTTTAGATTATCGAGATGACTATAACTATTACTCTAACTTCAAACTTGTAATGACTGATAATTGGAATAACACAACATATAATGTTCCATTAACAAAAACCACCAGTGCTCAAACAGTTAGTTTAGCTAATTACATTGATGATTTAGAGCTCGTTAGAAAAAGAGACTTTAAGATTGGTTTATCTTGGACTGATTCTGAACAAGGCAGTCAATCAATAAGTGAAGTCTATCCAGAATTTAGCTTCTCTGATAGCAGTGGTCTATACGACCAAACTGAAATAACAGGAATGACTTTCTCCATGGACGCAAATTATGCGACTGGTGAATTCACCGTTACATTAAGTTATTACGACCCACTTAATCTCATTACCAATATTTCTTTATACATGTCCGGTGATGGAACTAGAACATATCAGTTAGAAAAAACTACAGAGCCTCAAACCCTTAGTAACTCCACTGATGGAGAAGGAACATTATTCTTTGAAGCAGGAGATGTTTATAGTTATCAACTTTCGTATTACAAAGATGGTGATTTAGATCAATCGATAAGTGGACAACAAACATTTACTGATAATTATTCACCAACATATATCACTGGATGTGTTGTTGATGAAAAGACAAACTTCGGTGAACCAACCCATGATGTCAGTATTGATTTAACTGTTGATGACTATTATCAAACAATCACCAGTGCTTCTATTACATTTACTGATCCAAACGCTCCTGCTACTCCAACCGGAGATGAACATTATTCTCAAACTGTTTCAATTAGTCCGACAAGTGGAAGCCAATATATCCAACTAGATGAACTTGATTTAACCACTAACATTGAGTGGAATTACGCGGTTTCTTATACGGTTAATGGCACTACATATAACGGTCCAACAGGTACAGTTACATTTATAGATTCACAACCATCTTCAGTAAATGGATATCAAAGTGATTGGTGTTTATATCAACTTGATGAGAACTTTGATGACTTAACTTTAGCTCTTTACATTGATATGGAAAATCCACGTGAAGATATTAGTGATATGTCTATTATTCTCGGACAACATGAATACACGATTATGCCTATGAGTGGATGGCAATTTATTCCAGTTGGCACTGATTTCGGTGCAATGGATAGTTCTCAAGAAGTAGCCTTCCAATTAAATGGCACTCAATATAACTACTTAACTAAACAAGCTGAAAGTGTGAATTACTTCTCTGAGATAGTGACCTTAACTAAGGGAACAACCTCAAAAGTATTAGGTGCAGATGTTAGTCCATATGTTTCTGGCGGCTCAATTGATTTATCCACCGCGATAGTTGAATTAGATCCTAACCAAGGATCATTCACAAATTTTGAATTAGTGTTCACTGGCACTGATGGTGAAGAATCAGTAGATTTTGAACCAATTTATAACAACAGTACTGAAATGACTAACATCGATATGTCCGGTAACGCTAATTATGAAGCAATAGTGGCATTACTCAGTAATGGTCCAGTTAGTGTTTCAATTAGATACTATTCAAATCTTACAAATCAAACCGAAACGGTTTTGATAAAGTCAAACTTGGTGTTTGACATACAAGTATAAAACGACACACAGGAGGTATAACGTTTTATGGAAAAGAATGAAAAAACCAGAAAGATTGTCTTATGGTCACTATTTGGCGTATTAGTGGTCATCACAATCATCGGATTTATCTTCACAAAGGAAATCTATGGTTGGAGTGAAACAAATGATATGGGAGATATTATTTGGCATGGTTTCTTTAGAGAATTACAAATTAATTCTGATAATGAAGCAGTCAGATATATCTGTGTTGAACTTGTTCCACACTTAATGAAGACAATTCAAATTATTACTATTGCTATTGCGTTAGCAATTGGAATTCATTACGCTGCTAGACTTACATTTAGATCTAGAAAAGGAATGACAATTTCTCGTTTAATGGTTAACTTTGTTAAATGGGTTATCGCAATTGCGACAGTCTTCTTTATCTTAGATGCTTGGGGTGCCCCTGCTACTGCAATGCTTGCTAGTGCTGGAGTTGTTACTCTTATCATAGGTCTTGGTTCACAATCACTTGTCGCTGACATTTTAGCGGGTGTCTTCATCGTCTTTGAAGGTGATTTCCAAGTTGGAGATATCATCATCGTTGATGGTTGGAGAGGTGAAGTTCAAGCTATCGGAATTAGAACTACAAAGTTAATTGATGCAGGCGGAAATGTGAAGATTGTTAACAACAGCCAAATTAAATCAATTATTAACCAAACCAAAGAATTATCTATCGCTAAATGTTATGTTGCGATTGGATACGAAGCACGTATTGAAAATGTTGAGGCTGTTATCGCTGATAACATTGATAAGTTAAAAGAAAAGATTCCAGGAATTGTTGAAGGACCATATTACAAAGGTGTTTCCGAACTCGCTGAAAGTTCAGTTAACTTATTATTCGTTGCTAAATGTAAAGAAAATGATATCTATCAAGTCCAAAGAGATTTGAATAGAGAAATTAAGATTATGTTTGATGACAATAATATCAACATTCCATTCAATCAAGTTGTTGTTCATATGGGTGAAGAAGATAAACCAAAAGAAATCGTCACCAAGAAGACTGAAAAGAAAGTTCAAGAATTCACCGAAGAGCAAAAAGAACTATCTAAAGACATTGAAATTAAGAAATAGATTTATACCTCTTACTATAATTAGGCCACTTTCAAAGTGGTCTTTTTTATTGATAAAATAGCGAAATAACTACAAATTATTATTAAAAAGTAACCAGTAGCGTCATTTGTTGGAAAATGACTCTCTTTTTCGTTATAATTTTTTTAGATAAGAAGAGGCTATAATTATGATTGCTATCGGCGTTGATATTGGCGGAACATCCATCAAGGGTGCTTTTATTAATGACAAAGGTGAGATTCTTAATCGTTTCTCAATGAAAGTTGAAAAAGAAGCTTCCGCGGAAGACTCTGTTGGAAAACTATGCGACATTATTGCTAAAGCAATGGATGAAGGTGGATATAAAGGAAAAGTTAAAGGCGTTGGAATTGGATGCCCTGGCTTACTTGATATCGATAATGGAATTATCATCAATTCTCCTAACTTACCAATGTGGTCAAAATTCCCATTAAAAGAATTTGTGGAGAAAAGATTAGGTTTAGAAGTTGTTATTAATAACGATGCGAACGTCGCTGCTTTAGGAGAAGCTAAATTCGGAAGCGGTAGCAAATATCAAAACTCCATTATGATTACTTTAGGAACCGGTATTGGTGGAGGAGTAATTATTAACGGTAAACTCTATGATGGTTATAAACATCAAGGTGGAGAACTTGGACACATGGTCATTCACGTGAATGGAAGAGCGTGTGGTTGTGGAAGAAAAGGATGCTTTGAAGCGTATGCTTCCGCAAGTGCGTTAATTAAAGACACACGTGCAATGATGAAAAAACATCCAGAGAGCTTATTAACTCAAATTGAAAAAGAATTAGTGGGTGTTGATGGTAGAAACGCTTTCTTAGCCGCTAAAAGAGGCGATAAATACGGAATGAAGTTAGTAAATGACTACGTCATGTACCTTTCTGAAGGATTACTTAACTTCTGTAACATCTTTAGACCTGAAGTTATTATTCTTTCCGGCGGTATCGCTAACGAAAAAGAATACTTAATTGATAAAGTCGCTGATTATCTTGAAGAGAATCATTATGGATTTATCGGATCTCCAAAAGTTGAAGTAGTTAATGGCGTTCTCGGATATGATTCCGGCAAAATTGGAGCAGCCTGCTTAATTTTATTTAAATAACAGATTTTAAAACAATTTATGCAAAAGGCTAAAAGGGAAAATCTTTTAGCTTTTTATGTTATTTAAGATACTTTGTATGTTAAAATAACCAATATTGAGAGGAATTTTATATGGATTCAGAAAAGAAAAGAATTTTTCGAATTGTTAGTGGACTAGTTGCGTTAGTCGCAGTAGTTGTGGGATTCGCTTTAATCGCCTTAATGCCTGTTTTAAAAATTACAGATGGCGATTCATTAACACTTCAATCTTTTATTGGAAAAGTTATTCCATTATTAAGTAACCCTAGTGATATGGACGCCCTAAAAGCTGGGTTTTTCCCAATGTTTGTCGTTCTCACTTATGGAGTGACATACATTTTTGGATTAATTTATATCATTAAACTCATCGTCGATCTCTTTAGCAAAAAAGAAGACGCTGATAGAAAGATTAGATTTGATACAGCAAGCTTATCATTTGTCTTGCTCGGTTTCTTTGCTTTCTTATCATTCATTATGCTTCAAAAGAACGATCCAACTGATGAAATTAGATTAGGGCTTGGATCTTTCCTTGCTTTAGGTTTAGGCGGTGTTGGTGCTTTAGCATCAGCGTGCGGATATTTCATGACTAGTGATAAACCAGTTGTTAATAAAGTGTTAAGAATGTGCTTAATGGCAGTTAGCTTTGCCGCTGCTGTTCTTGTCTTTATGCAAATCTTTGTGGTCGAAGGCCAATTAATGTCACCATTCCACTTATCGTTAATCCTTGCAGCAAGCTCATTTTATGGTGGTACACCAAGCATGACCCTTGTCATGATTGCCACTGGACTCTCCACTGCATTAATTATCGCTTTTGCGTTTATGAACTCCGTCGGAGTTACTGCTTTAGAAACCAGAAAAGAAAAAGCTGAAAAAGCAGTCAAAGCACATAACATTCTAATGGTTGTTTTATCTGCTATTGCAGTAATTCTTACCGCAGCAGTTATCTTTGTTGGCCCAATTGTTGCTAATAAACCTGAAGTATTAGCGGCTGACCCATTACATGCATATTTAGCGTTAGGCGCGGTTGTTCTTGCTTTAGTTTTAGCGATTCTTGTTGCTGCTGTTCCTGAAAAAGCAGTTCAAGAAGGCGTTACATATGAACCTTCAGAAGAATCTGCTGAAGAAGTAGAAGAACCTGTTGAAGAACCAGTTCAAGAAGAAAAACCAGTTGAAGAAAAAGCGGAAGTTGCTGAAGCTGTTGTTATCGCTGACGCCGTTAGTGAAGAACCAGTGGAAGAAACAAAGGCTGAAGAAGTTAAGGAAGAACCAAAAGAGGAAGAAAAACCTCAAGAAGTCGCCCCAAAAGAAGAAAAACCAGCCCCAGCAAAGAAGTCTGCTAAGAAAGAAAAAGCTCCTGCCAAAGAAGAAAAGAAGGAAGCTCCTAAAAAGGAAGCTGCCCCTAAAAAAGCAGAAGCTAAAAAAGAACCTGCCAAAAAGGAAGAGACCCCAAAGAAAGTAGAAGAGAAGAAGACTCCTGCTAAGAAGGCCGCTCCAAAGAAGGAAGAAACTACCAAGGAGCCAGAAGAGAAAAAAGAAGCTCCTAAGAAGAATACTGCTTCCTATCACGTCTCAAAGAGAGCAAGTGATAACAAGTGGCAAGTCTTTAGAGCCGGTAGTGATAAAGTTATTAAATTATTCGACACTAAAGTTGAGGCCGAAGAATACACAAAACGTATGGCGGAAAACCAAGGCGTTAGTTATCTCTCCCATGCTTCCAAAGGAAAGAATAAGGGAAGAATTCAAAAGAAATAATCTAACTAATAAGAAGCGCTTATTGAAACTAGGCGCTTCTTTTTTTATAATTCTCATACAAGTATGAAAATCTACTCTTATATCAAATTAGTTATCTTCCTTACGTTCTCGGTTCTCATCTTTTTCTTTACCCACGAATTAGTTGAGAACATTAAATACCTTATCCCTGCTTTACTCGGTACTTATGGTTTAGAAAGTATTATTATCATTGCTATCAAAAGTAAGAAGAACTGTTTTAAGAGCACGAAATTTATTTATGGCTTCGCTGAGATCACTTTAGCGTTAACAGTCTTATTTGGTGTTACTGAATTTGAAAGTATCTGTGCGATTTGGGCAGTATGGGCAATTATTAGAGAATTATTTGAGTTACAAGAAATTGCAATTGGAAGAGCAAAAGGAATAGTGGCAATTCTAATTGCCGCAGAGTCTGCAGTTTCAATCACTTTCTCAATTATGTTATTAATTAACTCTACTGAACATCACGTGTTAATACATATGTATTTACTTGTTGTAGAACTTGTTTTAAATACTTTGGTACCAATACTAGAATCAGTGTTAGATATCATTCAATCAAAAAATAATTAACATATTTTTTAGCATTGGTTTATAATATTCTCTTCTTGTTTTTTATCAAGTTGGAGAAAAGAGGAGATTACTTCAAATGAAAAATGAAAAATTAGTCCAAATCCTTGAAGGCTTATTAATCCTAGTTGTCGGTATATTAATTGCCGTCTTCGGAATTCAAACAGTGGTTGACACTTACTTTGGCATCTTATTCTTAGTTGGCGGAGTAGCGTTATTTGTTGTTGAACTCGTTAACTTAGTTAAAGTTGGCAAATTAACCTTTGGTGGTTTATTTGGCGGCGCGGCAGCTTCTGCTCTTGGCGCTTGCTTACTCGCTGGATACATCTCCTTTGGTGTACTAGTGAACATCATTGTTGTTCTTATTATCGCCTTCGGCTTTGCTTTATTAGTCTATGGCGTATATGCAACAGCTAAAGTTAACAAAGGATACGGAATTGGACAAATTATCATTGGCGCTTTAGCAGCCCTCATGGGAGTGTTATACATAACACTTCCAGAGTTCAGAACTGCTTTCTGGATTGTCGTAGGAATACTCATTGCTCTATATGGTGGATTTGTGTTCTTCTACGCTTTATTATCTAAGAAAAAATAGTAGTCGTGATCAAAACGAGAAGGGCTTCCTACTAGGGAGCCTTTTTTCTTTATTTATAAAATGTATGTGCGCATCTAATTCTAAAAGGTTTATTTATATAACCTTTAGAAAGTGTTGATTAGTTTATTTATTTTTATGGCTTAAAAAGTTTATAATAATACCTTGAAAAGATTACTTGATTATTATTTAATTATAAGCACGGGTCTGTAGCTCACCTGGGAGAGCGCATCGTTCGCAACGATGAGGTAGCGAGTTCGAGCCTCGTCAGTACTCCGTTAAATACCCGCTACCCCTAATCAAAGAGGATAAGGGCAAAACACCAAAAATTATGGTGTGTAAGCGGCTAAATCACTGAAAAATCAGTAAAAACGGTGTCAAGTTCTGAAAAACCAGTAATTCTCAGACTTTAAGAGAAGTTCAGCACAGAAATGCCCTGTATGTTCCAATTTCCCCGAAAAAACGGGACAATTGCAACGCTAAAAAATCTAGTTTAAAATAACCACAATGGGTCTGTAGCTCAGTTGGGAGAGCGCTTCGTTCGCAACGAAGAGGTTCCGCCGGTTCGAACCCGGTCAGATCCACCAAAAAGCAAACATAGCATCGTAATCATTGCGATGCTTTTTTGTCTGAGCCAGTCCTGCAAAGGCTGAGCGAGTTAAAACCCCCAGATAGTCTGGGGTGGAGGTAAAACTTACAGTTTTGCCCAAAATAAAATCTCCTTACAATATTAATGCGGACCAACGCGTTAATATGAAAGGAGACATATGCCTCGAGACGAGTATAGTTTAGCACATACTGTGTGGAACTGTAAGTACCACATAGTGTTTGCACCCAAATACCGAAGACAAGCATTCTTTGGTGAAAAAAGATTGGAGATCGGAAAGATTCTTCGAAAACTTTGCGAATTCAAACAAGTGACAATTGTGGAAGCAGAAGTATGCCCTGACCACATCCACATGCTTGTGGAGATTCCCCCAAAAATGTCTGTTTCTGGTTTTGTGGGATATCTCAAAGGTAAATCATCTTTGATAATTTATCAACGATGGGGAAACCTGAAATTCAAATACAGAAACAGAGAGTTTTGGTGTAGAGGCTATTACGTGGATACGGTTGGCAAGAATAAAGCCAAAATAGCCGAATACATCAGGAATCAACTAAAGGAGGATGAAGCGGTTGTCCAATTGACAATCGACTTCGACGAAGACCCGTTTACGGGTAGCTAAGGACAAAAGCAAGCGGTGGTCCGCATTTCGCCCTTGAGAGGGGCGGCTAGTAATAGAGGGCTAATATCTGCCCGTCTATGAAAAACCACCGGATCGTCCGGTGGATATTTATTTTATTATTTTTCTAGTTAGCACTTAACAGAGATTTATTCATTATTGTATAATGACCTTGTATGGCATTCGGATTACTTTACGACTATTTAATGGGACAAAGCATTGATGCATATACATACTTTGGCGCTCACTTTGAAAAAAGAGATGGCGTTGAAGGTGTAGTTTTTAGATTATATGCACCAATGGCGAGTGATGTTTCAGTTATTGGAGATTTCAATGATTGGAGTGTCTATGCCCACAAAATGAACAAGATCGATGATTGTGGTGTTTATGAGATTTTCATCCCAGGACTTCAAAATTATCAATCCTACAAATATCACTTTAGAAATGCGAAAGGAGTATATGTAGACAAAATTGACCCATATGCATTCTTTAGTGAAGTTGCTCCAGGAACTTGTTCCAGATTATTCGACATTGAAAATTTTAAGTGGCATGATTCTAAATTCTTAAAGGCAAGAGATCGTAACTTTGACAAACCTATGTCAATTTATGAAATGCACGCTGGTAGTTGGCTTAAAAACCATGAAGGAAGATTCTCATCATACGAGGAACTCGCTGATGAATTAATTCCTTATGTAACTGGCATGGGTTATACCCATGTTGAGTTCATGCCTATCATGATGCATCCATTTTTAGGAAGCTGGGGATATCAAGCAACCGGTTTCTATAGCTGTGATCCTAGATATGGTAATCCTTTCCAACTCATGTCTCTTATTGATAGATTACATAAAGCAGGTATTGGAGTAATTATTGATTTTGCTCCAGTTCACTTTGCTAATGATAGTTGGGCACTTAAAGACTACGATGGTACCCACTTATTTGAATACGGAAATAAATATCGTGTTTCTCCATGGGGAAGCTTACAGTTTGATTTAGGTAAAGATCCTGTTCGTTCTTTCCTTATGAGTGCGATTAATTTCTACGTAGAAAAATACCACGCTGATGGAATTAGAATCGACGCGGTTAGTAACATTATTTTCTATAACGGCGATAAAAGAAATGGCACTAACGAAGGTGCGATTGAATTTATTAAACGTTTAAACGGTAAAATGCATATTGCTCATGATTCTGTGATGATGATTGCAGAAGATAGCAGTGATTATCCAGGAGTCACTAAAGGCACTGATATCGGACTTGGCTTCGATTATAAGTGGGATTTAGGTTGGATGAATGACACATTAAAGTATTATGCTTTAGACCCAGTTTATAAGAAATATGACCATAACAAATTAACTTTCTCTATGGCCTATTTCTATAGTGATAATTTCATGCTTCCATTCTCTCATGATGAAGTAGTGCATGGAAAAGGCACACTTCTTAATAAGATGTGGGGTGATTATTATCAAAAATTCGCGTTATTAAGAAACTTAATTACTTATCAATTTGGTCACCCAGGAAAGAAACTTAACTTCATGGGTAATGAATTTGGATCATTTGATGAATGGAACGAAAATAAATCATTACCATGGGAATTAAAACAATTCCCTGCCCATGATTCTATTTCTCGTTTATATCATGATTTAAACCTCATTTATCGCGCTCATCCAGCGATGTATATTGGGGAACATAATCCAGAGACATTCAAGTGGCTTATCGTTGATAATAATGTCGATAGTGTTTTCGCCTTTACTCGCAGAGTAAATGGAGAAACCTTAATCTTTGTTTATAATATGACGCCTAACTTCTACGAAGGATTTGGAATACCTGTAGAAAAAGAAGGCACATATGTTGAAATCTTTAATAGTGATAAAGACGTTTATGGAGGCGCTAACCAATATAATGGAGCACCTTTAGGTAGTTACGCTGGATATATCACCATTAAACTTGCCTCTTTTGGAGCGATGATTTTCAAGTTAGACAAAGAATACATTCCACCAAAAGAATAGAAAAGGGAGTTTATTATATGTTTGCATCAAAGAAAGACTTTAAAAATGAATTCCAAGCCCGTTTACTCCAAAGATATGGTGTTGATGTTGCTAATAGCTGTGCTAATGAGCAATACACCATCTTAGGAGAAATGATTAGAGATTACGCTAACGTTGACTGGAGTAAGACTCATATGGAGTCTATCCAAGGAAAAAGAAGCTTAATCTATTTCTCAATGGAATTCTTAATCGGAAGATTATTAAACAACAACATCCAAAACCTTGGTTTATATGACATTATCAAGGAAGGATTAGAAGAATTAGGCATTGATATCAATACCTTAGAAAACGAAGAAAGTGACGCTGGTCTTGGTAATGGTGGTTTAGGCCGTTTAGCAGCCTGCTTCTTAGACTCAATTGCCTCTTTAGGTTATATTGGCCACGGTAACTGTATTCGTTATGCTTATGGCTTCTTTAAACAAAAGATTGCGGATGGAAAGCAAATAGAGTTACCAGATCAATGGTTAACTAACGGAAACGTTTGGGAAGTTAGAAGAGCAAAATACGCGGTTGAAGTTAAGTTCTACGGACATCCAGAAAGCTATCAAAAGAAAGATGGCACCTTTGGTATTAAAACCGCTGACGCTTTAATTGTTAGAGCGGTTCCTTATGATATGCCAGTTATTGGTTATCAAAACCATATTACTAACACACTCAGATTATGGAACGCTGAACCATCAAATAAGCCACTTCCAAAATATACTTCTTTCTCCGACTATTGTGTCGCTCTAGAAGAGCTTTGCCACGGCTTATATCCAGATGATTCCACTGAAAGTGGACGTATCTTAAGACTTAGACAACAATATTTCTTAGTCTCTGCTGGATTACAAAGTGCTTTAAATTCTTATTATAGACATCATGGTACCTTAATAGGCGTTCATGAAGACTATGTCTTCCAACTCAATGATACCCACCCAATTCTCGCTATTCCTGAAATGATGAGAATCATGTTAGATGAATACGATATGGAATGGGATGATGCTTGGAATGAAGTCACTAAATGTATGGCTTATACAAACCACACAGTTATGGTGGAGGCTCTTGAAAAATGGCCAATCAATTATGTCCAAAGACTTATTCCACGTTGCTTCATGATTATTGAAGAAATCAACCGTCGTTTCAATGTTGAAATGATGAATAATGGTGTCTCTGAATGGGAAAGACATGCGATGAATATCATTAAAGATGGTCAAATCCATATGACCAACTTAGCGATTTATGCTTCTTTCTCAGTTAATGGAGTTGCTGCTTTACACACAGAAATCTTAAAGAATATTACCTTTAAAGAGTTCTACCATTACATGCCAGAAAAATTTAATAACAAGACTAATGGAGTTACCCATCGTAGATGGTTAGTTAATTCCAATCCTCGTTTAGCTAAATTGATTTCTAGCAAGATTGGTGAAGGTTGGATTACTCATATGGATAAGATTAAAGGATTTGAGAAATTCCAAAATGATCCAAAAGTTTTAAAAGAACTCCAAGACATCAAGCTTGAGAATAAAAAGAAACTCGCTAAATACATTAAAGAACATAACGGAATAGATGTTGATGTGAATTCTATTTTCGATGTTCAAATTAAGCGTCTACACGCCTATAAACGTCAATTGATGAATGTCTTCCACATCATCTACCTCTACCAAAGAATGAAGTCTGATCCAAACTTCAGAATCTATCCTCATACATATATCTTTGGTGCTAAAGCTGCACCTAGCTATGTGTATGCGAAAAAGATTATCGAATTAATTTTAGCGGTTGCTGAAGTAGTGAATAACGACCCAGATGTTTCACCATTCT
>Ga0256405_10008329_pt1 | contig 14933 bp, 17 predicted proteins | sample RumenRJG_02DNA_FD_189096 | JGI IMG/M metagenome (GOLD analysis project Ga0256405, IMG submission 189096) | Bovine rumen microbial communities from Lethbridge, Alberta, Canada - RJG_02 | ecosystem: Host-associated > Mammals > Digestive system > Stomach > Rumen | place: Canada: Alberta... | reverse complement strand
GCAGGTAAAGCAAAAGATGTGATAGAAAGAGAGAAGCGACGTGCAGAAGACATTGCGACTCTTACATCTGATGACTTCTTCAACTTGCAACCTGTGATAGACCAGCATGCACGTATCAACGTCATTGTAGGAATGCGTTCAAACGGAAAGACGTATGGCGTGTTAAAAAAGTGTATAATGGACTATAAGTATGAAGGTAAGCGTTTTGCTTATGTCAGACGTCTTGCTGAGTCAATAACAAACAAGTTTGTTGGTGAGCTCTTGCAACCTTTCTTGGTAAATGACTTTGTTCCTATACCTTTAATAAAAGAGTTATGGGGGCCTTCATACACTATTCGTTATAGAATAGGACAGTTTGAACTTATAGACGAAGAAGATAAAGAAAAGGAACCTGAGGTTATTGGCTACACAGCATCATTAAACACCGTTGGTACTCAAAAAGGTCGTGTATTCGATCATGTTTATAATATTATACTTGATGAGTTTTTGCCTCTAAAGTCTGAAAAAGAGCTGCGAGAGGAGTTTGATGCGTGGGAACAGTTGCAGTCAACTATTTATAGAACTCATGGTAACGAGAGCACACTTTGGTTGCTCGGTAATACGGTAACTAAGTATAGTCCCTTCTTTGCGCCGTATGGTATAAACACATTTACAATGAATGAGCAAGGTAAGACCTATACAGTTGACTTGCCTAATGCTGAGGGTGAACCAACTAAGGTATGTTATTTGCATACTAAGAGTAACCCAAAGATCGGAGCTTCTACTAGTAAGCTCATAAGAGGAAGTAAGATGGCTGTCAGCGGCGAATGGGAGATCCAGTCAGTTGAGGCCATACCACATACAGATAATGAGCGAGCTGAGGAAAAGCTAGTATGCACATTATTTGACTCAGTTCAAGGTATCAACCTGGGCATCTTTAAGAGACGTGCAGTTTGGTACACTAACACAGTAAAAAACTCTATTACTGTACAAGAGCCGCATGTAAGAGAGTTTTTAGTAATACGTCAGACAAGTAAGACATCATCTTACTATCATCTGACATCAGTGAAGGGTCTTAGCTATAGCATATGGACTGACATTGGTACAATGTTCAAAGACATAAAAGAACGATGCCACATAGACATTTTTGATGAGTTAAAGCATAACCGTGTATACTCAGAAAATATGTTCACGGCAGACTTTTTCTTTCACACATATAGCTATTATGCTAAGGTCGGTGTACGTGAACTATTATAAGGAGGAAAAGTATGAAACTTTCAGACATTGTAGACTTAGCAAAGGCTGGTTATAAGCCAGCTGACATTTTTAAGCTTTTAGAGTATGTAGAGACCTCTACAGCTGTACAGGAAGCGGCTCCTATTCAGCCTGATGAGAAACTACCTGCTCCAGAGGAGTTGCCTAAGGACGAACCTCTTATCAAAAAAGAAGAAGTAAAGAGTGACGCTCAAAAGACAACTGAGGATATTATGAAGGGTTTATTAAACTAATGAGGAGGATCATAATATGATAAAACCTTTTACACCTGTAGACGCTAGTGCCTTAGTAAATGGCATGGCTAGACAACTTTGTGGAGAGGATGCTTTACAAACAGTTGACCTCTCTAACTTTGTAGACGTATCAAGCTTAGTACTTAGTACGGGTTATGATAACGTTATTGGACAGATCAGCTCTCTTATTGGTAAGGTTGTTAATGAAGCTAGAGCTTACGAAGGTAAGTACTGGTCCATTATGAGAGACGATCAGACTTTCTCAAATAGAAAGTTAAGAAGAAAGTATTATGCACAAGACTCAAGAGAAGCAACATCAGTAAATACAGATCTTAACCAACCTATTGGTGCTGGTAAGAACCCTGAGCAAGATGGTTATTCTCAGTGGGATCAAACATGGGCACCTGTACTTGAAGAGTTCTTCGGCGGATACAATGACTATAGATATGACATGCCTTCAGTCAGCGAAGATGCTTTGTTAAGTGCCTTTAGAAGTGCAGAAGAGCTTGCTGGCTTCATGAATGGTTGGATCACAAAAGCTCTTAATGAGATCGCTCTTGAAAAAGAGACATGGGCTAGACAGGCTGTTCTCAACAAGATCGGTGGTATCTATCAAATGGTACAGGATGGCGATCTTGGTTCTGAGTGTGTTGTTGACCTCATTGCTTATGCAAACCAGAGAGCTGGTACAAACTATACAAGAGATCAGTGGCTCCAAGAGCATAGAGAAGATCTTATGAAGCAGATCGCTGTTAAGCTTGAGACTGACTCTAAGAGACTTGAGAACTACTCAACTAAGTATCACTGGAGTCCTACAAAGACTTTCAATGGCACAAACTGGGTACTCAAGGACTTTACACCTGCAAGTGCGCAGCACTTCATTTATTATCAGCCATTAATGTTAGACTTAGAGACAAACGTTCTTCCTAACGTTTTCCATAATGACTTACTTAATGGTATTGTTAATAAAGCAACAGCTAAGTCAGAGGGTGTTGACTTCTGGCAGGCTCTTGATACAGGTTATGGCTATGATGGCGCAAAGATCGATGTTGAGGTTAACGTACCTACAGCTAACGTCAAGAAGCCTGTAGTTTTAGACTTTGTATTTGGTATGCTCTATGATGAAAACGGTCTTATGTTGAACGTTCAGTTCGAGAAAACAAGAACTACACCTGTTCATGCCAAGACTGGTATCATTAACACATTCAACTTCTACTCATACTGCCCCATCACAACCTTCACAGATAATGCTATTATCTATGTTTTAGGTCCTGGTTCTCAGAGTGAGTCATTTACTGGTGACGGTACAGAGGATGACTTTGTATTAACTGGTGATGCTACAGAGATCATTAGAGTTGAAGTTAATGGTGAAGTAGTTGATGCTGAAGACTACACATTTACTGCAGAAACAAAGACTGTAACATTTGATACAGCTCCTGCAAACAAAGCTTCAATAGTTGTAGTTTATAAGTAATATTTTTTAGGAGGTTAGGACTATGTTAACTGACCGCGAAATACAAATATTGGAAAGTTGTCATTTTCCCAACACCTACTGGAAAGATAAGTCAGAGATGGAACTGTTCTGGATGAGACACTTGTATGAGTGTATCTGCAGTTCCATTGACTTTAAAATACCTGACGAATGGTCTAGAGAGTTTTTTCTCTTAGTACTTTTCTCCTTTGGTTATCTCCCCGTCTTCAGAACGGAAAGATGGGGAGTAACTTTCCAGCCTGCATGGCCTTATGGTTTTGACTGGTTTTATGAGCCAACACATATGCAAGTTGTTCATACAAACAAGTTTAATAAGCGTTTGGAGGTTGGTAAGGACTGTGAGGTATTAAGACTCACTGATGACTATCATGGTGTTTGGGATATAATATCACATTTTGCTACACTCTTGAGCGAAGCTTCTCAGGGTCTGAAAATATCATTACAGAATGCCAAAATGCCTATTGTGCTTACATCAGACAATGCAAGTGCGGCACAGACATTGAAGCAAGTGTATGACAAAATAAAAATGGGGGAGGCTTGTATTATTTATGATCAGCCTAGTAAGTATATTACAGAGGAGATCATGCCTACAGGAGATGAGCCTTTCCAAAGCTTTATTAATGAGCTTAAAAATAACTATATTGGTACGGAACTTATAGATAATATTAATAGTATCCTACAACAGTTTTATACTTTCGTAGGACTTCCTAGTGAGGCCACAGAGCATGGTAAGTCACACACTTTAAATGTTGAGGCTGAACATCAGGAAGAGATAGCAGAAGCAAGACTACAAACATGGCTTAATAACTTAGACGATAGTTGCAAGAAGATAAATGCTATGTTTGATATTGGACTGGAGGCGAAGAAGCATGAGTATCGCAAGAATGACCCTAATGGGGATGCAGGACTACCTGTACCAAACTCAAAGCAAAAACCTGAATGACACATGGGAACTCGACTCCACAATATTAACTTTTGATAAAGACATATTACTTGATACTATAATGCTTGATGCAGCAACACTTGGTATTAACACTACCAACCCTGATCAGTATTATAGACAGTGTGCTATGTGGTGGAACAAATGGAAGTATACTTTCCAGACATGGTGGAAGGTTGCTGAAACAGAGTATCACTGGGAATGGAACACTGAATGGTGGGAAGACGGAACCAACTCAGAGACTGGTTCTGGTACAAAAGATGGTACTAACTCAGAGACACAAGTTATTGATGGTGACACCACTTATGGTAAGTCAGGTACTTCAAAAGAAGTAATGGATGACGACACAACTGGTAGTTTATCTGCTAGTGGTTCATCTCATACAACTAATGAGGTGTCTGCTTTTGATGCACCAGGCAATGATCCTTATGTGCCTCATGATACATCATCTACTAGCTCATCAAACAGTGAAAACACAAGTGGTACAGATGATAGAACTACAGATGTAAACTGGTCTGAAAATGGCACAGGTACAGATGATAAGACTATCACCACTAATGGTACAACTGGTGAAGAGGTAAGCTCTCAAAAAGATGCTAGTCATGACATCTACAAGAGAGGTAACATTGGTGTTATGTCAACTCAACAGCTCGAGAGAGAGACAATGGAAACTAAGTTCCATTACAACCCTTATGAGCTTATGGCAGCAGTCTTTATCAAGGAAATGACATGTGCAGTATGGTAAAGGAGTAAAAACATGGATGAGACAAAACTTTTACAACAGATAAGAGACTATCTCTATCAGATGCTTGCACAGATAGACCAGTATCTTAGTGACATTAGTGAAGATGTTGATGCTATAAAAGAAAATACAGACGTATTACCTTACATGGCAGACGACATTGCTGATATTAAAACTAACTCTGACTCTTTACCAGATATTGAAGCTGCTACTGAGTCTGCAGACACTAAGCTTACTACTACAAATGCAACTTTATCTGACATAAGAACAAATAGTGGAGCTATTATTACTCCTATCAATAACATCAAGCTTAATACTGATGCTATCAAAACAGATGTATCAGGTATTGCTGCAGATACTACAGTTATCAAAAATAATATGAACACTGTGGCAACTGCTGCAGCTACAGCTGCTGCTTTTGATGAGGATATAGCTACAAACACACTTAATATTTTGGACAAGATGACTACATGCGTATCAGATACTACTCAAATGAGAGCTGATATGGCAACTATCATCTCAATACTTAACCTTATTTATGACAAGCTTTAATGGAGGTACAAAAGATGCCATTTTATGACTTTAACCACACAGACTATCATGAGCTCCCTCTTGACTACATCATGAAGCTTGCTCGTGAAAGTATGGGTTTAGAACTCAAGGTTGTTGGTGACAAGTTAAACTTAGTCAATGACCTTGGTGAAACACTTTCTAGCGTAACTATCAGCTATGCTGAGAAGGCACTCACTGACGTATCAGGAAGAGAACTTAAAACATACCTCATCTCTGCAGGTGTGGATAATAATGCGCTAGTTTTTACAAATGGTAAAGGTGAAGTTGTTTATGTAACTCCTGCCTTTGCTACAAAAGCAGAGAAAGACATTAATAATAGAAACTTAGTAGACTATGTCTATAGTGTAACTATAGCTGGTGATAAAGTAAGAGTCACTAGTGGTGATCAGGTTATTACTGATCTTACTATTCCTTTTGCTACTTCATCTCGCTATGACTTCAACTCAAAGGACATATCTACATACGCAGCAAGCTTAGAAGTTAATGGTAACTTAGTTGAGTTAAGAGACTCTATGGGAAGACTTTTAAACTCTATAACAGTACCTTATGCTACTGCTGCTAACGTTGCAAATGATGCTTTACATGCTGACGATGCAGATCATGCTGATGAGGCTGATCATGCTACTGATGCTGATGCTGCTGACTATGCAACACTTTCAACAAATGCAACAAATGCTATCCAGACAGCAGCTATTGTTGGAGACAACTTAGTACTTACAACATATGGTGGTCAGGTTTTTACACTTACTATTCCTTATGCAGTTCGTGCTCTTAGAGACGGTCAGTCAAATGAGATCTCTACCACATATATCTCTAATGTAACAAATGATACACAGACTGGTAAGTTGCAGTTCTGGGATGCTGAAGGTAACCTCTTAGTTGAGTTGCTTCCTACAGTGAACAAGGCAACACATGACAGTTATGATAACCTCATTGCTGACTATATTAAGCAGATCATTGTATCACAGAACTCAGACTATATGACAGTTGTTCACGGAACTGGTACTACAGATACCATCGTCATACACTACTCTGAGACTGCCTGGAAAGACAGCAACGGAAACGTAATAAAGAACAGCTATATCAAGAGACTTGCCTGCATTGAAGATGTTGTTGATGGACACTACAAGCTAGTTGCATACAACGGAGATGATCCTGAGGCAGAACTTTTCAGGATAGAGATCTATGCTTATGCTGCACAGACTGACGTTAACGGAAAAGCACTTACTTCTTATGTCGCTGACTTAGACATTACAAATAACAATATTGTTGTTAAAGACGGTGAGAATAATACTTTAGAGACTTTACCTATTCCTAGTTATTGGCTTGACACAGATGACACTCAGATAGAGCTTCATCGTGGAAGTGAGATGATAAGTAATATAAGTGTTCCTAGTGTACAGGTAACTATAGAGTCTTCTACAGACCCTTGGACTTACTCTAATACTACACTCACTAGTGTTACTACTGTCAACATGAGTTCATTTGCTACAGCAAATGCTTTAGCTGACAATGTTGCAGTATTAGTCAACTATGCTGATAAGACTATGATAGCTGTTGCTAAGTCACAGACACAAAGAACTAATACTATTACAACTATCTTTGAAAGTGAAATAGCTAATGGTAAGTTCTGGAAAATAGACTTAACAACTACACCAGCTGGTAACCTTGTTTCATGTAAAGGTGACGTCATTGACTTATCTGGTGGTGGCGGAGGCGGTGGTTCAGTACTTGAAGTAACTCTCAGTGACCAATATGGAACAGCAACAGCTGTTTCACAGTTTGACAATACTAGTTCAATGGTTGATATGAAGTTGATGGACGGTTCTACTGCTAAGAGTTTCAATGACATCTTAACTGCTTTCCAAGCTGGAGAAGTCATCATAAATGTTGGCACTCAATGGGAAGCTGAAAAACGTCACTTCAAAGTTATTGATGTTCATGAAAGTAATAACCCATCAATATCTACCATGTACATAAAGAATGGCTCACCTATGCATGTATTGTGGGAATATTCTGGTACTTGGAACATCACAAAACAGTAATGGAGGTGACCTATGCCTAGCGGATCAATGCGAGCAGCAATAGCTGAAGCACAGAGAATGGCATGGGATGAGACTATAGGTTACACTTTTGGTGGAGACGGAAACCCTGATAGCAACGGTTACGACTGTTCGGCCTTTGTTATCAGGTGTCTCTACAGGGCTGGCTTCTCAGTACCGGCACATAGAGTTGGAACCGGTGTAATGGGCCAGCAGGTTTTAGTGCCTGCTGGCTTTACTGAGCTCCAGTACACTGCAGGTATGCCTATGCAAAATGGAGACATTGTGGTTATTAATGATGGAAGCTATGGTCATACATACTACTATGCAGAAGATGTGTATGGCTATAGTGACTATCCACAAGGTTCCGCTCCTGACTATGCATCAAATGTAACTAGAACATTTGCTCAGCTTCCTTATGCAAAGATAGAGGCATATAGTTCTCTAGGAAGAACTCAGTCAGGTGATAACCCAAATAGTCATGGTGCTTGTTGTGAGGTATGGGTACATAGACTAAACCCAGCTAACATTACAGGTTCTCATCCAGCCAGCTCATGTAAAGTCTATAGATGTCCTTGGAATGATCTTGGACATAGTGCATTCCCTTGGCACCTATTTTTTGGTAATATGACAAAGAAGAGGAGGAAAAGATGGCTTCAGTAAAAATAGGTTTTATAGAAAAGAAAATAAATAGTACAAAAAATACATTTACAGGTACAAACTTATCTTGCAAGCTTAAAGAGCCATGCTCAATGCAGTCACCTGTCTTCATAGTACAGGGACTTACAAAAGAAAAGCTTTACAACTTTGCAGAATGGGAGTCAAGATATTACTGGGTTGATGACGTCGTTTACACTACTAGAGACATACAAGAGGTGCATTGTCACCTTGACCCACTGGCTACCTACAAAGATGACATTAAAGCTACCACAGGCTTTATTAACTTTGGACCTAAAGACTTGTGGGATAAAAGACTTATTGATAGCAGACTTAATGCTGATAGAGTATTTATGTCTGATACTCCTATTTATGTGGATAACTCTACATCACTTTTTAGTGGTCTTAGTGGCTCAGGTTGTGTTGTTATGAGAATAATGAACTATGATACAGCATCTAGCACAACAGGTGTTGCTACAGTTGTTGGTTCATTAAATACTTATCTTACACTATTAAGAATATATGTAACAGACTTAGACACTGACTGTGGTACTTTACAAACAAACTTTGAAAAGTTAGTTGGTAAATGGGCAGGTTTAGGTAATGCTCTTGACTCAATATTATCAGCTTATTGGCTTCCAATAGATATGTCAGTTATTTCAACTGGAACTGCATATGATGGAGACATTGGTGGTTATAATATTAACTCAGGTTGGGAAAGAGCAAAAAACTGGGTTGGTCAACCTTTTATTGGTGGACCATATCAGCAAGATATTTCTATCAGTGCATTATGGCAGGCATATCCTTGGTTACTTACTCCAAAATACACTAAGGTAACTGTAACAACTCCAGGTGGACAAGTTGACATTAGTGATGTTATTTTTAACTTTTACAATACAACAAGAATATCTTTAACATTCACTTTCTTTTACAATATCGATGGAGATGCAATGCTTGTCTGCAGAGACACTGACTCTGACAAGACATTCTTTGTACACTCATGGAATATGGCAGTTAACCTTAAGAGCTTTGCAAAAACAGTTATGTCTGGTACACTAGTTGGCATCCAAAAAGGTATAGAACTTGGTACTACAATAGTTGGTGCAATAGCATCTGGTGGTGCTAGTCTTGCTATGGTTGGTAATAACATTGCTGAAGGCTCTATGAATACAATGAGTGAGAAACAGCTTAATGCTGGTTTGAAAATGGGTAACTTTGGAGATAGGTTAAATAATACTGCTACAGAGTTTAACTCTATGACTTCTGGTATTGCAGGAGCAGTTGCCTCTATGGATGTTGCTCAAGGCTCAAGAGAGTTTGGTGGTGTAAACAACATCTTAGCTCTCTTTATCAATGGTCAGTCTGATGCTTGGAAAAAGCCAGTTAAGATCAATGTTATTAGATACATCCCTGAGATAATGGGTGACCTTGGACATTACACTTCATTCTGTGATCAATATGGTTGGCCTGTATTAAATTACGGAGACTTAAGCTTAGACGGTCCATATCAAATGGCAGGAGCTACCTGTACAGCAGATGCTCCACCTTCAGCTTTAAGTACCATTAATAGTACTATTAACTCACTCATCATAATAGAATAATGCTTATAGAACATATAATACTCTTATTTTTAGTTATAATAGTCATTGCATGGGATGATAAACACAAAAAGGATAGACATTAAGTCTATCCTTTTGCTTTACTTAGTCATCACCATAATATGCTAAGTCATCATTTACTTTATCATACCATGTCTCAAAGGCAAGTCTATTTTTAACCATTCTTATAGTACCTTTAATATGCTCAGTGTGTATTCTAACTCCACATCTGCATTCCATTATCTCATCATTAATACGAGCCTTAGTATTATGTACAACCTCAGACATCTTTCTGTCAAACTCAATGACCTGATAAGGTGAGCCAAAGAACTCCTCAAATGATAAGCCTGACTTTTCCCATGCTTCTCTAACTGCCTTTTTTGGAATGCCAGCCATGACTATCTCATATGCACCCTCAGGATGCTTTTTATCTGTGTAGTGATATGCATAGCATTTTGTACCAGTGGTAATGAACTCATCTATTTTAAAGTTCTTTCTGTGCTTGTCATCAAAAGTGCCAAGGTCATCATAGATAGCATAGTCATAACCATACTTTTCACAGAATGCTTTATTTTTTGCTCTCATCTCTGCATTATAGTCATCAAATAACTTTTGTGTCTCAGGTGACCATACATAGTAAATAGAGTCTGTGTCTGAATAAAGCCATGCACTACCAAGTTTTAATATCATAGTAACAATAAGGTATCTTACATGAGCTGCTACATAAACTCCCCATTGAGGTCTTAACTTTAAACCGTGATATTTTGTCCACCACTCTACTTCACTAAGATCATCTAAGTCAGAACCATAAACTCTTTTTCCCATAGCACCAAATACTGTTGAAGGCATACTTTTAACTTGAGCATACTCCTGTGTATCTTCTAAGCCAGCCTTCTTTAACTTTGCTTTTTCCTTATAGAACTCTAAGACTGTCTTCTTTACAGGCCAAGGAAGCTCGCCTCTCTCACAATACTTAAAAGTGAGTACTTCCATGCTATCCCAGTCATATATAAGTTTATAAAGCTTATAATGTATCTCAGTGATACATACTGTACATGTACCATAAACAGCTGCAACCTTACCAGCCTCATCTGTATCAACTTTGTCTTTTGTTATGATATTGGTTCTGCTATCCATAAGAAGAGTCTTACTCTTTGCTCTAAGGTTAACAAAACGTACTCTCATGCTCCAGCAATAGTCTTTTGCAAAAGACTTCCACTTTGATGTATCAATAAGCTTTGTGTATCTTCCTCTTGGATAATAAGCATGAACTATTTGTGCTGTGTATGCAGCATCAAGGTCACCATAACCTATCTTACCTCTAAAGTATCTATAAGATGAGCCACAATAACCACCTCTAAAGCCATACTCTCTTACAAGTCTATATGTTGCCTGATCTAAGAACTCATCTTCATAGAACTTCTTAAGCTTCTCAAGTGCTTTTTTGTCTGAGATACTAAGTCTCTCTTCTTCAAAAGCCTTTGTGATAGCACTACTCACTATTTGGTTTTGTGTGAATGGAAGCTTATCATACTTTTTGAAGTAGTTATCATAAACATACTGAGCAAACTCAGCTAAGATAACTGTATCATTAATGCAATACTTCATCTCTTCATCACTAAGATGCTTAGCATCCTCATGGTTTCTTTCTACTGAATAGTCTAAGTCACCAACCATTTTTCTTGTATGACAATATGTCTTTGCAAGTTCATCAAGTGACATCTTAGGGCAAATAGCCATACTATCTACAAAAAGAAAACTGTCATATGCAACTGCATACATTGCATCAGCATCTTTGTCAGAACCTCTTAAAAACTTATCTGTTATTTTAAGTTCATACTTGATAAAATGCCATTCAAAACCACCAAAGTTATGTACAAAAACAGGAAGTACTCTTGTGGCTTTCTTCTTACCATCTTTATGTACAGTACCAAGACCTAAAGCCTGCTTTATGATACCCATACAAACCTTAAGATCAAAGAAAGTGTAACCATAAAAAGTAACGTCACCTAATGTTAATGTCCAAATGTACATAAACTCATTTGTTGTCTCTATATCAAAACCTGCTGGAACTAATGCACAGTTGTATGGCTTTGTTGCTGTTTGTGTTATTTTCCATTCTATGCTCTTTGCTATCTCTCTTACCATGTCTACAGACATTTTACTGAATAATACTTTCATACTAGTTCTCCTTTTTAGTTAAAAGTCTTCCATGTCAGCCTTACTAGCTTTTTCTACATACCATTCATCTACTAACTGGTTTGCATCATCAAGCCACTTTAAGTCATATGCTAAATAAGGTGACTCTTGTAAGTTATTTTTCATACTTATAGCTGCTGACTGTCTACTAAAACCTGCATCTTTTGCTGCTTGGTAGAGGTTATCAATAATATCCTTATTATCTCTCAAAAGCTTTGATGTGTACTCAGCTTTTGACTTAAGATAAGCTTCTATTTGTGGATCTTTGATAATATCCTTGTACTTTGTGTCCTCATGTATCAGAGTAGGACCATAAACATCTACTGACTTTATAGTATCTAACTCTCTTTCATAAAGAGCTTTCTTTGTAGGAACCCACTCTTCAAATGCTGTCCATTTATGACCTTCAAGTGCCTTTTTTGTATCTTTGCTTTGACTAATGCCAGTTAAAACTGTATTACCTTTTTCATCTTTTCCATAAACTAAATGCTTTTTGTTTATTCTATACTCAATAAACTTTTGAGCAGCTTTTACTATTGGACTGTCGTGTCCAAACTCTTTGACTAAGTTTCTGTATCTGGTGTCTAAACCACCACGTCCTATAGATCTTGCCATACTATCACCTCATATCATCTGTAAGTCGTCTTTTGTGAAGACTTCTTTGTCAATGTCTAACTCTCGTGAGATGTAGGCCACATCGCTGTGACCTCTCTCATCAACTACCTCAAGGACCAGGAAGTTTGGTCCGTCATTTATTACTCTTTCTAAATACCACTTCATATCACTGTCCTCCACTAAATGTTGATCCCTCAGGATCAAAACTTGTATTTATCTCATCCCACTTGATAGGTGCTGAGGTGACTACCATTCTAGCCATTACCTCATCAGCATCATCAGTTCTTACACCTGATAGCTTTATCTTAACATTTTCTTTTGCTTTTTCATTATTTACAAAAGACTGTACAAAGTTATGTAAACCACCTTGCTGTAGTCTCTTTGAGAGCTCAGCATCTTCTTTTTCTTGCTGCTCAAGCTTCTTCTCAACTTGCTGTCTAATAGACTCCTCTGTCCATCTTTTGAAAGTCTCCTCTGTGAAGAACAACTTTCCACAGCTCAAACACTTACACTTTCTAACAACAACATTGGGATCATCATGTCTTGTCTGACATGTCTTTGTCTTTCCTTTACACTCTGGGCATTTAAACATCTATATCACCTCTTTCATACATCTCATCATACCATCTGTCATACTCATCTCTAGAGATCATTACTCCTTCAAAGTATGCCCATTCTTCTTCTTGTGCTCTTTCATAAGCTTCTTGCCAAAAATAACTGTCCATCATAAGTCCTCCTGTATCATAGCATCAAGATGCTGAATAATGTCATCAGCTATCAAACATGCAACTTCTTCATCTTCCATGTGATCTCTCAGATAAATGAGAGCATTCTTTACCCACTCTAAGTCTTTCTCTTCTATCATAACTTTATCTCCTTTACTTTTTGATCTACCACTATAGTTATGTGTTTACTGTACTTTTTAGCTAACCATGCTTGTGCATCACTGAGTACCCAAGGTATGTTCCTTCCATCCCACTCCTTGATGCATAAATGCTGACTAGACATCCATAAGTCCTCTGTGACTGTTTTGATGTCTCTATTCAATACATATCTCATACATACCAACATCTTAATAGTCTCTTCATCAACCTGCTCCATCAATGCTAGGTTTACAAAGTTCTCATTGTGGATCTGCAGTGCTATAAAATAGTCTGTTGGTTGACCATCTTGCCAATACTGACATGCATCAATAAGTGTCCATGCACCTTTAATGTCTTTTCTTTTGTAACTTTGCTGGATATACTCCATGTCTAGTAACTCTTCTTTTCTTTCCTGTAATGTCATAAACTTACTCCTTTTCCGTTTTTTTTAACGAGGTTGTCTCCTCTTGTAGTATTATTAAATAGCCCTTCGTGCATCCATATAAATAGTTCCTAGTTTAGAGCTCACCATAAAGATGAGCTCATAGGAGAACTAGTTTAAAATGAACAACAACAAAGAAAAACGTAGTGTACTAGTAGCATTGCTGCTACTCTATTGTTATTAAATAGCTCTTCACTGTTTGGTCCTTACAGTGCTTCTGCTATTGTATATAAATAGCCTTTCACAGCGCTTCTACTATTGTTATTAAATAGCCTTTCACTTTTTATACTGTCTAGCTTTACTCTCAGACTCCGAACCATAGAACTTGTCCTGCTTTGCACCCCATATGCCCTGGCAGTCAAAAACTGCTTGAAGTGTCTCTGAACCTATTTCGCCGTCTGCTCCGTAACGTGGGAGACATCCAGGTTTGGTCCATAATAAAAGTTTCTGAAGCTTTACAACCTCAGGTCCTTTATCATAACGCTGGAAGTAACCACGTGATGGTCTCTTAGGCCATTCACCAGGATAAGGCTTTTTATCAGGAGTTGGACTAGGTGGAGTTGGAGATGGCTTCTTATCATAGCTAGGTCTACCAAAACAACCGCTATCACTTATTGGTCTAGTTTTCTTTTTTACCATGTTACCTGTATTGCCTTCAACGACTACCATACTTGAACCGCTAACACTGATGACGAGACCCACATGGCTATCACCATAGAAAGCAATGTCACCAGGCTTCGGACTAGAATAGATCTTACCTTTTCTTTTAAAGAAGCCCTTGTAATATTTAACAACGGCTGATGTATTACATGTTGAACTTTCATATTGGAAGTTTATGGCATCCCACTTTTTACCAGATGCTGAACTAGAGTCACTGGCCTTAAAAAGACACCAGTTTGTAAAAACGCAACACCACGGCAAAAAGTTTTTATGACCGCAGCCTACAAAATAGTCAACTTTATCTAACTCAGCTGCATATTTATTTTGGTTCTCTCTAGGTCCTTCTTTATAACCTACTTCATTTAACGCTATTTTTATAACGTCCTCTGCGTAAATAGATCCCATTATTTGTCCTCCTTATCTATTTTGTCACATAACTTTTCAACAGCTCTTGTACAAGCTTCTATTGCTTGTCTATTCTCGCTGTTGCTCTTCTCATACATGTCAAACATTCTTTCAACATTCCTGTTTGACTGATCTATCATGTACTTACAAAAGAAGCCAAGTCCACAGCAAGCCACTATTGGAAAACCTACTGTGCTTATTGCCTGCATTATCTCATT
>Ga0256405_10008328_pt1 | contig 14935 bp, 10 predicted proteins | sample RumenRJG_02DNA_FD_189096 | JGI IMG/M metagenome (GOLD analysis project Ga0256405, IMG submission 189096) | Bovine rumen microbial communities from Lethbridge, Alberta, Canada - RJG_02 | ecosystem: Host-associated > Mammals > Digestive system > Stomach > Rumen | place: Canada: Alberta... | reverse complement strand
GGATAATGTGAGTGTCACCGTTGAGATATGCGGCAGCGCGGATCCGTCAGAGACTGCGGCAGAGATATCATTTGACGGAGATACTTATCTGGATATTGCGTGCGGTGAGAAGATCACTGTTGCAAAAACACAGCAGAAGACACATTTTATCAAACTGAATCACACCAGTTTTGTTACAAACCTGAGAGAAAAACTAAAATAACAGACAGCAGGATGGGCAGACTATGAAAATTGGAAGACAGGCAAAGATAATTGATCTCATTGGACGCTATGATATCGAGACGCAGGAGGAACTGGCTCACTATCTCAACGAAGAAGGGTTCCGGGTGACTCAGGCGACGATCTCCAGAGATATCAGGGAATTGAAACTCACCAAGATCTCTGTGAGCGGAGGACACCAGAAGTATGCGGTACTGTCTCCGGGATCAAGGCAGATGAGTGAGAAATATCTCAGGGTGCTCCGTGACGGCTTCATTAATATGGACAGAGCCGGAAACCTCCTGGTGATCAATACCGTTTCAGGTATGGCCATGGCTGTCGCGGCAGCGATCGACGCCATGAACTGGTCTGAGGTGGCGGGATGTATCGCAGGTGACGACACGATTTTCTGTGCTGTACACAGCGAGGATGAAACCGTAATCGTGATGGACAAGCTCCGCAAGATGGTGAACTGACAGCAGCCTGTCAACCGGTGTTTTCAGACACAGTATTTCACAATCACATAATCAGAATGCAATATGACACGGCCGGCTGATATACCGGCCGTGCATTCATTTCCGGCAGACTGGCCATATGCATAAGTGATATCGGTCACAATGCGGAAATAAATGATATAATATCAGACAGACCATCATAGAGAATGTACCAGTGGGGGAGTTGCAGCATGCTCAGAAGTATACATGTGAAAAATATGGCGCTGATCGAAGAAGAGGAGATCACACTGGACCATGGACTGAACATACTGACCGGTGAGACCGGCGCGGGCAAGTCTATCGTGATCGGCTCTGTCAGCACGGCGCTCGGGACCGGTTCATTTAAAGACTATGTGTCCGAAGGCGCTGACTATGCGATGGTGGAGCTGACCTTTGAGACGGATTCTGAAGCTGTCAGAAGGAAGCTGGAAGAGTCCTGCCTGCCGGATATGGACGGCATCGTCGTGATATCGCGAAACTACAGAAACGGACGAAGTGTCAGCAGGATCAACGGCGAGACGGTTACGGCCGCTCTGGTCCGGGAGATCGCTGCACTCCTGATCGATATCCATGGACAGCATGAACACCAGTCTCTTCTGTATCCGAAGTACCATCTGGCGCTGGTGGACAGCTATGCGGAAAAGGAACTGAGCGGGCCGAAGAAAGAATGCGCGGAAGCGTTCCGGATCTGGTCGGAGGTGTCCTCAGAGTTGAAGACAGCTGTTCTGGATGAGAAGGACAGGCTGAAGCAGATCGATTTCCTGACGTATGAGATCGGTGAGATCGATGATGCTGCGCTCAGCGAGGGAGAAGATGACATTCTGGAGGCACAGTTCAGAAAACTGTCTCATGCCCAGAAGATACAGGAAGTCCTTGGGGAGGTGGCAGAGCTGACCGGTTCCGACAGCGGCGCCGGCATGTCTGTATCGAGAGCATCCGGCCGCCTTGGCCAGATCGCGGATCTTGATGACGGCCTGAAAGAACTGAGCGATACACTGATCCAGATCGAGGATCTGTGCAGTGATTTCAGCCATTCCCTGAGCAGTTACATCGATGATTTCACGTATGATGAAGAAGAATACCGGCAGATCTCAGACAGACTGGATCTGATCAACAGACTGAAGTCAAAATATGGAAGGACCATAGACGAGATTCTCCGGTACAGGGACAGGCAGCAGGAGACGCTGGACAGGCTGACGGACTATGACGCGTATGTGGAGAATTTGAAAAAGAAGCAGAAGGAGAGCAGGGACAGACTGGAGAAACAGTGTGAAGTCATCACCGGTATCAGAAAAAGATCTGCAGAGCAGCTCCGGATGCAGATCATACAGTCGCTGGAAGAACTGAACTTCCTGGATGTAAAGTTCGAGATTTCATTTGAAAAACTGAAAGAGCCCACAGCGAACGGCGCGGATATGGTTACTTTCCTGATCTCTACCAATCCCGGATCTCCTGTAAGACCGCTTCAGAACGTGGCGTCAGGAGGAGAACTGTCCCGCATCATGCTGGGGATCAAGACGATCATGGCGCGCAGAGATTCCATTCAGACATTGATCTTTGATGAAATTGACACGGGAATCAGCGGGCGGACTGCCCAGAAAGTATCAGAGAAGATGGCACAGCTCTCACAGCACTGCCAGGTCATAGCCATCACGCATCTGGCACAGATCGCGGCAATGGCAGATCACCACTACCTGATTGAAAAAGCAGTGGAAGACGGAACGACACATACCCATGTGAGGAAACTTGAAGAGAGCGAGATGGTCGATGAACTGGCAAGGATCCTGGGCGGCGCACAGATCACGGAAGCAGTGCTTGCAAGTGCGGCGGAGATGAAACAGCTTGCAGGCAGCAGTAAAAAAGCAGAATGAAACTGTCGACACAGAAGGCAGAATCGATGTATACTAAACTGAGAGGTTTATGAGAGACCTGCAGTAATATATTGATCATAAGTGAATAAACATTGAACGAAAGGAGTCACATTATGAAGATCGCAATAGGAAATGACCACAGTGCAGTTCATATGCGGGAAGTGATCGCAGCGTATCTGCGTGAAGAGGGATATGAGGTAGAGGAAGTCGGAACCTTCTCTACTGAGAGCAGTCATTATCCGGAATGGGGCGAGAAGGTCTGTATGAAGGTTCTTAACAAGGAAGCTGACCTTGGAATAGCGATCTGCGGAACCGGTGTGGGTATCTCCATAGCCTGCAACAAAGTCAAGGGAATCCGTGCCTGCTGCTGCAGCGAACCCTATACTTCAAAACTTTCCCGTCAGCATAACAATTCCAATGTTCTGTGCTTTGGCGCGAGAGTAGTGGGAGAAGAGCTGGCAAAGATGATCGTATCCGAGTGGCTCAATGCAGAATATCTCGGCGGACGTCATCAGATCAGGGTTGATATGATCGCGGATATCGAGAACCGCCAGTAAAGGACATAAAGAAAAAGCGTGACCGTGTCATAGTGACACGGTCACGCTTTTTTGTATCATTTCATTCAGTTCATTTCACTTTGAGGCATCACATTTTTGCAACTACGTTATATTCTTTCACACCTTCTTCGAACGGAACGATATTGCCTTCGACGCTGCGGCCGTTGACAGTCAGCTCACGGATGCCTTTCTGCATCTTGTCCGGATTCTGGATCGTCACATTATAGGTGGCGCCGCGGAACTTGCGGACTATGGTATAGTCACCGAACTGTGCCGGCACGCACGGATCGATCTTCAGGCCCTTATAATCAGGCTGGATTCCCAGGATGTACTGGGAGATGTTGACGAAGGTCCATGCTGCCGTTCCGGTCAGCCAGCTGTTCTTTCCCTGCCCGAAGAATGCGGCATCTTTTCCTGCAACCATCTGGCTGTAGACATAGGGCTCGGTGCAGTGTATCTCGGAGATATCCTCGATGTATGCAGGGCAGGTTTTTTTGTAGATCTCAAAGGCCCTGTCGCCGTGTCCGCAGACCGTTTCTGCGATGGACACCCAGGGATTGTTGTGGCAGAAGATGCCGCCATTCTCTTTGTATCCGGGCGGATAGGAGGAAATCTCACCCAGATTGAGGTAGTAGTGAGTGTAGCACGGCTGAAGGATCATGATGCCGTACTTGGTGTCAAGGTATTTCTCGACAGAGGCAAGTGCCTGCTGAGCCTTACCTTCTTTTACACCGATACCTGCCAGTACGCAGAAGCCCTGAGGTTCAATGAAGATCTTGCCTTCTTCACATTTGTGGGATCCGATGATGTCGCCGTTTGCGTCATACGCACGGACAAACCACTCGCCGTCCCAGCCTGCGGTCAGCACTGCGTCATACATTGCCTTGACTTCTTTTTCTGCTTCTTCAGCTTTTTCGGTCAGTCCGCGATGCAGGCAGAGCTGACGGTATTCTTCACCGTATTTGACAAACATGCCGGCGATGAATACGGATTCTGCCACCGGGCCTTCGCTGGGACCGCTGGTCTGGAATGATTCTCCGGGTGTATCGGAGAAACAGTTCAGGTTCAGGCAGTCGTTCCAGTCCGCGCGTCCGATCAGCGGGAGACTGTGCGGGCCTTTGTGTGACACGATATAGTCGAATGATCTTGTAAGGTGCTCAAAGAGCGGTACCTTGGTGGATTCGTCATTGTCGAACGGGACCATCTCGTCAAGGATGGAGAAATCTCCGGTTTCCTTGATGTAGGCGGAAGCGCCTGCGATCAGCCACAGCGGGTCATCGTTGAATCCGGATCCGATATCGGAATTGCCTCTCTTGGTGAGCGGCTGATACTGATGATATGCGGAACCATCCGGGAACTGTGTCGAAGCAATGTCGATGATCCTCTCACGTGCCTTCTCCGGAATCAGGTGGACAAATCCAAGCAGGTCCTGGTTGGAATCACGGAAGCCCATGCCTCTGCCGATACCGGATTCATAATAGGAGGTGGAGCGGGACATGTTGAAGGTAACCATGCACTGGTACTGGTTCCAGATATTGACCATGCGGTTTACCTTCTCGTCGGCGCTGTTTACAACATAACCGGAGAGCAGGTCTGTCCAGTAATCCTTCAATTCTGTCAGAGCTCTGTCGACATCTTCTTTTGTCTGGTATTTCGCCAGGAGAGCCTTGGCCGGAGCCTTATTGATCACATTCGGGGCTTCCCATTTCTGATCCACAGGGTTCTCAGCATAGCCCAGCACAAATACAAAAGTCTTCTCCGCACCTGCCTCAAGTGTGACATCCAGTTCATGCGCCGCGATCGGATACCATCCGCTTGCCACTGAATTGGTGCATCCGCCGTTTTCGATCGCTGCAGGATTGGAAGCGGGGCGGTAGGTGCCGATAAAAGCATCCCTGGAAGTATCAAAAGCAGCAGCCTTCTCGTTTACGGAGAAATAAGAATAGTGGTTTCTGCGCTCTCTGTACTCAGTCTTGTGATAGATCGTGGAGCCGATGACTTCCACTTCGCCGGTGGAGAGGTTTCTCTGGTAGTTGGTCATATCGTCCAGCGCGTTCCAGAGACAGAACTCCACATAAGAATAAACCTTGAATGATTTTGCGCTGTCAGTTGTATTTTTGACTGTCAGGCAGTTGACCTCACAGGTATCGCTGAGCGGAACAAAATTCAGAAGTTCAGCGGACAGACCGTTTTTGGAAGAGGTGAACCGGGTATAGCCGATACCGTGGCGGCATTCATAGGAGTCCAGTTTCGTCTGTGTCGGCTGCCAGCCGGGATTCCATACACTGTCGCCGTCAGCGATATAGTAGTATTTTCCGTTTGAATCATAAGGCACATTGTTGTAGCGGTAGCGGGTGATGCGGAGCATCTTGGCGTCCTTGTAGAAACTGTAGCCGCCGCAGGTGTTGGATACGATCGAGAAAAAGTCGTTGCATCCGAGATAGTTGATCCACGGAAGTGGTGTCTGTGGAGTGGTGATGACATATTCACGGGCAGCGTCATCAAAATAACCGTATTTCATGTGCTTTCTCCTTCAATAGAAACTTGTGGTGCATGTTGCAATTATGTGATTGTTAAGATTAGGAAAACGATTAAGTAGATTTCTATTTGCAGTATAGAACGAATGTTGCAAAAAAGCAATCGTTTTCGACCTTTATAAAATGTAAAAATTGCACAAAATTTTGAGTAAAAAACTGTTACAAAAGACTATATATGGTATGCATATGCTGAAAAGCGGACGAAGACAGGATTTTTTCGTGCTGATTTTCGTATCTTTCCTGAAAGATACAGATCCGGACGCATACTGTCCGGCATGTTATCCGAAATTGCCCATATGTGCTGAATGATTGTGGGATACTGCGAAAAAAAGCAGTTGCGCCTGAAAAGATTAGCACCTATAATGAATTATCGAAAACGTTTTCCACAGTTTTCGGAGTTTAACCGCTGAACGATTCTCAAACGGAGGGTTTCCTGAGTATGGTATCAATGAAAGATATCGCGAAAAGATGCAATGTATCTGTGGCGACAGTCAGCAAGGCTCTGAATGGCTACAGTGATATCGGCAAGGCAAAAAGAGAAGAGATTCAGGCGGTTGCCAAAGAGATGGGGTATTTCCCGAATTCCTCGGCAAGAGCGCTTAAGACAAACCGCTCCTATGACCTGGGTATCCTGTTTGCGGACAATCTGCACAGCGGCCTTACCCATGATTATTTTGCTGCGATACTTGACAGTTTTAAGGTTACGGCTGAATCCAAGGGATACGATATCACATTTACCTCGATGAACATGGTCGCGAACCGCAGGATGAGCTACTATGAACACTGCAGGTACAGAGGTCTGGATGGTGTCGTGATCGCCAATATTGATTTTACGACTTCCGAGGTCCTGGAACTGGTAAGGTCATCCCTTCCGGTCGTCACGATCGACTTTGTCTTTGACGGAAGAGTCGCTATCGTATCGGACAATGTCAAGGGAATGAAAGATCTTGTGGATTATGCGGTAAGCATGGGACACCGCAAGATCGCGTATATCCACGGAGACAACAATTCGGTCACCAGAGACCGTCTGTCCAGCTTCCACAGAACACTGGCCGAGCACAATATCACCGTTCCTGACAGTTATATCAAGGCTTCCAGATACCGTGACGGCGAGACCACAGAGAAGAGAATGGAGGAACTTCTGGATCTGCCGGACCGTCCTACCTGTGTATTCATGCCGGATGATTTCTCTGCTGTGGGAGGATACAGTGCGGCGCAGGAGAGAGGCCTGCATATACCTGAAGATATCTCCATCATCGGATATGACGGCATACCAATGTCCCAGGCCCTGTTCCCGAAACTGACAACTCTGAAGCAGGATACAAAACAGATCGGCAAGAAAGCGGCAGAAGAACTGACTTCCCTGATCGAAAACCCGAAGACCACCCTGATCGAGAAGATTCTGGTGGACGGATATCTCCTGGAAGGAGCGTCTGTCAGGAGACTGAAATGAATTCCGGTTGCCATGTAAACACAGTGCAGTCAGCATCTTCAGATGCCGGCTGCATTTTCATAGTGAGCCGGCATCTGTATTCGGCTTGAATTAATCATGATATTTGGTAGAATAGTTGAGACTGACCTGATGCGGAAGATATGTCATCCCCTTACATCATGGTTCCGGCAGAATAAAAGAGAGATGGAATGGAGGTCGCATCCGCTTCCATATTATGTCTGGGTGAGTGAGATCATGCTCCAGCAGACGAGGGTGGAAGCAGTCCGTCCGTATTTTCATCGTTTTGTAAATGAGCTGCCTGACATTGCGTCCCTGGCACAGTGTGATGAAGAGAAACTCCTGAAACTCTGGGAGGGACTCGGATATTACAACCGTGTCAGAAATATGCAGAAGGCTGCCCGGATTGTAATGGAAACATATGGAGGGGAACTCCCGCATGACCCCGGACTTCTGAAGAAACTGCCTGGCATCGGCTCCTACACGGCAGGAGCGGTCGCATCTGCCGCATACGGTGTCCCGGCACCAGCCGTGGACGGAAATGTACTGAGAGTTCTGTCCAGGCTGACAGGGTCTTATGCGTGCATCGACGATCCGAAGGTGAGAGTTCATTTTGAAAACCTGGTTCTGGATCTGCTTAATTCGGAAGAATCCCTGGATCCGGGAGAATTCAACCAGGCACTGATGGAACTTGGCGCACTGGTATGCCTGCCGAACGGACAGGCCGGATGCGCAGAATGTCCGGTGAGTGATCTGTGCATTGCTTTCAGGAATGCGGATCAGGATTCCATACCGGTCAGGAAACCGAAGAAACCAAGAAGTGTGGAGCACAGGACGATACTGGCTGTCAGGGACGCCACGCGGACGGTGATCCGCAAGAGACCTCAGAGAGGTCTTCTTGCCGGTCTGTGGGAACTGCCCAATCTTGAGGGAGAACTGACAGACGCGCAGGTGCTTGAGGCGTCACGCAGGATCGGGATCAGCCCCGTCCGTATCATGCCGCTGCCGGAAACGAAGCATATCTTTTCCCATGTGGAATGGCATATGAAGGGATATCTGGTCCTTGCTGAGGAACTGGACGGCCTTGCCGATGGATATCTTGCGGTAGAACCTGAACGCACACAGAGAGAATACTCGGTTCCGTCGGCATTTGCCCGGTATGCGGAATTTCTCAATATCCGGCCCGGGCAGCAGAACACAGAAAATAAAGATTCCCAATAATAATGGAGAGTACAATTCACATGAAGATCCTTACAGTTGCAATACCTTGTTACAATTCTGCGGAATATATGGGTAAGTGTATCGAGTCTCTGCTCCCGGGCGGAGAGGATATCGAGATACTTATCATCGACGACGGTTCAGCAAAGGATAATACTCTTGAGATCGCTCAGAAATATGAAGCTGAGAATCCCGGGATCGTAAGGGCAATCCACCAGGAAAACAAGGGGCACGGCGGGGCGGTAAACACCGGTATTGCCGAAGCTTCAGGACTTTATTTTAAAGTTGTCGATTCTGATGACTGGGTGGAGCCGAAGGCGCTTATCAAGATTATCAAGCGGCTGAAACTGCTGGAGGAGAGAGAGACTCCTGTCGACATGCTTCTTGCCAACTTCTGCTATGACAAGCAGGGTGCATGGCGGAAGAATTATATGCAGTTCAGGCGCGCTTTCCCTCAGAACAGGGTCATTTCCTGGGATGACATGGGACATCTGAGACAGACGCAGTACATATTGATGCACAATATCATCTACTGTCATGAGATACTGATAAAGTGCGGCCTGAAGCTTCCCGAGCATACGTTCTACGTGGACAATATCTTCGCATTCCAGCCGCTTCCGTACTGTGAGAAGTTCTACTACATGGATGTAAACCTGTATCATTACTTTATCGGAAGAGACGACCAGAGCGTCAATGAGCAGGTAATGCTGAGCAGGATCGATCAGCAGATCCGTGTCAACAAGATCATGATCGATGTTTTCACCAGGCAGAACTGGAGCGGACTTGATAAGAACGTCCGCAAATATATGATGATCTACCTGAATAAGATCATGACTGTCACATCCGCGATCCTTCTTGTCGGCGGGACCAGCGAGGATTATGCCAAGAAATGCGATCTCTGGAGCTATCTTAAGAACAGAAATGAAAAATTGTATTTCAGGCTCAGGATGACTTTCCTTGGAGTCATGATGAACCTTCCCACAAAGCTCGGGCGCAAGACCACCGTCAGGGGTTATAAGATCGTAAGGAAGTTTATTCATTTCAATTAATATACGGATCCGGACTGCCGCTGCCGAGCTGCAGTAAAGATAAAAACATCGAGGAGTAACAGAGTATGGAAAACCAGAGCAAGAACTTTATCGAGCAGATCATTGACAAGGACCTGGAAGAGGGAAGAGTCGATCATGTGATGACACGTTTCCCGCCGGAGCCGAACGGATATCTTCACATCGGACATGCGAAGTCGATCCTTCTGAACTATGGCCTGGCACAGGAATACAATGGTCTGTTCAATCTGCGTTTTGATGACACCAATCCTACCAAGGAAAAGAGTGAGTTCGTCGAGTCCATCGAGAATGACGTCAGATGGCTCGGGGCGAAGTTTGACGACCGTCTGTATTTCGCGTCGGATTACTTTGACCAGATGTATGAGGCAGCCGTGACCCTGATCAAAAAGGGCAAGGCATTTGTCTGTGACCTTACTGCGGAGCAGATCCGTGAATACAGAGGAACTCTGACTGAAGCAGGCAAGAATTCTCCGTACAGAGACCGCTCTGTGGAAGAGAACCTGGAACTTTTCGAAAACATGAAAAACGGCATGTATGAGGATGGTTCCAAAGTATTGCGCGCGAAGATTGATATGGCTTCTCCGAACATGAACATGAGAGATCCTGTTATCTACCGTATCGCGCACATTGCCCACGAGAACACCGGTGACAAATGGTGCATCTATCCGATGTATGATTTTGCCCACCCGATCGAGGATGCGATCGAAGGCGTCACCCATTCGATCTGTACACTTGAGTTTGAGGACCACAGACCTCTGTACGACTGGGTCGTGCGTGAACTGGAATATGAGCAGCCGCCCAGACAGATCGAGTTTGCGAAGATGTACCTCAAGAACGTTGTCACCGGCAAACGTTACATCAAAAAGCTGGTAGAAAACGGAATCGTGGACGGATGGGATGACCCGCGCCTTGTGTCCATCTCAGGACTGAGACGCCGCGGCTTTACTCCGGAAGCGATCAGGATGTTTGTGGAACTGAGCGGCATCTCCAAAGCCCAGTCCGTATCAGACTATCAGATGCTGGAATACTGTGTACGTGAGGATCTGAAGCTGAAGAAGTCCCGCGTGATGGCCATCCTGCACCCGCTGAAGCTGATCATTGACAATTATCCGGAAGACCAGATCGAAGAGCTGGATGTGGAGAACAACCTGGAGAATCCGGAACTGGGTTCCAGAAAGGTTCCTTTCGGCAGAGAACTTTACATCGAGCAGGAAGACTTCATGGAAGTTCCGGTCAGCAAGTACCGCAGACTGTTCCCCGGCAATGAGGTGCGTCTGATGCATGCATACCTTGTCACCTGTACCGGTGTGGACAAGGATGAAGAGGGTAATATCACTGCCGTTCACTGCACGTATGATCCTGAAACCCGCGGAGGCAATGCTCCGGACGGCCGCAAGGTCAGAGGAACGATCCACTGGGTCGCGGCGAAGACAGCCCTGTCCTGCGAAGTCAGACTCTTCGAGAATATCGTTGACGAAGAGAAGGGCGTCTACGACGATGAAACAGGCGAACTGAACCTGAATCCGAATTCCCTCCAGATCCTTGAGGACTGCAAGGTCGAGCCGTCCCTGAAAGGTGCTAAGGCTCCGGAATCCTTCCAGTTTGTCAGGACCGGATTCTTCTGCGTGGATTCCAAACTCAATACCGAAGAGAAACCGGTATTCAACCGGATCGTATCTCTGAAGTCATCATTCAAACTGCCGGCGGCGCAGTAACAGCCGCATACTTCTGAAAAAAGTGCCGCCAGGCTAAGGGAAGCCGTCCTTATCCAAGCCTGGCGGTGTATGTTATTTCGGACAGGAGAATTGCATGAGCAGCAGATTCTACGACTGCATTACAGAATTCATTTTTCTTGATGATAAACCACAGAAGGCAGACGTCATCTTTGTGCCCGGGGGTAATTATCCGGACAGTGCCAGGAGGGCGGCTGCTCTTTTTCTGGAAGGATATGCTCCGTATGTACTGCCCAGCGGCATGTACAGCAAACCGGTGGGTCATTTTACAGGAGATCCTGCCTACCGTACGGAATGGGAGTATCTGAGAGATATCCTCCTTAAGGCAGGGGTTCCGGAGGCCGCGATTCTGAGAGAGGACCAGGCAACCTTCACATGGGAGAATGCGATCTGTTCCAGGCATGTGCTGGAGAAGATGAATATACAGGTCAGAACGGCGATCATCGTATGCCAGGCATTCCATGCCAGGCGCTGCTACCTCTATTACAAAGAACAGTTTCCTGACACGGAACTTCTGATCTGCCCAGTGGTAACGAAAGGAATCGCCAGGGACAACTGGTTTCTGGATGAGGAAAAGATCGATGTCGTTCTGGGAGAGGTAGAACGCTGCGGCAGCCAGTTCCACCGCATCATAAAAGAAAAGATCACCAATCCAGGTCCGTGTGACCATGTGGTGATCTGAGCAAAGATGAACAAGTGCCTGCTGAACAAGTGCCTGTCACCTGTTCAAACCGTCACCTGTTCAAATCATGGACGGGATCACGAACCTGCGCAGGATTCCGAGGATGATCAGGTGAGCGGGGTAGAACCAGTAGAAGATGTAGCGTAGCTTCAGGCCGCGTTTTCCGTTGTAGAGATAGCAGAGTATGAAGGACAGCGGCGCGTAGCTCTCCCAGGAGATGGCCGCTGCGCCGGCGGCGCACTGATAGCCCCTGTAATCATGGAACAGGTACAGGATTGCCACCAGGAAGACTCCTTTATAGTTGTAGTCTGTCATCAGGGCGTCAGCAAGCAGCATGCATGCTGCCATCGCAAGCAGCTGCATACAGGGCTTTTCTCTGAACTCTTCGAGCATCCACAGACAGATCAGTGAGATCAGGAGAGTGAAATAAACATTCTGTTTGTTCCAGAATACTGCGCTGGGTTTGAGTGCGAAGTCAAATGGAAACTCCGAAATCAGTGCGAAGAGGAAGAGCCGTTCACAGTATTTTCTTACCGATCTGGTATGGAAGAAACCCTCCACAAGCAGAAAACAGAATACAGGAAAAGCAAGACGTCCGATCCCTCTCATCAGGCGATAGAGGGTGCTGAGCGTCCCGTACAGTTCGTAATCAGCAGTGCGGTAATTGCCCAAAGTGATGATTGTCCCAACGACTGCGGCGCCTGTGTGGTCGATCAGCATGGTGATAATCGCGAATAGTTTGAGCGTACTTCCGGCTGCTCCGTATTCAGATCCGATAAATCCATTTTTGCCCATGGGGCAATCATATCATTGCAGACGGGCAGAGTCAAAAAGAATGATCGATTGTAATGCTTTTCGAATTCATTTTTATGTAGAACCGACCATGCCGCATATACTATAATCCGCATAGAAAACTTGTATACCAGGCTTCAGGCCTGTCATCATACTAAAAGTTAAGGAGATAGTCATGGGGATCCAGATCAATGAAGAGAATCTGCTGTTTACTCTGAATACGAAGAGGACGACATATCAGATGCATGTAGACCGCTACGGATATCTGCTGCATCAGTATTATGGCAGAAGAACAGAAGGCAATATGCATTTCCTGCTTACCTTCCAGGATCGGGGATTCTCCGGCAATCCCTATGAAGCGGAAGGCGACAGGACTTATTCCATGGATTTCCTTCCTCAGGAATATCCTTATCTCGGGAACGGGGATTACAGAAGAGTGCTTCTGAAGGTTGCAGATGACCTCGGAACCATTGACTGTGATCTGCGGTATGAATCGCACCGTCTGGAGGACGGAATGTTCTCCATCCCAAATCTGCCTGCCGTTTATGTGGATGACACGAATGCTGATACAGGGGCAAACGCCCAGACGCTCGTCATCACGCTGAAGGATGACCTTCTGAAACTGCGGGTCGATCTGTACTACGGGGTGCTCCCGAAACTGGACATTATCACCAGGGCAGTCCGCATCAGCAACAGCGGAAAGACTTCATTTACGCTCGAGAAAGCCCAGAGCGCCTGCCTGGATTTTGTGACCGGCGATTATGATGCCATCACTTTCTACGGCAGACACTGCATGGAGCGCAATATGCAGCGTCAGCATGTGGGACACGGCACCCTGACCATCGGCTCCACCAGAGGCACGTCCAGCCATCAGTACAATCCAGCCATGCTCCTCGTGGACCATATGGCGACAGAGGATTACGGTCACTGCTATGGCATGAGTTTTGTGTATTCAGGCGGCTTCAAGGGTGAGATCGAGAAGGATCAGTACAACAATATCCGCATGCAGCTTGGCCTGCACGACGAGCTGCTTGCCTATCCTCTGGAACCGGGTCAGGAATTCTGGACTCCCCAGGTCGTGATGAGTTATTCGTCCAAAGGAATGGCGCGGCTGTCCCAGAATTTCCAGAGATGCGCGCGCAGGCATATCTGCCGCGGCAAATGGAGAGACCTCCCGCGTCCGGTAGTCCTGAACAGCTGGGAAGCATGCTATTTTGATTTCAGCGGAGACAAACTTGTCGAGCTTGCAAAAGGAGCCAGGGACCTCGGAGTTGAGATGCTGGTCATGGATGACGGCTGGTTTGGTGCGCGAAATGACGATTACAGAGGACTGGGCGACTGGTATGTAAATGAAAAGAAACTTGGACGAAGCCTGGGTGATCTGGTAAATGAGATCAACGGGATGGGGCTGAAATTCGGCCTCTGGGTAGAGCCGGAGATGGTCAATGAAGATTCTGACCTTTACCGGAAACATCCTGACTGGGCCATGACCATACCGGGCAGACATCCTGTGCTTGGCCGCAATCAGCTGATACTGGACTTCTCCAGAAAAGAAGTTGTAGACGCGATCTATAATGCAATCAGCAAAGTACTCGACAGCGCGAATATCGAATATATCAAATGGGATTTCAACCGTTCCATTTTCAATGTGTATTCACATGGCGGGCTGTCCCAGGGACAGGTTCTCTACAATTACGTACTCGGACTGTATGATTTCCTGGAGCGGCTGAACCGCAATTATCCGGATCTTCTGATCGAAGGATGCTCCGGAGGCGGCGGAAGGTTCGACATGGGAATGCTTTACTACACGCCCCAGATCTGGTGTTCCGACAATACGGATGCCATCGACCGTACGAGGATTCAGTACGGCACCAGTTTCATGTATCCTGTATCGTCCATGGGAGCGCATGTTTCTGCTGTACCGAACGAGCAGACAGGAAGGACTGTATCCCTGAACACGCGTGCAGTCGTCGCCATGGGAGGAACGTTCGGATACGAACTGGATCCTGCAAAACTGTCTGAAGAAGAAAAAGAACAGATCCGCTCACAGGTGAGGGAATACCATAAATATGCGGACCTGATCAATCACGGACTGTACTACCGGCTGAGCAATCCGCACGAAGATGAGATCGCAGCCTGGGAGATGTTCTCAGAAGACGGGAAAGAGGCGCTGATCTCGGTTGTCTGCCTTGCAGTCCACGGCAACATGACCGTTAATTATGTAAGACTCAGGGGACTGAAGAAAGACTGCTTCTACAGGGATGAAGCAACGGGAGTCGTCTATCCGGCCAACGCTCTGATGCAGATCGGGCTTCCGGTTCCTGTGGAGATGGGTG
>Ga0256405_10008327_pt1 | contig 14935 bp, 13 predicted proteins | sample RumenRJG_02DNA_FD_189096 | JGI IMG/M metagenome (GOLD analysis project Ga0256405, IMG submission 189096) | Bovine rumen microbial communities from Lethbridge, Alberta, Canada - RJG_02 | ecosystem: Host-associated > Mammals > Digestive system > Stomach > Rumen | place: Canada: Alberta... | reverse complement strand
GGTGTTAGTCGGAATTGTAGGACCTAAAGCTTAAAGTGCCAACAGACCTTCGGTCTGAGATGAGAGATAAGTTATGGGTTCTCTCACAGCGGATAACGACCGACGAAGGTCATCAGCAGATTCGGCAATTGTTGACTTTACGCAGGACGCCATGATGGTGAAGAGCGCCAGGTAGCGGTTAAGATACTTTGAGGCAACCCCACGCAACTGCCTGAACATTGCCTTGATTCTGCTATGTAAGCTATTCACCGTGTTCAGATGATAAAGTCGGTCATAGCTTTCGTGCCCCATGAGCTCGACTATCTTGCTGTCCAGAGTTTCAGCAAGCTTGTTATAGGAAGTTGCACCATCGCAGAGGAGTACAGACTGTGGGACGATATGAGATGCCAAAGCTCTGACAAGATCATCGCCGGAAGGCTTTGCTCTGTTTATACAAGTTGCAACGAGATTGTTGTTTCTATCTGTTGCAACGCAAACGCAATATAACTCATTGGACAAACCACGCTTTGTTGCCCCTTCTCCATGCTTCCTGGGCTTGCGGTCTACGCATCTGACACCCTTCTGCGATTCAAGGATATATGTTTCATCGGCTTCTACGAGTTCATCAAGAAGTGCAAAAGATTCCATCATGGACTCCATATAGGCGAGAAGCTTATGGCGCATGTTAAACGCGGTTTCATGACAGACGTTGATCTTTTCCGCAGTCTCATCTATCGGAGTCATAGACAATGTGTCTTCGATCACCGTAATCCATGAGTCGGCTGACTGATGTGAATTCGATGTAATCTGTCGGGTATCATAGGTAAACTTGCGTCCACAGCCCTTGCACTGATAACGCTGCTTGCCAGCCTGAAAGCCCTTTTTGATGAATCGCACATCTGCTTCTCCGCAGACAGGGCAAACAGTAGGGCGTGTATTCCTGAGCTCCTCGTTCAGCTTCATATATCTCGCAACCTGTGCAGATATCTGATCAATCTGGTATGGGCTGAGTTCCGGAATGGCGGCCTGAAGGTCCGTAAATGTCATCTGAATCGTCCTTTCGATCTCTGATGACACCATTATAGCAACGATGTTGTCCTAAAAATGTCTCTAGGTCCTAGGTTTCCGACTAACACGAAAGGAATACAAAGATGGAAACATGATAGATGTTGCGCATGCTTTCCCAATCGATATTTTCCTGTATCTGCTGTGTAACAGCAGGACTGAGATAGCTTTTCAGTCTATTTATGATTTTCATATGCCTCGATCTAATAAACTGGATTGTTCAGGCTTTTTCGCCTTCGTTGAAGGCATTGGAAGACTGCTTATATTATGATGACTGCCAAGGGACGAGAATCGTCACACTTGTTCCGTGTGTCTCCAACGGCGCGATCGTCAGCGTACCGTCGCACATGGAGCGCAGACGCTCCCGGATATTATCGAGGGTTGCGTGCGGTTCATTGTCAGCCGACGGGTCATAGCCGGGGCCGTTATCTTCCACTGTGATTCGGGCGCCCAGTTCCGTACTCTCCGTAAAAATGGAGATATGTAGCGGCTCAAGGTTCGGATCCAGCCCGTGCTTGACAGCGTTTTCCACAATGGGCTGGAGCGTCAGGGGCGGGAGGCGGAAGGCGGTGAACGGCGTGTCAAATTCCACGTGAAGCTGCTCGCCAAACCGCGCCAGCTCCACCGCGAGGTAGGCTCTCGTGTGCTCTAACTCCTTCTCGAAGGGGATCGTACCCTCCTCGACGATCGCGTCGAAATTGCTTTGCAGATAGCGGGAAAACTCCCGTATGAGCTGCTGAGCCTTTTGGGGCTCCCTGTCACAGAGATAGTAAATGCTCAGCAGTGTATTATTGATAAAATGGGGACGCATCTGCAGGACGGCAACACGCGTCCTTTGCCGCGCAGCCTCGTCTTTCTGTTCCTGATAGCGGTGCACCAGATCGTTCAGCAGAAGGAACTCTACAAGAACGCTCTGAGTATAGGACGGAGTAAGGAAACAGAATAAAAAGATAATTCGTTGCATGCGGCTCAACTTTTTCCGTCTTTGAATCAAGGCGATCAGAGGTACCGCCGTCAGCGCGAAGACCATGCCCAAATAAAAAACGGGCCATGGGGGGCCAGCCACGACGTAGTCGGACGTGACGGTCATGGCGCCGGTCAGCAGATGGTAAAGCTCTACCGAAAGGGACAGACCAGTCAGTGCGTACAGGATAACCATGACCCTGCTCCTGCGCCAGTCCTCCCCGCAGCAATTAAGAAAAAATGCCGTCACAAGAAGAGGCAGAATCGGCGTGAGAAGCGTGTTGATCAGAAACAGCACGCGGCATAAGGTTAGGGGAGCTCGGTAAAAAAAGGCGGCGCTTTCCGTCAGATTAACCGCGGATAGGACAACCACAAATGACAGGATGACGATGCCCATGCGCCATGGCCATTTGTCGACACGGCGGGCGATGAAGAAGAACGCCAGCCCGAACAATCCAAATATAAGCGCAACGATTTCAGCCAGAGATGATAAGTTTATCCACGCCATTACAGCACCCCCATAACAGGATAACGCAGCCGGGAGAGTTCCCTGCGCACCTCATCTGCGTCGAGCGGCTTGAGCAGAAATCCGCTCGCGCCGACGTTCCACGCATCGATGGAATACTCCGGATAAGCGGTGAGGAAAACCACATTGGTATGGGGTCGGAGAGCAAGCATCTGGCGACACAGCTCCAGACCGCTGGAACGCGCCAGCTCAATATCCAGAAAAACCAATGCTACCGGGTTTTCCCGAAAAAAGGTCAGCGCCTCCAGGGACTTCGTAAAACCGATAACATTCGCTTTGGGCATCAGCTCACGCAAAACGGGAATTGAACCGTCAAGGATGATGGGTTCATCGTCCAGCAGCAGGACATTGGGGACTTCGCTGCGCTCGCCCGCAGCTGCCAGCAACGTTGCGGCGTCCACCTCCAAAGCCTCGGCAATTTGGAAAAGCATATCGATACTCGGGATACGGCGACCCGCCTCCCAGTTTGTGACACTGGCGCGCTCTACATGCAGACGGTCTGCCAGCTGCTGCTGAGACAGGCCCTTTTCAGTTCTCAAGTGACGCAGGGTTTCACCAAAAAGTAGAACCATGACTTATCTCGTCCCTTTCACCAGCCTAATTAAAGAATATACAATCTTGGGAAAAATCGCAAGAGGAAAGAGAAAAAAGTTCGGGTTTCATTCTGAAACGTCTACTATTATTATGAGCGACATTATGGTATATTTACATAAATCCGAGATGAATCGGATAACAGAATGAATCCTGAGATTCATTCACTATAATAATTATTTTAGGAGGAATAAGTCATGAGTCTTGAAAAGAGCCAGAAAGTCGTTAAGGTGCTGGGTATCCTCAGTGTTATCTCGGCTGTACTGGGATTAATCGCGGCAATCGGCATGTTTGGCCTAACCGGCCTTGGCGCTGCGTCTATAGATACTGCCGCGATCGACGACCAGACGGCCGCAGGCCTGGCCAGCCTGGGCATGGTCGGGATCATCCTTCTGGTGAGTGCGATCGTGGAACTGCTCCAGGGCATCTTCTCCCTGCGAGCCGCAAAGGACGCCTCCAAGGCGATGCCTCTCTGGATCATCTCGATCATCAGCGTTGCGTTCGGCGTGTTCTCTCTCATCAACAGCTTCGGCAAAGGCACCCAGGAAATCTTCTCTGCCATCTTCGGTCTCGCTATCAGCTGCGGCGTTTTCTATCTGGCCAACAACATCAAAAAGGCCGCGTGAACAGATTCGCGCTGACGCTCATTCCACAGAAATTGTGGTTGAGACTTTTCCTAAAGCCGAGAATATGGGTATCGGTTTAAGCCAGCTTTCTCCTTACATCCGGTGAAATGAACGCCTTCTTAAACTGGTCCCCATATTTTTTACCACACAGTTTGATGGCAGACAACATCAAATATACCTTATCCCGTGAAGCAAGAAAAAACCACACACAGAACTTGAGAGAAACAGCGGTAATGAGGCGTGCGCTTATGGTGCAAAAAAGCAAAAGCTATGGTATAAAACCATATACTGTGCGCAGAGGCGGCGGGAGCAAGCGTGATTTTTTCAACGGGCATGACGGCATTTGCCCAAAAGAGGAGAAAGGACGTAACATGGAAAACAAAAAGGGCTTATTTGCGGGAATCCATCGGGACGGCTATACTTGGAAAGATTCGATGATCGTTTCGATTCTCATTTTCTTCATGATGATTATTGTGGGATCGGGCATCGGCATGCTCATAGGAACGATTCTCAAGCTGTTCTCAAACGAGGGGAACGCGGCGTTTCTGGAGATTCTGGGGGACAACTTCGGATTTCTGGGCTATTGGATCATTGCCGTCATCTACCTTCTCCTCGTCAAATCCGATAAGCCGATCCTGCGCGCGTTCGGCAGGGAACCGCGGGGAAACACCGTGAAAATGGCGCTGTGGGGGCTTCTCATCGGTCTGGGCCTGAACGCCCTGTGCGTCGGCATCGCTGTTTTTCACGGGGATATTCAGCTCAGCTTTTCATCACTCCCGGTGCTGAAGCTCCTGCTTGTCTTTTTGTCGGTGTTTGTGCAGTCCGGCGGAGAGGAACTTCTCTGCCGCGGCGTGCTGTACCAGCGGCTCAGAAAGGGGTACAGGAATCCGTGGGTCGCCATTCTGGTAAATCCCATTGTCTTTGTGCTCATGCATATCCTGCTCCCCGGGATTACGGTCTGGGCGGTGCTCAGTATCTATCTGGTGGGCGTGACGTTTGGCCTCATGGTCTATTACCTTGACTCGCTGTGGATGGCGATGGCGGCGCACGCGGCATGGAACTTCACGCAGAATTTCATCTTCGGATTGCCGAACAGCGGCACGGATTATGACTTCTCCATCTTCAAGCTCAATTCCGCCACGGCCAGAACCAGTCTCTGCTATAACGTGGAATTCGGCGTGGAAGCCTCCGCGACCGCGGTCCTCGTAATTGCGTTGGCGGCGGCAGTTCTTCTCTGGCTGGGAAAAAAGAAGAACCTGAAATCCCTGGATGTCTGGGAAAGCTGATACAATCAGGACTCTGCTTTCACGCGATCTGCGCCCTTTCGTGGATAACTTGCATGGTCTTCCCCGTGTCTTCCCTGCGAGTTCTATTTAACAAGCAAGTTTCACGGATTCAGGCAATACATGTTTCAAATAAACATAAAGATGGAAGGAGATTATCATGAAAAAACTGTTCAGCATCCTGATTGCTCTGGCAATGTTGGCGTCGCTCACCGTACCCGCCTTTGCCGACGAGCCGGATTACACCACCGGCACCCCCTGGCCCTGCATCGACCTTGACGGCGTCGTGACTGAGGAAACGACTGCCGAATTGAAGGACAACTTTGCCCTTGCCGTAAACAAGGACAAAATCCTGGCCCTGGAGATCCCGGAGGGCTACTCCAGCGCCGGCACCACGGTGGACCTGGCCATTCAGGCGGCGGAGGATCTGAAGAATATGTTCCTCGGCGACGCGCCGGAGGGACACGACGCGCGCCTGGCTTATGATTACTTCCAGCTCCTGATGGACTGGGACAGCCGCAACGCTGTGGGCGTGGCCCCGCTGAAAGCACAGACGGAACAGGTGGAGGCCATCGGCTCTGTCGAAGAGCTGAGCGCCTACCTTTCCGCAACAGCCCCCGAGGATCAGTTGGGCACTGTCTGGAATAGCAGCTCAGAGCAGGATCTTATGGATTCCAACCGCCGCATCCTGATCGTTATGGACGCGGGTCTGCTGCTGGGCGATTCCGCTGAGTACGCGGCGCTTACCCCCTACGGCGAAACCGTCAAGCAGGCCGTTACGGAGCTTGCGGAAAAGATGCTCGTTAAGCTCGGCTATTCCGAGGAGGAGGCCGCGCAGAAGATCGACAACTGCTTTGCCTTTGAGACCATGCTTGCCCCCGCAATCTACACCAGTGAGGAAAAGCAGCGTCCCGACTATTATGGCCGCATTCTCAACTATGTGGGTCAGGACGATCTCAAGCAGATGCAGGGCAGCCTCCCCATCCTTGAGTCCCTTGCCAATATGGGCTATCCGGAGGCTGAGACGTATCTGGTCATGAATCCCGCCGGCCTTGAAAAGCTCAATGCGCTGTATACGGAGGAAAACCTGCCTCTGCTCAAGGATTACATCATTGTGCACGGCGCCATCTCCTCATCGTCCGGGCTGGACCGTGAATGCTATGAGTGGTCACATGACTGCAACAATGCCATTTCCGGCGCCACAGGCATGCTGGATGACGCGACTGTCTTCTCCTCCCAGGTTTCCCGGACGCTGAACTGGGCCACGGCGGAAATGTACGCGGCGACTTACCTCAAGCAGGAGGACAAAGACCGTATCGCCGACGTGATCGACGAAATCCTGGAAGCTTATCACGGGATCATCGAAGAGGCGGACTTCCTCTCCGACGAGACCCGCGCCCGGGCGATCGAAAAGCTTGACGCCATCAAGCCCTATGTCCTCTATCCGGACAGCTGGGAGAAATACAGCTGTGAAGAGCTGAACTTTGCCGGTCCCGAGGACGGCGGCACGCTGTGGGAGGCCAATCGCCGGATCGCCAGATACACGCTTGCCGAGAGTGTAAAAGAATATTCCGAGCCGGTGGATAAGGAGAAATGGGGCGATACGCCTCAGACTGTCAACTGCTTCTACGATCCCACCAAGAACAGCATTTACATCCTCGGTGCTTTTGCGCAGGGCAATATCTACAACAGCGACATGAGCGACGAGGAACTGCTCGCCAAGCTCGGTTCTGTGATCGGGCATGAGATCTCCCACGCCTTTGACTCCTCCGGCGCGCAGTTCGACAAGGACGGCAATATGGCCAACTGGTGGAACGAGGAAGACCAGGCGGCCTTCCTGGAGCGCAACCAGAAGATGGCGGACTACTACAACGCCATGCATCCCTGGGAGGGCCAGGACTTCTACGGCAGCATCATGACCGGTGAGGCCGGGGCCGATATGGCGGGCGTGAAGGTGGTGCTGCGCATCGCCGCCGGGATGGAGGACTTTGACTATGACGCCTTCTTCCGCGCCTATGCCGATGCGTGGCTCGCCAAGGATACTCTCCAGATGGCCTACATCCGCATCAACGACGTGCACCCCATGCCGTACCTGCGCATCAACTGCACGCTCCAGCAGTTTGACGAGTTCCTGGACTTCTACGGCATCACCGAGGGCGACGGCATGTACCTTGCCCCGGCTGACCGCGTGATCATCTGGTAACGCACCTCATCAGCCGCACCCCGCGTTAAACCATATAACTATATCAGGAGGAACCGATATGAAGTACGATATTCAAGGCGACAACATGCCGGTGGTGATCTGCTCGCTCGACGATGGGGAGTCCATGATCTGCGAGGCCGGCGCCATGAGCTGGATGACACCGAACATGCAGATGGAGACCAAGAGCGGGGGAGCGGGAAAGCTCTTCGGCCGCGTCTTCTCCGGTGAGTCCGCGTTTCAAAACTACTATACCGCCCGCAACGGCAGCGGTCTTATTGCCTTTGCTTCCAACTTCCCCGGTGATATCCTGGCTGTAGAGGTCACGCCGGAAAAGCCTGTCATCATTCAAAAGAGGGCGTTTCTTGCCTGCACGACCGGCGTCCAGTCGGAGGTTTACTTCCAGAAGAAGCTGGGTACCGCGATCTTCGGCGGCGAAGGCTTCATCATGCAGAAGCTCTCCGGCAGGGGCACCGTCTTCCTTGAAATCGACGGCGGCACTATCAACTACAGCCTCAAGCCCGGACAGCAGATGCTGATTTCCACCGGCCATCTGGCAATGATGGACGAGACGGTCACAATGGACATCCAGCAGGTCAAGGGCGTGAAGAACGTCCTCTTCGGCGGTGAAAGCCTGTTCAACACCGTCGTCACCGGGCCTGGCGTCATCACCCTGCAGACCATGCCTATGACGAATCTGATCGCGGCAATTGTCTCGAGGCTTCCTGGAAAGAACACCTGACATACGTACAAAAAGAAGATAAATATGGGTTTTCTTGCTTCAATTATCGCATTTGCGCTCTGCGCGTTTGCCTACGTCAGAATGATTCGCCGGGAGGTTCCCGAACAGATCGGGAAAGCGCAGGCCTGGGTTCCAATCGCGGTCGGCATCGCCGCCCCGCTTCTTTCCACTGCAATCACCCTTCTGACCGGCCTGCTCATCTTCAAACTGCGCGGGGGTGACATCACGGGAATGAACGCGATCGCATCGGTACGGGCGGAAATGAATCCGCTCCTCACTTCCCTGCGCGCGGCATTCGTCACCGCCGGATTTCCGGAGGAGCTGGTCAAGCTCCTGCTGGCGCTCTTGCTGGTGAAGATCTTTAAGCCGAAGAATGTATATGAATATGCCCTGATCTTTACCGCTGTCGGCGCCGGATTTACCGTGCTGGAGGAAGCGCTCTACAGCGGCGGCGGGTTCATCTCTCTCGGCCGTCTGGTCACCTTTGCCATGCACATGGTTCTGGGCCTGGTGATGGGCGTTGCCCTCGGCCACGCGCGTTATGTCAGACAGCACGGCGGCAGCGCGGGGAAGTATATCCTCCTCGGCCTGCTCCTGCCGTTGCTGTGGCATACGATTTATGACGCGGGGACAGCGACCAACGCAGGCTTCAACGCGGCGGATGAGAACGTCCAGGGGACGGCGATCATAGCAGGAGCTGTCGTCCTGGTTGCTTCGGTGGTCCTGCAGATTATCCTGCTGATCAGATTTAAGAAAAACGCTGTGGCATACAGCGAAATGATACTGGAATAAGCTGAATTCAAACTTGAAAAGAAAAAAACAAAAAATGCAGAAAACACTATGCTTCCTGCTTATCCTTGCACTGATGCTTTCCCTCAGCACGGCCGCATTCGCGGATCTCTCGACCGGTGAAAATGCCGGCGCACAGCTGAAAATGATCGCCAGCTACTTCAGCATGCTCCGTCAGCCGGACGGGGTAGACCCTTGGTATTACGCGGTCACCGACCTGGACCACAACGGACGCCTCGAGCTGCTTGCCTGCTCAGCCGACGCTGTGACCGGTCATGCTCACATGAGAGGCTGGGAGGTCAGCGCCGACGGCAAGCGTCTGGACGCGATCCATACCGAAAATGAGGAAGTCATGCTGGACGTGTTCATCAACATCATAACAGACAGCGCCGACACCTACTTTGATGCCGCAAGAAATGCGTGGTTTTACATTATTACATATCACAGCTTCGATAACCTTCCGGAATATAATCTTTCCCAGGTTTCTGACCAGATCTTTGGCATGTCCATGGTCAACGGAACCATTTATGATGGTTTGCTGGCATCGAGAATCAACACCAAGGTCGACGGCCAGACAAGCGTTACGATCACAGGTTCCCACCAAAACGAAATCACCGAGGATCAGTTCTGGAACATTGCCAGCACAACCTTTGCAGGCTATCCGCGCAGCAGCACCTCCTTTGACTGGTTCCTCGCATCGGAAGCAAACAATCTGAGCCGCTTTGCCGACAGCTACGCGGTCTTTTCCGGCGACAGGACAGGCGTTCAGGACACGCGGAATCTGACCGCCGTGAACACCGCCAATGCGAGCGTGCCTATCGTAACCAAGAACCCCACCAACGAAAACCGCGGCACGGGCGAGACTGCCTGGTTCGTCGCAAATGCTACCGGCTATACCTCGCTTTACTGGACATTTGTCTCTCCGCAGGGTCAGACGTACAGTGTGCAGGACATCCGGAATATGGTCGGCGGCACGAATATCAGCGGCGAGAATACCACGACCCTGACCATCGGAAACCTGTCCACGGCGATGAACGGCTGGGGGGCTTTCTGCACCTTCTCCAACGGCTCCCAGATTGCGCGCACCACGACGGCGTATATGAATGTCTATGTCCCCAGTGCCAATGTAAAAAACACTAACTCCAACAATTATTACAACTGGTATGGCCTGAGCGATGAAGATTTGTTCGGCCTTGCTCTTGTCGGTCTTGCCCTGAGCGATAACGACTGGGCGCTCGTGGGGGATACCAGCTATTACACCCCCTGGGATACAAGCTGGAATAATTACGAATGGAACAATTATCTGGATACGATTTGGGCGGCAGAGACGTACGGCGGGAGTTACGGCGGCTATGATGATTACAGCTGGATGAAGGATCTGTCAGACGAGGATCTTGCAGCACTGGCTATGCTCGCATGGTAATGCGGAAAAACATATAATCGGGCGCAAGTAAATGGCGTCAAATTAAACAAATGGTGGACTCCTGAGGGGAGCCCACCATTTGTTTTAGTGCGCCCGGCGAGCGCATGTTCTAAAGGGTGAAAGTCCCAAGGCTGCCTGGCAGCGGGAAAGTCGATAAGGTAGAATAAGTTGCGCAAATAAAATGAAAATAAAAACATATCCCGCGCATTTTCAATCTTGTGCGCGGGATAGAACGCGAATGCTCAGTCGTCCAGGCCCGCGGTGAGTTGCTCCAGATCCTTGAGGAAGAGCGCGGCTTCCGCATCAGACGGAATCAGGAACCCGACGCGCGGAGAGACGGTGAAGGCCTCCACGGCCGGACCGTCCATCAGGCAGCTGCGCTTAAACTGCTGGCTGAAGAGACGCCTGCAGTAGCTGGTGAGCCAGCGGATCAGTTCTTCGTCCGTGAATTCCTTTGCATAGGCCTGCTTCGCCAGCCGGAAGGTCTTGGAAGGCGTAAAGCCGCAGATGAGCATCTTGTGGGTGAAGAAATCCTGAAGGCTGTAGGAGCCGACGGAATCTTCGCTCTTCTGCTCAATCTGGTCGTCATGGATGGGCAGCAGTTCCGGCGTGACCGGGCAGTCCAGCACATCGTACAGGGCGGCTTTCAGCACGCGATTCTCGGTGGTGTCGGCGATGTAGCGGACGTTGGCGCGTACCTGGGTCTTCGTGAGGCCAAGGTTCACGTCATACATGCTGGTGTGGTCGCCGTTGTAGGTGCACCAGCCGTCGATGAACTCGCTGAGATCCTCCGTGCCGACGTCCAGGCCGTTGACCTTGTTGGCGATGTCCATGAGGACCTGGGTGCGTTCACGGGCCTGGGCGTTCTCGAAGGCGATGGAGTAGTCGTCGTGCGCGTGGCCGATGTCGTCAAAGTGCTGATAGACGGCCTTGCCGATGTCGATCACGCGGACCTCGGCGCCGATCTGCTCGGCGACGACGATGGCGTTGGACTTGGTCCGGGAAGAGGTCCCGAAGCAGGGAAGCGTGCAGGCGATGACGTTGGTGGACGGAAGCCCCATCTGCTTGACGGCCATGGCGCTGACCATGACGGCGAGGGTGGAATCCACGCCGCCGGAGATGCCGACGACGCAGTGGTCAAGATGGGCATACTCCATGCGCTTGACAAGGCCGGAAACCTGAATGTCCAGCATCCTGCGGCAATAGTCCGGAAGCTGCTCAGCGGTTTCAGGGAGATGGGGATGCATGGGATACGGCCGGGTAAGGGCGGTTTCCGTGAGGTCTCCGCCCCAGCTGAAGCGGAGATAATCCGAAGGCGCGTCGAAGCAGTCCAGAGACCGCCGCAGGCCGATCATGTGTTCCACGTCAATCTCGGAAACCGCAAAGCTTCCGGCCGTCTCTTCAGAGGCGAGGATCTTTCCGTTCTCCGCCACCAGACAGAGCCCCGAGAAGACGCGGTCCGTGCTGCTCTCACCTTTACCGGGCGCCGCCAGCACCATACCGCAGGCAAACTGCCTGGATTCATAGCGGGCGTTCAGCTCGGCTTCCTCGCGGGAAGTCACAGTCTCCGGGAAGGACCCAAGCTGGACGATCAGCGTGGCGCCGGCTTCGGCATGGCGGACCGCAGGCGTCAGGAAACGCTGCAGCCCCGCACCTACTTCCGCCGCTACACGCAGGTCGGAGAGAGTCTCGTGCTCAAAGAGCACACTGCAGGACATGGGAACCAGGCCGTAGCCGGGCAGATTCACCTCATAATCGCTGTCGGGGTCCGGGACGGAGAAGTATCCGTCCGCGATCCCCTCGGCGGGAATGAAGGCAAGAATCTCGCCGTGACAGAGCGCGGCGGCGACGTTATAGACCTTCGCGCCGACGGCGAGCGGAAGCCCGACGAAGGCCAGCAGATCAAAGTCGACCGTTGCCTCGGCAACTCTCAGCAGCGCCTCTCTGGCTCCGTCGAGGAGAACTCTGTGCGTGAAAAGATCGTAGCAGCTGCAGCCCGTAAGCGTAAGCTCCGGGAACACAAGAACCCTGACGCCCTCCCGGGCTGCCGAGCGGATGACTTCGATCACCCGCTCGGCGTTATAGTCCGCGTCCGCAACCCGGATCACCGGTGACGCGGCTGCAACCTTTACAAATCCGTTCTTCATGCGGCGCCTCCCGATCAAAGCCGGATGCGCTCGGCGATGTAGCTCTTGACCTGGTCGATGGGGATACGCACCTGTTCCATGCTGTCGCGCTCACGGATCGTCACGCAGTGATCGGCGGGATCGGTCTCGGTACCCACGGTGTTGAAGTCAAAGGTGATGCAGAACGGCGTACCGATCTCGTCCTCGCGACGATAGCGCTTTCCGATGGAACCGGTCTCGTCATAATCGCACATGAAGTCCTTGGAGAGTTCCTGATACAGCTCCATGGCAGGACCGGTGAGAACGTCTTTCTTGGAGAGCGGAAGAATGGCGCACTTGAAGGGCGCCAGGGCCGGATGCAGACGGAGCACGACACGGACATCGTCCTTGCCCTTCTTGTCCTGACCGACGACTTCCTCATCATAGGCGTCGCAGAGCACGGACAGCACGGTGCGTTCCACACCGAGAGACGGCTCAATGACAAAGGGAATGTAGTGCTCATTCTTCTCCTGGTCATAGTAGGTGAGATCCTGACCGGAGGTCTCCTGGTGACGGGTCAGGTCATAGTTGGTACGGTCGGCGACGCCCCAGAGTTCGCCCCAGCCAAAGGGGAACAGGAACTCAAAGTCAGTGGTGGCCTTGGAGTAGAAGGACAGCTCTTCGGGGTCATGATCGCGCAGACGCAGGTTCTCTTCCTTCAGACCGATGGTCAGAAGGAACTGCTTGCAGAAGCTACGCCAGTAGTCAAACCACTCGAGATCGGTGTCAGGCTCACAGAAGAACTCCAGCTCCATCTGCTCAAACTCACGGACGCGGAAGATGAAGTTGCCCGGGGTGATCTCGTTTCGGAAGCTCTTTCCGATCTGAGCAATGCCGAAGGGCAGCTTGCGGCGTGTGGTGCGCTGGACATTCACAAAGTTGGTAAAAATGCCCTGGGCGGTCTCCGGACGGAGGTAAACAGTGTTCTTGGCATCCTCGGTAACGCCCTGGAAGGTCTTGAACATCAGATTGAACTGACGGATATCGGTGAAGTTGTGCTTGCCGCAGCTGGGGCAGGGAATGTTATGCTCTTCGACAAATTCCTTCATCTCGGCCTGAGAGAAGGCGTCGATGGGCCTCGGCAGCTCATAGCCGACTTCCTGGCACCAGTCTTCGATGACCTTGTCGGCGCGGAAGCGCTCGTGGCACTCGCGGCAGTCCATCAGCGGATCGGAGAACCCGCCGAGATGGCCGGAGGCAACCCAGGTCTGGGGATTCATCAGAATCGCGGCGTCCAGGCCGACGTTATAGCGGTTCTCCTGGACGAATTTCTGCCACCAGGCGTGCTTGACGTTGTTCTTCAGCTCCACGCCGAGAGGACCGTAGTCCCAGGTGTTGGCGAGGCCGCCGTAGATTTCGCTGCCGGCAAAGATGAAACCGCGGTTTTTGCAGAGGGCAACGATCTTGTCCATGGTCTTTTCGGAGTTTTTCATGTGAGTCCTTTCCCGCGGCTGGCTGCCGCGTAAAACGTAAAAAATTTGACTTGGATACTATAGCACAAATGATCATCTGCCGCAACAGTTGACAGAAAACTGACGTACAATTGAAAAGCGGAAAAAAATGTGTATAATGGATAAAAAGAACGATATCATACCCATTTCCTGCGCAGAAGGGGGAAGCGAGAAAATGCTGCTGGCCGTCGATGTCGGAAATACAAATATCATGCTCGGGACGATCGATAACGGGGAGATCGTGAACATCGTCCGGATCCATACGGAGCCGAGATACACCGCCGCCGAATACGGCATCCAGCTGCGACAGCTGCTGGATTATTACGAAATAGATCCCCGTCAGCTGAACGATGCGATTATCTGTTCGGTGGTGCCGCCGGTGACGGAGGCGCTGCGGGAGGCGATTTTTCACCAGACGGGCCTGAAGTGCATGCTGGTTGGGCCGGGAATCAAGACCGGAATGAACGTACGGATCGACGACCCGTCGACCCTAGCAGGCGACCTGGCGGTCGGAAGCGTCGCTGCGATTGCCTGCTACGGGGCTCCGGCGATTGTTCTCAACATGGGCACCGCCACCACGATGACCGTGGTCGACGAGAAGGGAACGTACCGGGGCGGAATCATTGTACCGGGCGTCGAGCTCGGCCTCCAGGCGCTTTCTGCGGGAACCAGTCTGCTGCCGGATATCTCCGTAACCCCGCCCAGGAAAGTGATTGCCACGAATACGGTGGATGCCATGCGCTCCGGCGCGGTCTTTGCGACGGCGGCGATGATCGACGGTGTGATCGAGCGGATGGAGCAGGAACTGGGGCAGCGCTGTAAGGTCATTGCCACCGGAACCCTGTGTTCGGCCGTCATCCCGTATTGCCGTCATGCCGTCATCCAGGACGACAACCTGATCCTCAGGGGCCTCTGGACCCTGTATGAGAAGAACAGAAAACAGGCAGAAAGAAGCGAGGAAAGAACGTGATTTTCAGAACAGTCAAACCGGAAGATACCGAAGATACGATCGAGATCGAACAGATCTGTTTTCCGCCGAATGAGGCCTGCTCACCCAAATCGATGCGGGAGAGAATTGCCGCTGCTCCGGAACTCTTCCTGATTGCGGAAGAAGACGGAGTAATTGCCGGAT
>Ga0256405_10008326_pt1 | contig 14936 bp, 12 predicted proteins | sample RumenRJG_02DNA_FD_189096 | JGI IMG/M metagenome (GOLD analysis project Ga0256405, IMG submission 189096) | Bovine rumen microbial communities from Lethbridge, Alberta, Canada - RJG_02 | ecosystem: Host-associated > Mammals > Digestive system > Stomach > Rumen | place: Canada: Alberta... | reverse complement strand
TTGCGCATCTTAAGCATCTTGCTCAGCAATTCAGAAATCTCGACAGAAGTTGTACCGACCAAACAAGGACGTCCCTGATTTCTCATTTCCTCGATTTCGTCAATGACAGCACGATACTTTTCACGCTGTGTTTTGTAAACACGATCATCCAAGTCCTTACGTGCGATAGGGCGGTTGGTAGGAATCTCAACAACATCGAGTTTATAGATATCCCAGAACTCACCAGCCTCAGTAGAAGCAGTACCCGTCATACCAGAAAGCTTATGGTACATACGGAAATAGTTCTGAAGAGTAATTGTTGCGTATGTTTGTGTAGCAGCTTCTACCTTTACATGCTCTTTAGCCTCGATAGCCTGATGAAGACCATCGCTCCAACGACGACCTTCCATGATACGACCGGTCTGTTCATCAACGATTTTAACTTCGCCATCCATGACAACATATTCATCGTCTTTATTGAACATTGTATATGCCTTAAGAAGTTGCTGTAGAGTATGAACGCGTTCACTTTGTACACCATAGTGAGCCATCAACTCATCCTTCTGGTCGATATACTCCTCTTCAGAAATCTTACCGTCCTCTTTCTCTTTCTCCAGAGCAGAAAGTTGAGAAGTGATGTCAGGCAAAACGAACAATTCAGGGTCTTTGGTCTGCTTAGCGAGCCAAGCTCCACCCTTATCAGTAAGGTCAGCACTATTTAGTTTCTCGTCAACTACGAAATAAAGCGGTTCTACAGCCTTAGGCATTTCGCGATTGTTGTTCTGCATATAATACTCTTCTGTTTTGAGCATGCCAGCCTTGATACCTTCTTCAGACAGATATTTGATCAAAGGCTTATTCTTAGGAAGAGACTTATATGAACGATAAAGAGCAAGGAAACCCTCTTGTAGAAGAGTCTGATCCTTAGCTTCGATACCTTTAGAAATCTTCTGCTTAGCTTCGGCAAGAAGTTCGGTAGCCTGTTTACGCTGTACCTCATACAAGCGTTCTACCAAAGGCTGATATTCTTCATACATCTGATCATCACCCTTAGGAATAGGACCAGAGATGATAAGTGGAGTACGAGCATCATCGATTAATACAGAGTCAACCTCATCGACGATAGCATAGTTATGCTCACGTTGTACCAAGTCGGCAGGAGACACAGCCATGTTATCACGCAAGTAGTCAAAGCCGAACTCATTGTTAGTACCGAAGGTGATATCAGCCTGATATGCTTTACGACGTTCTTCAGAGTTTGGACGATGCTTATCAATACAGTCTACAGAAAGACCATTGAACTCATACAGAGGGCCCATCCAGTCACAGTCACGTTTTGCCAAATAGTCGTTTACAGTAACGACGTGTACACCATTACCGGTTAATGCGTTCAAGAAGACAGGGAGAGTAGCCACGAGAGTTTTACCCTCACCGGTAGCCATCTCAGCGATCTTACCTTGATGTAGAACGATACCACCGAAAAGCTGAACGTCATAGTGTACCATCTGCCATTTCAGATCGTTGCCACCAGCAGTCCAATGATTATGATAGTAAGCCTTGTCACCATCGATAGTGATAAAGTCCTTACTTGGGTCAGCAGCCAGTTCACGGTCGAAATCAGTTGCTGTAACGATAGTCTCCTCATTCTCTGTGAAACGTCTTGCCGTTTCTTTTACGATACTGAAGGCGATAGGTAATACCTCATTGAGTGCAACCTCATAGTTTTCGAGCTCAGTCTTATGAATCTTATCGATTTCATTAAAGAGATCCTCACGCTCATCGATAGGAGTATTTTCGATCTTAGCCTTGATCTCCTTGATCTTCTCACGCTGCTCTTTACCAGCATCCTGTACCTTCTGTTTTATTTCTTGTGTTTTCGCACGGAGTTCATCATTGCTTAGCGCCTTAATTTCTGGATAAGCAACTTTTACTTGTTCAACGATAGGCTGAATCAACTTCATATCTCGACTAGACTTATCGCCGAACAGAGACTTTAAAATCTTGTTTAAATTCATTTTATATTAGTTATTGTTATTCGTAAAGTTAATAATTGAGGGCAAATTTACAAAAAATAATTTGAAAAAATGCATGGTTACCCTTATTTATTAGGTCCTCGAATAACAATAGAACAAGGATGAAGGATATGCAAGATCGGTTGAACAAAATCCTTCGCCTTTGTTACGTGACTCAATATAATGTTTGCCGGAATATAAGACTCCGGAGCATGCAATCCCGAAATATAATTGAATTGTAAGTCATCCTCCTCGTCTGCCTCTTTGAATGCCTTGATGACTGACAGAATGTCATCTTCCAGCATTTTTACTTCCGGCTGTTGGATAAACTGCTCATACGATATCTCACCGGTCATAGCGAGTTTAAGCGTAGATTGAAGATTCTGCGCTTCTACTCCTGTGGCAGCTAATACTACCAATAGGGCTGTGATATATCGATTTACAATCATTCTTCTTTTATTATTCGATTATGCCTTATAGATGCCGGCACGTTCCATATATATATGAACTAATGGTCTAGATAGCAAACCTAATGCCATAAATAAAATAGGAGTAGGATAGTGCTGGATAAATCCTCCTAAAAAGCCGAGGACGATCATGACAAACCACACCTTCCACCATATATCATGCTCGTGTCTTCTTGTTCTCTTGGTTGCTCTCCAAAGCATAAATAGAGGAATAGGATTTCCGAATAGAATTAAAAGATTCAGACTCACGCATGGATGCTGAGAGAAGACCATAATCGTTAAGACAATACCAGGGAGACCAGCCGCTATCATCATCAAAGCGTCCCAACCCCATAATATCTTCTTCTTGTTGTACTCATAGATTACAATCAGATAAGAGATGACGAAGACGAAGAAGAATAATGTGAATGGACTGATAAATACTTGATAATCAACTAAGTTCTCAGGTTCTAATAAAGTCTTGGTCTCTTTGACGAAAGGCTTTCCGTTATACGTAGCCTTCTCGAAGTCATCCCGAAGGTTATCCGGTAAGAATTGCTGTTGCGCCCTCGTGGTAGCCATATCCGCATTCACACCCAATAAAAGATCTTCGCCAAATTGACACCAAGGATAATCCCCGGTCCAGCGATGGATCATATCACGATACGAAACCTTCGCATCCGCTTTGTCAGCATATTTAACTTTTCCGTGCAGATGATCGACAATCATATCCCTAGCACGAGATGTACAGTTGTCGTAGAAGAAATTATATCTATATGTCTGATTCTCAGGTCGAAGGTTGATGTTGAGCGCATCTTGTATAGCTTTTTTATCATCTGTAGTCAAGTTGAGCACCTGCTCAACGATACCCCTTCCCTCGTATGAATATTCTTTATAAAATTCATCATATGGGAGAGCACCGACACAATAGTCAGTCAAACCAAAAATAAAACGCGGAATAAAGTAAGGCTGACTACTTGAGAAGACACCATAGTTTACGACAACATCGATACAATGTTCAGGGTTCAGATCGTGCCATCTTAAAGCCGTGTGCCCATATTGAGCCCACACCTCCTGTCCGGGAGAGCAAGTCAGTAAAGAAACCTCAATGGAATCATAATCTATGCTTTGTGCAGAAGCACCCGATGCCGTTAAATTCAGTAAAATAACGGTAGTAATAACTCTAAAAATATATTTAAAACGTTTCACGATGCAAAAATAGCTTTAATTTTCGAGTTAACGTTCTTTTATATCCATTTTTTTTAATACTTTTGCAATCTAGAATAATTTAATGAAAATGAAGAAACTATTTATAGCGGCCCTCATGATGGGTGTAGCAAACACTGCTTTCGCCCAGAGTGGCACTAATTCTCCATATAGTCAATATGGCCTTGGATTACAATCGGAGCAGTTTAGCGGGTTTAACAGAGGTATGAATGGACTTGGCTTAGGCTTTCGAGAGCATAACCAAGTCAACTATATGAACCCAGCGTCATATTCTGCTTTAGACTCTCTGACATTTATTTTTGATATGGGCGCTTCCGGTCAGGTTACCAATCTGGAAGAGAACGGGAAGAAGATGAATGCCCATAATTCCAGTTTCGATTATGCAGTAGCTGCATTCCGGGCAGCTCCACATCTTGGCGTCAGTTTCGGTCTTGTTCCGTTTACGACGATGGGGTACAACTTTAATGCCAGTGGTACCACTACGTTAGGAAATGAGACACTGAAGTCTACCAATACCTATAGTGGAGATGGTGGATTACATCAAGTTTATTTAGGAGCAGGATGGCAACCAGTCAAAGGATTGTCAGTAGGTGCGAACATCTCATATTTATGGGGCGACATCACAAAGTCTGTCGTGTTATCATTCAGTAACGCATCAGTCTGTACACTTTCCAAGAACTATTCAGCCAGTGTTGCCAGCTATAAATTAGATTTAGGAGCACAGTATCTACTATCACTTTCAGATAAGAACAAAGTTATCTTAGGTTTCACCTATTCACCAAAGCATAAGATTGGAGGAAATCCAGAGCTGGTTACCTCAACCATCAATACGAATACATCGGTAGTCGTATCAGATACATTGAGCGGAAACGGTCTCCGTTTAGATCTGCCAGATATGTATGGTGCAGGTTTCACCTATAATTATGACAATTCATTGAAGGTCGGTGCCGATTTTACCGTTCAGAGATGGGGTAAACTTCCGCAGCCGACATTTGCAAGCGACAACAATTCAGAAAGTAGCATGCAGTATGGTAACTATCTCACCCGCAAGAAGTTAACCGTAGGAGGCGAATATTGTCCACGAGAGTACGACCGCATATTCATACGTCGCGTCCACTATCGTGCAGGCGTTTCTTATGCCACACCATATTATAAGATAAATGGAGCCAATGGTCCTAAGGAAGTTAGTGCAAGTCTTGGATTTGGTATACCTATCGTCAACTCCATGAACAACAGATCAATTTTGAATATTAGTGGTCAGTGGGTTCGTCAGTGGGCACCAGGAATGATAAAAGAAAATACATTTCGCATTAATATAGGTCTTACCTTCAATGAGCGTTGGTTCATGAAGTGGAAGGTTGAGTAATGAAGCAAATACTATTATATATAATATTAGGTGTTCTTTTTTTCGCATCTTGCGAAGAACAGAAAGAGCACACAGCACCTGCAATACTCCCGAGGGATTCAGCATCAGTGATGACATCTTACGGTGTTAACACCCTAATCTCAGATTCAGGCGTTATCAAATACCGTATCGTTACAGAGCGATGGGACATCAATGAAGTAAAGAATCCCCCGAGATGGACTTTTGATAAAGGCGTCTTTTTGGAAGCCTTCGATCAGAAGTTCCACATATATAGTTATATCCAATGCGATAGTGCTATATACTACAATCAGCAGAAACTATGGGTGATGAGAGGACGAGTACGTATCTTGACAAAAGACGATATACGTTTCTCCAGTGAAGAACTATATTGGGACGAGAACGCCCATGAGATATATTCGTATAAATACTCCCGTCTGATAACGCCGGACAGACGACTCGAAGGCAGTTATTTCAGGAGTGATGAACAGATGACGAAGTATTATGTCTCAAATACCCGAGGCTCATTTGTAAAGGGAGGAATGATGGAATCCCCTTCCGATACGATGCGCTCACAGCCCGACTCCGTAAAGGGCACCTTACGTCCTCGAGCCACACCACAGCCCAAGAGTTCCAATATTCCTTGAAATTAGATAGCGATGTTTGGAGAAATAGAAATAACATATTTCATAGGCATCCTAGTTACCATGGTCATGTCCGCCTTCTTTAGTGGAATGGAGATTGCCTTTGTGTCCAGTAACAGGATGCTTGCCGAGATGGATAAAGAGAAGAACGACTTTGTCCAAAAGATATTATCTGTTTTTTATTCCCATCCCAATGGTTTTGTTTCGACAATGCTCGTCGGCAACAATATCGTGTTAGTACTATATGGAATTCTGTTTGCCGAGATTTTCGACAAAACGTTATTTGCCCCATTCTCGTCAGCAACCCAAGTCGTTCTCGACACGATAGCCTCAACCCTCGTAGTCTTGTTTACCGGCGAGTTCCTGCCAAAGACATTTTTCAAGAGCAATCCCAACCGACTGCTTACCATTTTTTCCCCGATAGCCTATATTTTCTATATCCTCCTGTGGCCAATATCCAAGTTTGCGACATTGCTTTCCAAGGCCATACTCAAAGTTTTTGGAATCGACATGGACAACAAGAGCGACGATGAAGGCTTCTCCAAAGTAGATTTAGACTACCTCGTTCAGAGTTCCATCGACAACTCCCAAGGCGGTGATGTAGAAGACGAAGTAAAGATCTTCCAGAACGCACTCGACTTCACCGATACCAAGATCAGAGACTGCATGATTCCCCGTACAGAGATCAATGCCGTAGAAGACACCTGTAGTTTGGAAGAACTCGAACAAACCTTTATCGAAAGTGGAAACTCCAAGATCATCGTCTATCACGAAGATATAGACCATATCATAGGATATATTCACAGTTCAGAGATGTTCCGTCATCGCAACGACTGGAAGGAATATATCCGAACCATGCCCTTTGTCCCCGAGACCATGCCAGCCCAGAAACTGATGAAGACATTCCTTCAGCAGAAGAAGACCCTAGGCGTCGTTATCGACGAATTTGGTGGAACCAGTGGCATTGTCAGTTTGGAAGACATCGTCGAAGAAATCTTCGGCGACATCGAAGACGAACACGACAACAGCAACTATATATCCAAACAAGTTAGCGACAACGAGTATCTCCTTTCAGGTCGTTTAGAGATTGATAAAGTGAACAGCATGTTCAACCTCGATCTCCCCGAAAGCGATGAGTACATGACCATAGGCGGATTGATACTTCATTACTATGAAAGTTTTCCGAAGCTCAATGAAGTTGTGAAAATAGACAAATTTGAATTTAAGATTATCAAAAATACGATGACGAAAATAGAACTTGTCAAGCTAAAAGTTAATTTGTAAGTGTATTTTCGCACGAAAAATTCCTTTGTTTGATAATTTATTATTATTTTTGTAGGCAATTTGAGAGATACTCAATGAGAACGTTAACTAATATTCATGAAAGAATAGAATAAAACAAATATAAAACTATTAAAAATGGCAGCATTAGGAAAAATCAGACAAAAAGGTGTTATTCTGATTTGTATTATCGGTTTTGGCCTTTTTGCCTTCATCGCCGAAGAGGCTTTTCGTTCATGTGAGTCAACACAGAATGACCAGCGTCAGCAGGTAGGTGAAGTGTTAGGAGAGAAAATCAACGTAAATGATTTCCAGAAATTAGTCGATGAGTACACTGAAGTGATTAAGATGCAACAGGGTACCGACAATCTTTCCGAAGACCAGATGAATCAGGTTAAGGATATGGTATGGAACACCTACGTACAGTCAAAGCTTGTAGAGAAAGAAGCTAAAGAACTCGGTTTGACTGTTACCGACGAAGAGTTGCAGAACATCCTGAAGGAAGGTACCAATCCAATGCTTCTTCAGACCCCGTTTGTAAATCAGCAGACAGGCCGTTTCGATGCATCAGCATTGCAGAAGTTCCTTGCAGACTACAAAGCCAACAAGGCAGCAGGAAATGCACAGGTACAGGAGCAATACGACAAGATCTACAAGTATTGGAGTTTTATCGAGAAGACATTACGTCAGCAGACCCTTGCCCAGAAATATCAGAGCTTGCTAGCACATTGTTTCCTTTCAAATCCTGTAGAAGCTAAGATGGCATTCAAGGAAGAGAACGAAGAGAACAAGATTCAGTTAGCAGCATTCCCATATTCAGATATTGCAGACAACAAGGTAAACATCACAGAGAGCGATCTCAAGGAGAAGTACGACGAGTTGAAGCCACGTTTCAAGCAGTCTGTAGAGAGCCGCGATATCAAGTTTGTAGACTTCCAGGTTAACGCAAGCAATGCAGACCGTGCAGCTTTGAACAAAGAGTTTGCAGGCTACCAGAAGACCTTGTCAACAGCAGCAGATCCAACAGAAGTTGTTCGTAAGAGCGCATCATTAGTTCCATATCTTGGTGCACCAGCTCCTAAAGAGTTCTTCCCACAGGACATCGCATCAATGTTGGATTCTATCTCTGCAGGTACAACAACAGGCGTGAAGTACAATGCCGGTGACAACACCTTGAATATTGTAAAACTCATGGCAAAGGTATCACTTCCAGATTCAGTACAGTATCGCATGATTCAGGTAGGAGGTGCAGATGTCAATGCAGCAAAGAAGACCGCCGATTCAGTATATACCGCCCTTAAGGGAGGAGCCGATTTCGAAGCTCTCTCTAAGAAGTACGGTCAGACAGGCGAGAAGATTTGGGCAACATCACAGCAGCTAGTAGGTATGCTTGCTCAGAGCGCATCAGCAGATAACAAAGCCATTGTCAATGCCATTCAGAATGGAGAAGTAAACTCTTTGAACAATGTAGCCCTGACCCAAGGAAACATCATCCTTCAGGTACTCGACCGCAAGGGTTTCAAGGAGAACTTCACAGCAGCAGTTATCAAGAAGACAGTAGACTTCTCACAGGAGACCTATCGTTCAGCATACAACAAGTTCTCATCATTTGTTAGTGCAAATCAGACAGCAGAGTCTATTGTAAAGAACGCAGCAAAGAGCGGTTACAAGGTACAAGAGTTGAAAGATGTAACAACATCATCACATTATATTGCAAATATCCGTTCTACACGTGACGCATTGAAGTGGCTTTTCGATGCAAAGGAAGGCGAAGTATCACCATTATATGAGTGTGGTAACAACGACCACCTGTTAGTAGTAGTACTCGACAAGATCCACGCAAAAGGCTATCGTGGTCTAGAGGATCCACAGGTTAAGGAAATGGTAAAGGCCGAGGTTCTTCGCGACAAGAAGGCAGAGATGATCATGGCCAAGTTGAATGGAGTAAAGAGCATTGCAGCCGCTAAGGCCAAGGGAGCAAAGATCTCTTCAGTAGATCAGGTAACCTTTGCAGCTCCAGTATTCATTTCAGCAACAGGTGCCAGCGAACCAGCACTTTCAGGAGCAGTATATGCAACAGCCAATGGCAAGTTTGCTTCACATCCAGTAAAGGGTAATGCCGGAGTTTACTTGTTCCAGGTAGTAAGCAAGAAGATGCGTCCTGTTAAGTTCGACGAGAAGGCACAGGAGCAGAAGTGTCGTCAGAAGGCAATGCAGTATGCCGGCAACTTCATGCAGGAGCTTTACCTCAACGCCGATGTAGTAGACAATCGCTACTTGTTCTTCTAAGTAGAGAGATCAGTAATTTTATATATGAAAACCCCGGGAGTTTTTTACTCCCGGGGTTTATTATTTTTAATTTACAGGCTCATTATAGCTGATAAGTTATTAATCATAAAGAGAATATGTCAAGACGTTGACATATCCTCTTTTTTATTCTTATCAGTAATACACCTTGAGGATAAATTATTGTTTGATTCTAAAAGTATACACCTTTGCAGATTTAGTATTAGTTATCATGTTTGTGATAGCAAGATAATACTCTCCAGGTTCCAAATTTGCCGTACTGATAACGACAGAGTTCTCTCCATATTTTCACCTTACCCACGCCAACGAGGAAGAGCGATGCACCAACTTTAGCTTTGATGTAAGCACTCTCACAAGGGAGAGGAGTTTCAAAGGTGGAGTCAGCACAATTAAAGACATAAGGTTCCATCTCAAATTCAGGTTCATTCTGTGCAAATCCTGTGATAGACAACAAACTCATGAAGAGCGTACAAATTATAGTTCTCATAATTCGATAAATTTAAAATGATTATTAAATACGTTGCGAAGGTAATTTGTAGCGATGCAACCAATCTGCATGGACAAAAATAAATAAAAAAAAGCAAAACCAGAAGTTTTGCTCATGTGATAATATTATTAGTCTATTTCTAATGACTTAATAAACGTCGTTTCCTTTTCTTTCATTTTACTGCAGAAGTCTGTATATGATGTTGCCGTCTTGCAGATTTCTATTCCATAAATGGACAAAGTGGAAGAGGAGTTACGAAGAGTTGATGTCGGCAATTCTACTTGTTTCTTTTCCAAAGGAGCAATAAAACCTCCCTTACAGACAGAAAGAGCTGACATGTATGCTATAATTTGATGAATATCATTTCGGTCGATTTTAGATACTCTTTCATAGCTGCCAAGTTTCTTGTATTTGGCATCAAGTACCATGTCTTTATTATAGAAGTCCGGATAGCGAATACCATTTTTGTCTTTAAACAAATAAATGTAACCTTTATGAAGTTTATTCTCTGGATGGACAAAGTCAAATTCACGTAAAATGGTATTGACATATTCTTCCCATAGCCATGCGCCATCAAACAAAATGCCATAGATATTTTCTTTGCTTTCACTGTACTTTATTTCCTCCATTTTGAGGATTTGTAAGCATAGAGCCTGTAGAGGGCTGTATTCTATATAATAAGGATGAATTTTCATCCTAAGATTTTTGCAGATAATATTTTTACGTTCACCTTTATTATATAGAGGCGTATGTTCGATGATAACTTTTATATTTTCAATGGTTTCACGATCAATGTTGAGAATAGACTGCCCATACTTTTTTGACTTCATAAACTCAATAGTGTGACGTATGAGTTCGGTCATATTGTTATCATGACTATATTCTCTTGTTGAATAGGCGAAGTTTCCGACAAAGGGAATGTTTTTGGCAAGATGTCTTCCTATATTGATAGTTCCTTTGATATTTGCGTCATTATGTTTATAGTTCTGATATTCACGATATACCCCTTGTCGCATGGCCGACTTTAGAAAATAGGGGAACATAAACATACTAAAATCAAAAATATCATCCGGATCATTGTTATGGCTCAAATCAAATAAGTTAAAAGATAACACCTTCTGTAGCATATAGTGTAGAAAGAAATCATCTCGTCCTCTATCAAATCTTGACTTTATCTTTATTTGTATATTACCAACACCGATAAATCCCATTACGTTTCCTGTACACAGTCGTACTTTTTCGGAATCGTCAGTATTTAGAATGTTCATGACAGGATACTCCCCAATTTTATCTTTGGTTTCTTCTATGTTATATGGGAATATAAGAAGATTCTCGTTCTCTCGACACAACTCAGCAATCGTCTTGTTGGCAATTGGGAATAATGCCGCAACCTCCTTTCTATAGAATACTCCATCATTGGGTAAGCAAATGTTGTTATCAGTCAAGTTTATTCTCATCGAACTAATCTAATGCGTTTGTTGTCTTTGATTCTTCCTTATCAAAGTAAGCGTTTCTGAATTTTTCAAGAATTGCAGAGGTCTTGCGGAATCCACGTAAATATTCTTTCAATAGTGGTTCTATATTCATTTTCCAGAGTTTTTGGAAATCACCACCATTCTCTTTAAGTTTAAGAAAATAAGAAGGCCCAATCATATATGCAGCTCCCAAACCATCAGTATCGGTAATTTCCTTATTCAGTCGTTCCATGGTTGCTTTAGCTTTAGAAGAACATTTTAAAGAGTCAAGCATAGATTTAGTATCGTCTGGTGTAATTTCCTTCCATGTGAATCGTCTGCGCATAGCGAAATCCATACTTTCTACAGAACGATCTATATCATTCATAGTGGCAAGGATATATACATTCTCAGGTATATAGAAACCATTTGCAAAAACATCTGTTTCAGGAACTAGATTTTGGTATTGTGTTTGTACCATATTATCCTTTTTCCCACGATAGCCTGGGTCAATAGCATAAAACAGTTCACCAAATATCTTTGATGCTTCACCTCGATTGATCTCATCAATGATGAAGACAAATGGTTTGAGGTCTATTTTATTTGCTTTAACAACAGGCAGCTTCAACTTTCTTTTTCTGATGGCCTTTGTTATGACGAAAGTATATGAGTCTGGCTGACTTCCATACTTATGTTTGAAATGGTCGCGGATGTCTCTAACGTTATTTAAAGTAACTTCTTGGTTAAGCAATTCAAGAATTTCATTTGTATTTACAAGCACTTGAGTAGTCTTTTCATTTTGCTCATTATGAATGATAATATTGTGACCTCTCATTTCCGTAATTACAAACCCACTTCCATTAACGGTTTTGAATTTTGTTCCATTATCTATGGCTTCTTCGACAAAGCTGTCTAACTTCTCCTGCCATGAAATCTCTTTAGTAAGGCTCTTTATGCTCTTTTGTGAGTCCACCAAGTTCTTGATAGCATCGTGGCAAAACTCTTTAAACACTCCGTCCTTTCGTTCAAATCCCATTTGACCGTCAGTTTTTTCCACTGGACGCAACCCTTCAACAAAGTCTGTATAGTCGTATGAAGGATGGAATTGAACGAACTTTGTAACAGCCCCCATCTCTTCTGCTATTGCTTGCGCCATGTAGGTTTTACCTGTGCCAGGAGCACCTGTTAGCACAAGGTTATGAGTTTCTTGGAGGAGTTCTATGTACTCCTTATATTTTTGTTGTGGCATATTTTTGCTGTATAATATGCTGTTTACATATTCAATGACATCGCTAATCTTAGAAGTTGCCAGATGTATAGATTTTTGATAAGAACCGTATATGGCTCCATCAAAATCTTTTTCGTCAGTATTGACATAGTTTACTGAACATTGGCACTTAGTGCCACCCTCAATTTTGTATGTTGAGATATTGCTTGATACTATACCAATGGCCTTGATACGCATAAAAGGCAAGTCATGCGTAGGGCGTTTTGTGCTTGTAGATTTCAAGATGATGATGTCACCTTCTGAAACGCTTTTGGTTATTAATAAAAGTTTTTGGTCGCTTTGAATGTCATCTTTGTATTTGCTTTCCCATATGCCCTCATTGATGAATCTGTCAAATTGTGAATTATCTTCATCCCAAGTATAACCAGTCAGCCAATATTTTTTCATATTCTTTTCCAATTTATTTTTCATGTAGTCTTGCATGCGCCAGAACAAAGTCTGTACAGCAAGGTTTAAAGGCTTATTCTTGTATTTACCAATCTGCGGAATCAAACATTGTTGTATTTCCTCTCCATATTCATCAGTAAACTTGTTGATGATCTTCATGAAGTGGCCATATTTCTTACCAGCCTTATTATGATATTCAAAGCCAAAATATTGGCATATTAGTTGATAGAGAGTATCCATATAAGTAGTATACTTCTCCGGATACTTGCACATGAGGAGAGCAGAAGCCGTGCGCTCATCATTGGCACAAATTTTCCAGTCACTGGGACAAAGAGCACGCATTTCCTCTTTAAACGTTGCTAAACGTTCTTCGATGGGTTTAGACTCATCAAATAGATGATTCCCTATAGTCGTTAACTCTTCTGGTTTTGTTTCCAAAAGGAACTTCAAACCACTATCGATATGTGCGTTGTCAACAATATTCTGTCCTTTGAGATTTTTTATAATATTTAGGACATCCGTTTCTTCCGTCTTATCTAGTAATTTCCATTTATATTCTTCTTTAAAGTCGTTGGAAGTTTTTTTAGTTCTATATTGGCTAATGAGATCTTGGAATAAATAGGCTTGTAATGCCTCAACCAACTCATCACGCATTTGCCATATGAAACCCTGTTTTGTGTCCCATCCCTTCTGCATGGTGACACACCAAAAAGTATCGCCTCCACCTGGATTTTGCACACGAAACCGGTTTAACTTTTTCTGTACCCATTTTGAGAACCCTACAATTTTACTGTTATAATATTGAAAAGACTCACCATATTTTTGGGACACTAGAGTACAAGAACTTTTGTGTTCTGGCTCACGAAGAAAACAGTATAGTGTATCTAGATAGGGTTGAGCATTAGTTTCCTTTAATAAGCCGAGCCATTCTTTTGCAGAGATTCCAATATCTCCGCAACTATATTCTCCGTCAGAGTTAACTGTCTTGTGGAAAGTTTTTAACGCCATATCCTTATATCTTTATCTTATACAGTTGCAGATATTACCTGGTGAATCTGCTTAACGAAATTCTTCAGTTGGATGAAGTGATCACCGAAGGTACCACGCCAATTATTCATTTTCAGCGGATATTCCATGAAACTCTTTGTTTCGATGTCACCGTTCACACTTATATAATCGAGGATATTCTTTAGGTAACGCTCCTGTTCAGATGTTAAATTACTGTCATTGATGAAGTTTTGATATATCTGTAACGCCTTCTTCCTGTCGATACCATTGATGACACGGATGAAAGCAGCCACATTATTCTTATACGGATGCCCCTCAGCCAGTTCTTCAAACTCCTTACGCGTACCAAGTTCCTCAAAGAAGATACGTTCCAACTCAGCAAAGTCAGCAGAGGTAAGTTGCTTATATCGCCTGTGATCATATTCTGTTTTTTTGTCTTATACTTTCATTACACAAGAGCTCATAGATAGATTTACTTCCAGGGTAGAAAGTAACAGTATTAGAGAGCGTTTTGTCTGTAGTTTTTCTATTTATCTGCAAAACTACAATTTTTTACTTTAATAGAGAAAAAATTGGCAAGTATTTTATGAATATTCGTGCTATATTTGCCGTTTTCCCGCCTATTTGCCCCTATAATTCATCAAAATCCTCGTCATAATCCTCATCATCATAATAATCATCATAATAATCATCATAATAATAATCATATAGGTCGTTATCATCCCTTCTGTTTTTGCCACTCTTTAGCAAAATCGATGAAAATAAAAATCTAAGAAATTTCATAATCGTTCTTTTTTAAGTTTCACGGGACAAAGGTATATCATCTCTGTGCAACCTTTCTGCACAGAGACAAAAACTATGTTAATATCGGTTCGTACTGTTCGGGAATCCTTCGGGATGCGTTCGGGATAAGAAGACAATGTTTATTTTAATAACTAAAGTTTCGCAAGTGAATATGTATTCATTAAGCGACATTTAAATTGTACATTTTATACAATTTATGGAACTTTGGATTATCTTCAATAAGTGCGCTAAGCAACTCGCTGGCATCAG
>Ga0256405_10008324_pt1 | contig 14944 bp, 14 predicted proteins | sample RumenRJG_02DNA_FD_189096 | JGI IMG/M metagenome (GOLD analysis project Ga0256405, IMG submission 189096) | Bovine rumen microbial communities from Lethbridge, Alberta, Canada - RJG_02 | ecosystem: Host-associated > Mammals > Digestive system > Stomach > Rumen | place: Canada: Alberta... | reverse complement strand
TCATTAACAAGGAAAAATCAAGTAAGAATCTGCCCCTGCGGTAGAGGTCTTTATATGGCTCCAAAATCGCCCCAAATCAGGCTAAAACACCTTTAAAATCAGGGTTCTCGGACGGCCTGGGGGGGTATTTTCTAAAGGTACCCTCCGCACTTTACCTCTTATATTATTAACGGTTCTCCTCTTCGTTTCGTGCGAGAAGGAGCTGTTCCACTATGCTGAGATTACTGAGTATCATGCAGAGTCTCAGCAACTCGACGTGGCTACTACCGACAGCATAGCCCGTTTCTCTTCGAAGGTGCAAGGCTTCGTGGCTCAACACCCCGATGCCAAGGACGACCCCTTGTATCCTGAGATTCTCGAGAACATCAATATGGCAACGCTCAACATCACCATCACCACTCACGACGAATGGGATCCTGATGACATTACATTTGATTTTTGAGATATACCGTATAAAGTAATTTTCATTTGGGCAGCATAGCGATGCTGCGATATTATTTGTTTAAAAATAGGTTAAAAAAAGAAACATTTATCCCAGCCTCGTCCGCTGTGAAGTTCACGAGGTTTTAAAAAAGACTAATAGTAAAACGAAGAATATATGTCAAATCAACAAGAACGTGCAGAACTGCACAAGACAATATGGAAGATAGCCAACGATCTGCGTGGTAGCATAGATGGTTGGGAGTTTAAGGCTTACGTGCTTGGCTCCATCTTCTACCGTTTTATCTCGGAGAATATCTGCGACTATATCCATCAATTGATGGCGGATGCAGGGCAACCCGACTTCAACTATGCCACCATCAGCGACGAGATGGCAGAGAACATCCGCAAGAAGATGGTCGAGGAGAAGGGCTATTTTATCCTGCCTTCGCAATTGTTCCAAAATGTGGTACAATCTGCCGATAAGGACGAGAACCTGAATGAACGTCTGACCAGCATTTTCCGTAGTATTGAGGCATCCGCTGTAGGCACTCCCTCGGAAGACGACCTGCGCGGTCTGTTCTCCGACTTCACGGTGGATAGTGCCTCGCTGGGTTCTACGGTTATCAAGCGCAACCAGCTGCTGGCAAAGGTGCTACAGACCGTTGCACAAATGGATTTGGGTTCCAAATACAACGATACGGAGAATGACACCTTTGGCGACACCTACGAGTTTCTGATGCAGATGTATGCAGCCAATGCAGGCAAGAGTGGTGGTGAGTTCTTTACCCCTCAGCAGGTTTCGGAACTATTGGCACGTCTGGCCTCATGGAACAATCCTAATATCCAGAAGGTCTATGACCCTGCCTGTGGCTCAGGCTCGTTGCTGTTGAAGTTTGCCAAGACCATAGGCAAGCAGAATCCTAACCTGCAATACTTCGGACAAGAGGTGAATCCAACGACCTACAACCTCTGTCGTATCAATATGTTCCTGCACAATGTGAACTATGACAACTTCGACATTCGCTTGGAGGACACGTTGCTGAAGCCCCAGCACATGCAGGATGCTCCCTTTGATGCCATCGTCAGCAATCCCCCTTACTCGCTGAAATGGGAAGGCAAGGATAACGCTATCCTGATTAACGACGAGCGCTATGCTCCTGCTGGAGTCCTTGCGCCCAAGAGCGCTGCCGATTTGGCTTTCACCATGCACATGCTTTGGCACCTCAGCGAAAAAGGAACAGCTGCAATAGTAGAGTTCCCCGGTGTTCTATATCGTGGCGGTGACGAAAAGAAGATACGCCAGTATCTCGTAAAGAACAACTTCGTAGATACCGTTATCCAGTTGCCTGCCAACCTCTTCTTTGGTGTAGGCATAGCCACCTGTATCATCGTGCTGAAAAAGAGTGCGAAGGTGGATTCTTCAGTTCTCTTTATTGATGCCAGCAAACTATTCCAAAAAGATGGCAATAAGAACGTACTCCTGCCTGAGCATCAGGACAAGATTATGGAGCTGTTTGCCAACCGCAAAGATGAAGAATACCTTGCCAAGTTGGTGAAGAACGACGACATTCTTGAGAATGATTGCAATCTATCCGTCAGCAGCTATGTGGAGCAGGAAGATACTCATGAGGTCATCAATATTACAGAGGTCAATGCCAAACTCAATGACCTCATTTCTGAGGGCAATGAGTTAAATGCCAAAATCGCAACTATCATTAATGAATTAGGAGAGTAGCGTATGGTGGAGTGGAAGAAGTTAGGAGAGGTTGCTAATCTCGTAAGAGGCAGGGTTATTTCGAAAGACTATATTAGAGATTTTGAGGGCGAATATCCTGTTTATTCGTCTCAAACAGCTAATGATGGTGTTTTAGGTAGTATTAATAGCTATATGTTTGATGGTGAATATCTTACATGGACAACAGACGGAGCTTATGCTGGAACAATATTTAGAAGGAAAGGGAAATTTAGTATAACCAATGTCTGTGGCTTGATAGATATTACCTGTAGAAATATCAAGCAGGACTTTCTTTATTTTTGGCTTTCTAAAACAGCTAAAGATTATGTGTTAGAAGGAATGGGTAACCCTAAGTTAATGTCAAATGTGGCTTCAACCATCCTTATCCCCATCCCTTCTCTCTCAGAACAGACTCGGATAGTGGGAATCCTTGATACCTTCTCTTCTGCTATAGATAACCTAAAGGAGCAGATAGCCCAGCGAAGAAAACAATACGAATATTATCGTGACCAACTCCTCGACCTCGAAGGAAAACCTGGGGTGGAAATGAAGACGTTGGGGGAGGTCGCAAATGTTTTAAGAGGAAAAAGACTAACAAAAAACATGCTTGATGATGATGCACCTTATCCTGTCTTTCATGGCGGCATTGAACCCTTGGGCTTTTATAATCAATATAATCGGGAAGCAAATACTGTTATGGTAATCAATGTCGGTGCTTCAGCAGGAACAGTAGGTTATTGTGATAGACTATTTTGGTCATCAGATGGATGTTTCTGTATTTCTCATTCAGATTTATTACAGAGCAAGTATCTTTACTATTATCTGGAAACAAAGACACACTATTTACAATCTCAAGTGAGGCATGCTGGAATACCCACATTAGATAATCCCGTTGTAGAAAGGGTTAGTATTCCGCTCTTACCCATCCCAGAGCAGCAGCGCATTGTCTCTATCCTCGATACCTTCGAGGCCTCTATACAGAACTTGGAAGCGCAGCTAAAGGAGCGCGAAAAACAATATGAATATTATCGTAATAAACTACTAACGTTTGAATAAGTATGAAAAAAGCAGAATTGTACGGAAAGAGAATAGAATGTATATTGGGAATTATCCTATTATTGCCGCCCTTAATAGGTGTTGTAGCTTTTACAATATGCATTTTTTCTCATAGTTATGCAGGTGATTTTGCTTGTATGAAATATTTGGGAGAAAATTGGGCTGCTATAGTAATGGTACCACAGCAAGAAACTTTTGATCAATTTTCAAATGGAATAAAGGGTTCTGCAGCAGCTATGTCAGCAGCGCCCTTCTATCTCGGGCTAATGGCAATAGCAGGCGCATACCTTGTTAAGAATAACATGCAGTCATTCTTAACGAAAGGAGAATAGAATTATGGAGCTTTTTTTCATCCTCATGGCTTTTGCTGTTATAGGTGTGTTTATTAAGGCATTGTTTAGCAAATAGAATAAATCATGGACGACTATAAAATCATAGTAGAACAGGAGCACTCGACAGTGATGGCACACTACGACATTCCGCAGAAGGATGTCGAGGGCTATCAGAGTGAGGCGAAACTGGAGGCGGCTTTCATCCAGCAGTTGCAAGGGCAGGGCTATGAATACGTGAAGGTGAAGGACGAGGCTGGGCTGTTAGTGAATCTGCGCCGTCAGCTGGAACAGCTGAACGAGGTGGCGCTGAGCGATGCGGAATGGAATCGGCTGCTACCTATGATTTCGAATGAGCAGATGACCATTGTCGATAAGACGGAGATGATACAGGGCAAAGGCTATGTGCTGAACCTGACACTGGATAATGGACTGACGAAGAACATCAAGCTCATTGACAAGACGAACGTCTATAACAATCGTCTGCAGGTCATCAACCAATATGAGGTGGAGGATGGCGCCCATAAGAATCGCTACGAAGTAACGATACTGGTGAATGGTCTGCCCTTGGTGCATATCGAACTGAAGCGCAGAGGTGTTGCTATCAAGGAGGCTTTCAACCAGATAAACCGTTATCTGAGGGATTCCTTCTGGGCAGGCAAGGCAATGTTCGACTATGTGCAGATATTCGTCATCAGCAACGGAACGGAAACGAAATACTACTCGAACACCACGCGTTATGCCAAGGAGAAAGAGGCAGACGGTGGACCTCGTAAGCACAAGACGGATGGAAACACGTTTGAGTTTACTTCCTATTGGACGGATCAGGAGAACACGCTGCTGACAGACCTGAGGGATTTCACCACGACCTTCTTTGCCAAACATACCATTCTGAACATACTGACCAAGTATTGTGTGTTCAATGTGGATAAGCAGCTGTTAGTGATGCGCCCCTACCAGATAGCAGCAACGGAAAAGATACTGCAACGCATACAGACAGCTATCTATAACCGTTGGCAGGGAACCATCAAGGCAGGTGGCTACATCTGGCACACCACAGGCTCGGGCAAAACACTGACATCATTCAAGACAGCGCAACTGGCTTCGAAGATGGAGCAGGTGTCGAAGGTGCTGTTTGTGGTAGATAGAAAGGACTTGGACTATCAGACCATGAAGGAGTATGACAACTTTGAGAAGGACTGTGCCAACTCCAACTCATCAGCAAGGGTGCTGCTGAGTCAGCTGAAGCGTGACGACTGTCACATCATCATCACGACGATACAAAAGCTGTCGAACCTGATGAAGCCAAAGTTCTACGACAACGACGAGCGGTTGCGCGAGATATTGCAGAAAGAGAACATCGTGCTGATATTCGACGAGTGTCACAGAAGCCAGTTTGGTGATATGCGTCAGGACATTGCCAAGCGATTCAAGAAATACCTGATGTTTGGTTTTACAGGCACTCCCATCTTTGCCGTCAATGCGCACAAAGGCAGCAAATACTCAACGACAGCACAGCTGTTTGGTGGTGAGCCTGACGATCAAGGCAGGCCAACAAGACCCTTGCATACCTATACCATCATCAATGCCATCAGAGACAAGAATGTGCTACGATTCCATGTGGACTACGAAAGCACGATGAAGATGAAAAACGACGTGGAGCGCAAGCAGGTGTGGGGCATCGACAAAGACGAGGCTTTGCACCATCCGCAACGCATCAGCATCATCACCCGATACATCATAGAACACTTTGCAGAAAAGACCAAGCAGGGTGCAGAGGCTTATGGTATGAGCAAGTTGATGAATGTGGAGGACGTCATCAAGAAAGGCAGAAAAGCTGAGGAACAGAAAGCAAAGGTAAAGACACGAGGATTCAACAGTATTCTTGCCGTTGATGCTGTACCTACTGCCATACAATACTACAATGAGTTCAAGAAGCAGTTGGCAGAGCCTGGAACTCCCGACCTGAAAATAGCCACCATCTTTACTTATTCAGCCAACGAGCCAGAAGAGGACGAATGGGGAACACAGGAGGACGAGAATCCAGAAGATGCAGGTAAGATGGATAAGCAGAGTCGCGATGCGCTGGATGCAGCCATCAAGGACTATAACCAGACATGGGGCACCAGCTATTCGACGGATGGTGACTCGTTCCAGAACTACTACAAGGATGTGTCGCTCCGCATGAAAAACAAGCAGATAGACATTCTGATAGTGGTGGGAATGTTCCTGACGGGATTCGACGCCAAGACGCTGAACACGCTTTGGGTGGATAAGAACCTGAAGATGCACGGACTGCTGCAAGCCTATAGCAGAACGAACCGAATACTGAATGCAGTCAAGAACTGTGGCAACATCGTCTGTTTCCGTAATCTGGAGGAAGCCACCAACAAGAGTCTTGCCATTTTTGGTGACGAAAAGGCAAGCGGACTGGTTTTTATGAAGTCGTTCGATGAGTATTACAAGACAGGTTATGAGGACGAGAAAGGCAATTTCCACGAACCATATACAGAACTTGTAAAACGCTTGCTAGAGCAATATCCTGTTGAGAAGATTGCGAATATTCTGGACGAGGAAACCAAGAAAGCATTCATACGCCTGTTTGGTGAGTTCCTACGACTGAGAAATGTTCTGAGTGCCTTTGATGATTTCGAGGGTGACAAGCTATTATTGTCTGAATCGCAGTTCCAAGACTATCGAGGATGGTACACAACGCTGCACGAAGAGTTCAGACCACAGACAGGTGGTGATAATGAATCGATAACAGATGATATCGTTTTCGAAATGGAACTGGTGAAGCAGATACAGGTGAACATCAGCTATATCCTGCAACTGGTTCAGCAGTATCATGACACAAACTGTCAGGATAAGACCATCATAGTGAGCATTCGCAAACAAGTGGAGGCCAGCCCTGACATGAGAGACAAGCGCGACCTGATAGAGAAGTTCATTGAAAGCATGACTCCCGAAAAGGGCAAGAATGTGGGCGACGACTGGGAAGCGTTTATAGAAGAAGAGAAGAAAAGACAGCTGAACACCATCATCGCAGAAGAGCGACTGAAGCCTGCAGAGACGGAAGCCTTCATGCAGCGAGCCTTCAAGGATGGCTATGTGACTGAGACTGGTACAGGCATTGCCAAGATACTGCCTCCCGTGAATCCCTTCCTGCCCGAAAGTGGCGAGAAGAAGCAGACTGTCATTGACAAGCTGAAAGCATACTTAACGAAATTCCTGAATACGAACGAATAAGAACGAGAGATAAAAGGAGGCTATCCCTATAGGTAGTCAAGAAAGCGAGTCGCCAACAAGGTAGCAGCGTTCATCTGATCACTCCAAATTTGCCAAACAAGAGAAAAGACAGACGCAGACTGACAAAGCGACAAGTGGCGCTTGCGCGTAGAAGCAAAAAACTACAGCGTGAGCATCATTTGTGCAGTGTAGAAGTCTGTCAAGGTCGGCAAAGCCTGGAGTGATTTTGCATTGCCTGATGAGCTCACGCTTTTCAATAATAATAAGAACTAAAGATGCTACTATATCAAAAAATAGAGTTTCTATTACTACATCTAGAGTTTGTCGCCAGTCACTTTGATGAACTGACACCCATTTCTCGTCGCATGTATGCTACGGGGTTGGTTAATGAATTATATCAGTTGGTTACAAAATTAGCTGATACTGACGAACAAATGAAAACATCTTTGGATTTTGAAGATGCATACATCGACGTCTCATTATTCAATTATTTGCATATTGATTATCGTAAATTACAAGACGAATCACTCTATAAAGAGGACCCTAATAATGATGCTGAAATCAATAGAATGATAGACACCTTTCCACTGGATAAGGAAGGCTATTCGTTTAAATCGGATAATGCGGAGAGATTTAAGACCGGGTTGCGTTATTTATGTGGTGATGCTAATATTTCTCCCCGTGATATAGTATATGCTCTCGATACTGTTATTAAGAATACATTCTCTCTTCTTTATAGTATCGGTAAAAAGAAATCAAATATCAAGGACTTCCAATGCGAAGATTTCTGGTACAGATTTCTCTATAGAGATGATGACTTGTTTGCTGAGAGAGCTATTAATGACTATGACAGCTGGAAGGAAGATCACGACTATAATGATTTTCAGGTGTTGAAGGACAAAAGAGACCAAGAGATATTAAAGATGTTGGCGAGTGGTGTGTTTAGTTATGATGTTAAACCTGTTAAACGAGATATAACAAACTGTCTCATCAATATATCTGAAGATGCTTTGGAAGAGGATATGAATGTGCCAGAAGACATCAAAATAGAATGTGCTCGCTTTTCAAAATATGTCTATTTTAAAGAAGATATTCTTTGGCTTGATTATACCAAATTAGGGAAATATATCTATAAACATTATAGGAGTATTAAGGACGAACAAGGAGATTGTTTAATATACTTCGATTATATGCTATTGCAAATTCACAACGACATGGCAGAATGCAGGCCGAAGTTGAAGAAGCATTTAAGATTCTATGAAGATGACCTTTTAGAAGATGTATTGAATAAATCTTTAGAGGTGATTGAAAGTTGTAATGGCCTATTAAAAGAAGATGTTGATAAAGAAATCCTAACTCATTATTTGCGTGAGGCATTTTATGGTGATAATAAAATAGAAGTACAGACTAAATTGAAAGGACAATCAAAGTACACTCTAATTTGTAATATGCTTGGAATGATTAAGACGACAAAGAAAGTGTTTACTCTTGATACAACCTCACAAGATTTAGCAAAAGCTCTTTCTTCTGTTGTTCAGAAACCAAAAGAAGATTCGCTCAAACGCTACATCGATGAAGGGGCAAGTGATTATAAATCCAAGTTGTCAAAATGGACGACGCAGTATGTTATGGACAAATTAGGCACAGACAAAGAAAGATTATTCTTAAAAGTTGCTCAAAAATAGCATTTTTGCTCCTTTCTAAATAATCCTAAATATTTGTATCTCTCTGAAAATGAATTGATTTCAGAGAGATTTTTTTGACTGACGATTTTTCTTTGTAAGAAAAATAATCAGTTCTACCTTTGCGTCGTGAACAGGTGTCAAAGCCTCGAAGCCACGCAAAGGATAGTCCTCGCGTGAACATTATTAAATTATTACAATCATGGCAAAAGAAACAATTAAAACAGTTTCGCTCGAAAAACCCCTCAAGGTCTATGAGCAGGATTTAACCCATCAGTTCAGTGTTGACGGAACCGCACAGTATGTCATGGAATGCCTGGAGGACAAGGTGAGCCCAGAGCTTCTGGATATCCTCAACGCAATGTTGCTTGGCTTCAACGACGACATGCAGTTGGAGATAGCCGACGACTTGCTGGACTTCGCCTATGGGCAAGTGGTTCACACAACAGGTTGCCCCTCGGCTGACGCTGTGCTGAACGCATGCTACACTTGGATAGCTGAAGAGAAGGGTTTCGAATTCTCAATGAACTAAGTATTAACTCCGAGGTTTTGTGGGGTGGTTTTTCCATGGAACAAAGCGCTTTACACCTTCACCGACCTCACTAAACATCGGACGAAAATGATTAAGCAGAATCAGGAGCTGATATACTTGGACGGTATGTGGCTCAGACAGGAACATCTGTTGAATTTGGCAATGGGCGTAGGCAATTATGCCCAGGCGGAGCATTATCTCTTTGCTTTGTTGGCTGATGCTGTACTGAAAGGTAAGGGTGAGGCCATACTGGAAGTAAACAAGGTAAGGGTGCACTATGGGCTAAAGCCTATTCCTTTATCTAACGACTTGGAGGACGCAGATTTTAGTGGTAACCCCAAGCAGTCGTCTGCCGAAAAGAAAACAAAGAGTTTGTTTAACACCATGTCGAAAGAAGATAGGATAGATGTGCTTCGCAGATGTATAGCGATGCTACTATCCGATTATCACCTATTTATATATGCGCGTCATTGGCTGGGCATCTTCATGGTGATTAGGGACCAGCTCTTCGGAGGGTGTCTAAGCCAGGCGGAGTTCCTTTCGCTTGCGAGCAAGATCACCCCTGACGAACTGCCCAAGAAGTTGCGGATATGCAAGAGCACCATGAAAAACTTTGGTAGGGAGGTCGGAGAGGATGACCGAGGTCAGGCATACTATAGGATGCATTGTAACCCTCAGAAGGAACTATGCGATACGTTTTGGGCAATCATCCAAGAGACGATATTGACGGCAAATTGACGCTAAAACGTTTCATTTGACGGCAAATTTGACGATTATTCGGAGATTTGACGCACTCTCAGAATTGCATTGTTTTATTTCCGAAATTTGCAGATGAAAATCAGCAAGAGTAATTGTAGTATTTCGCATACTTTTTCGAGATTGAGATAGATTTTCTTGTATCTTGAGCAGACAGCGGTCTGCGCCCCTCAGCCCTCTGTGAAGAACGCTGAGTTTTTAAAACAGAATTTATTCATCATTTAATATAAAAAGAAATTATGAAAAAAGTTATTCTTTTCGAGAACTATGATGGGCGTTTGCACCGTTGCATTTTCGCCGGTCTTGACAACAACAATCGCCCCCAATGGGTGAAGGTTGACCAGGGTGAAGAAATGATGTCGCTTCAGGATTACATGGAGGCGAACTGTTTGAAAGGCGAAGACATGCGCGTATTGTGTGTGGAGGGTGAGACGCTGGAGTCGGCTACGATGGCGCAACTACTGGGGGCTGTTCTTCAAGGCTATCCTTGTGTCTATATAAAGGCACTGGCTGATGCCATCAAGAATTTAAGGAATATGGGTATCGGATGGAAACAAGATAAACTTCAGATGTTTATCAGTGTGTATAAATATTATGACGACGTGAATCAGAAAGATGCCTTTCGATTCTGCATTGATTGCAATAGATTTGGAGATATTGTAGAGATGGACAACTTCTTTAATATGAAAGAGCTGATGGATGTTGTGCGGTCCTACTTCGAGGCATTGGAGAAGTGGTGTGGGATTGATCTGAGTAAGGTGTTGTGGTCTAATAGCGTTAACTTGGATAGAGAGTTGGATAGTGAGGATAAAAAGTTGTTCGATTTAATAGATTATAGAAGATGAAACAGATAGTAGAAAACAATCAGTCGCAACAGCGCATCACCATCCAGGTGAAGACGTTGCCTAACGGATACTCGGTAGATTTGGAGAAGGAGAACTTTATGTACTATTCGCCAATGGCCTTGTTGGAAGGAATGTTCGTCCATGTGGGTATGAACCGCGAGGGCGCTATGACAAAAGAGGAGATCAAGGTGCTGATAGAGTCCGTCAAGAACGGTGGCATCGTGACGAAGCTCCAGGCAGAGGTGAACGTACTGAAGGACACCATTGTCGAGCTGAGAAAACAGGTTCGTGAGCAGAAAAAAGTAATCAAGGAATTAAGCAAGGAGGTATAGGTTATGGCACAGGATGAAATCAAATACGAACGTAACCAGTTTGGGATAGTCTATAAGCAGTGTTGTGCATCGTGCGCCCTGAAGAAGTACAAGTACGACGGCAAGCGATTCTGTAGCCTGAACGGTGAGAAGGTAGATGCCCATGACGTTTGCGAGCATTGGCAGATGAGCAAGGGTGTTGAGAATGCCGGAAGGAAGTCGGGGGTGGTCAAGGACATGGTAACAAAGGAAGTCATTATTAGATAATGCATAATTCATAATGCATAATTCATAATGCATAATTCATAATGCATAATTTATTTACTTTAAAATTTAAAAACAATGGAACAATTAGTTTTGATTCAAGAGGTAGGCGCATACTCTGAGCGCCAGTACAACAAACAAGACGGCACGCAGGAGTATTTCCGTAGCCGTGGCTTAGTGATGAAACATGGTGGTGACACCTTCTACGGTGAGATGACAGGCGACTACGCCTCGAAGAACCGGGACACGCAGTATGCCCAGAACACACCCTACGTGGTGAGGGGTTCGTGGAAACACCGCACGTGGCAGGACCAACAGGGTCAAATGCGTCATGAGAACATGTTCTACATTACTGACATTCAAGCACTCTAATCATTAATCGAGTCGAAGGTGGAAGTGGAGGAAGTCTCTAGAGTGAAAAATGGCCAATTCCGACACAAATCCTTCACTCACACTAAACGACAAGATTATGAAAAAATTTATTTATATTCCGAATTTTCTGGCTATTATTGCCGGACTGTTGAGAGGAGAATCGTTCGAGGGTAGACTGTTTATCGACAAGGAGACCCATGTGTTAACCCTGAAACTGTGGAACCGCAAGGCACCCAAGTACACCAGCTATAACAAGGTGGGCGATACGGACTACGGTAGCGTGTGGAAATCGGACAAGCACCTGTTGTGGCGTGAGAAACTGCCCTTAAGCATGGGTACGGGTCGTATGCTGTCGGCCATGGAAAGGGACAAAGACCAAGCCAAGCAGGCCGTGGTGGATGATTACATTATTGATAACGCATAAATAGCCTGAGAGTATGTCTAGATTTGATTTAGGTGACAACATTAAAAAGCCCAAGACCGTGCCTGCCACGGTCGAGGGTTTCTGGAAGAAGGTTGACGCTCAGAAGACCGGTCGTATCTGTGCCGAGCTGGCTGACATCTTGGAAGCCAAGAGGCGTGGTGACATGAGCCCGGAGGACTACAAGACAAAGAAGGCAGAGATAAAGCTGAAAGCCTCGTTCTATACGCCTCATGCTCACTTTAACAAGGCTTACAAGAGCAACGAGGGCGAGCCAGTAGATTCGAAGAAGGCGGTCATCGACCTGGACGGGTGCGAGAACTTCCCGGAGCTGTATGCCAAGACGCTGATGGGTCGTGAGCGTGAGTTGGGCATCAATATGGTGAACCGTTCGGTGAGTGGTACGGGTGGACATGTGTTGTTCGACATTCCCGAGGGTATGGACCGTCAGACGGCTCAGGCCTGGATGAGTCATGAGATGGGTGACGTGGAGTACGACAAAGCGGTGCATGAGCCGGAGAGGGCTATTTATATTCCTTGTAGGGAGTATATCCTGTACATTGACGAGGAACTGATGTTCAGCGATGAGCTGCATCCGGCGAAGGTGAAGTATGATGGAAGAAGTAAGATGGATGATGTAAGTGAAAAATCAGCCATCGACCATCAGACATCATCCGTCGTAGAGCCCTCGGCTCGGGCCTTGGTAGCTTTCGACGAGACGTTGAAGATGACGGAGCTGGACTTGGAGACGCTGAATAAGAGTGGGGTAAGACATAACACACTAAAGCTACTATTGCCTACACTTTGCCAGATGATGCCTCAGGAGGAGCTGTTAGGGGTGTTGGAACAGAAGATGCCTGAATACTCGAAGGAGGAGGACTGTAGGACGCTGGTACGCAACTTCTACGAGAAGTATGTGGATCAGAACCGACCGATGAACCTGAAGCAGAAGGAGGTGTTCCTGCGTTCGCTGAAGGCGGAGGGAAACAGTACAGACGAGCCGACACCCTTACGCAACATGCCTACCATCACTGTCAACATCAACCAGTTGCCCATGGGATTGAAGGAGAGTCTGAAACCCTATCCGCAAAACATGTGGCCGGCACTGATTGTGGGACAGATGCCTGCCATGATGGCTCTGGCAGACGGAGTGAGCTACCGATACTGCGACGGTAAGATAGGCTATCTGGGTGGTATGGCCATTATCTTTGGTGAGCAGGCTTCGAACAAGTCGGCCATTGAGGAGGCGGTAGAGCGTTGGCTGGTGGATTTGCGCAGAGAGGACGAAGCCGTCAGAGAGCGTGAAGACAAGGTGCGTGAGGCCAACAAGCGACGCAAGGCTAACGAACGTGCCCAAGAGGCTCCTGCCGGGGTGGTCAGGGTGGTGCCTATCACCATTTCATGCTCGAAGCTGTTGAAGCGCCTGAAGCAGTCGCAAGGTCACAGCCTGTACTCTATCTGTACCGAGGCCGAAACACTACTGAAGAGCAATGGCAGTGGTACCTGGGCGCAGAAGTGGGATATCTATAGAAATGCGTTCTCACGCGAGCGTTGGGGTGTGGACTTCAACTCTGACCAGTCGGAGTCAGGCGATGTGAATGTGGCATACTCGTGGACTATCCTCGGAACGCCAAGAACCGTCCTGAAGATGTTCAAGGGCAAGAACGAGTCGAATGCTGAAAATGGTCTGTCAAGCCGTATGATGCTCTCGGAGATGCCCGACACGATGTTTGCGAAGATTACGGTGTTCAAGGAGTTGTCGGAAGCAGACATGAACCGCATCAATGAGGCTACCGCCCTGCTTCGTTCGGCAACGGGTTTCTATGACACTCCCAGACTGCGTAAAGCCATAGACCGATGGCTGGAGGAGAAACGTGTGGAGTCGGCAATGAACATGGACGTCATCAAGGACCGTTTCCGTCGTCGTGCCGCCGTGATAGGGTTCCGTTGTGGCGTGGTGTTTATGCTGTTGGCGGGCAAGGAAAGCAACGCTTGTATCGACTTTGCCCTGAACATGGCTGAATATACGCTACAGATGCAGCTCAAGGTGTTCGGTCCACTATTGTATAAGTATCTTCATGAAGACAGCAACAGTGACACTGGCAACAGCATCAATAGCAGCATCTTCGAGCAACTGCCTTCGCCCTTCAGCTTCCAGGATCTGCGCAGACTGAAAGGCAATGAGTTCAGCGACGGTTCGCTATACAGCATTATCAGTCGCTGGAAAAGCGAGGGCTGGGTTGAGAAGACCGGTAAGAGTCAATGGACTAAGAAAAGATGAAATCTTGCATTCTTGCATTCTTGCATTCTTGCATGGGGTGTTTACAAATAAAAAATTAGAAATTAGTAATGAGTAATTATGATTACAGAGATAAACAATCAAACCAAACTCTCGGAGCATTTTTCGCTCCGAGAGTTAACCAAGACGAAAACGGGAATAGAGAACGTTCCGAATGAGGAACAAGTGAATAACTTAAAGCGCCTTTGTGGTTGGCTGGAACAACTGAGGAGAAGGTGGAACAACCTCTACGGAGATGGTGATGACCCCATCATCATTAACTCAGGATTCCGTTCGCCAGAAGTGAACAAGGCAGTGGGGGGAGCCACAATGAGTAACCACCTGACGGGCTGCGCGGTGGATATCCGCTGCATCGGCATCGAACAAGCCTTGCGCTACGCAGCGATATTGCTCGACATCAGTGACCTGAATAACGAGGATTTCGATGAATTGCTGATAGAACAGAAGGCGCACGTCATCTGGATTCACTTTGCAGTGAAGCCTAGCTGCAATCGCAGGCGAACCAATTTTAAACGATGATAATTGGGACCACCAAATTTGGTGGTCTCATTTATTTTTCGTAATTTCGCACCATAATTTTGAAAACATGTGTTTATGAAACGATTATTTATCTTAACGGCAGGAATCGTGGCTGGAATGTATGCGATGGCCTGCACCAACTTTATCGTGG
>Ga0256405_10008323_pt1 | contig 14946 bp, 17 predicted proteins | sample RumenRJG_02DNA_FD_189096 | JGI IMG/M metagenome (GOLD analysis project Ga0256405, IMG submission 189096) | Bovine rumen microbial communities from Lethbridge, Alberta, Canada - RJG_02 | ecosystem: Host-associated > Mammals > Digestive system > Stomach > Rumen | place: Canada: Alberta... | reverse complement strand
CAAACGTTTCCGAGCATCAGTTTCATGTTTCTTGAAAAAAGTTTTCCAAAAACTTTCAACTCAAGCGCTCCCTTCTAAAAAGAGTCTTCTTGAAAATTTCAGACGCCAAAACGGCATAGCCTGCATTGATCAAACAGTCCAATGCAAATTCAAAAAAGCCAAAGCTTGTTGCATCGGGAATCAGCAAACCGCGCATGATCCAAACGGAAATGCCAAAAAATTCGAACGTTTTGGCTTCAATCAAAAACACGATTTGAAACAACAGCCACGTTAAAGGTTTTGACAGCACGTTTTCCAAAGCAAACGTCATGCACCCGAAAGCAAACCAGGCTAAAAAAAACAAACTCAAATCTCCTGCCAGGCAGAAGAAGGTTGTTTTTTGCACCTGATATCTGCCGCCAAAAAAGATTGCAAAAACCAACAGGCCCAAAATGGCGCCAGAAGTCAGGATGAAACAGGCTAAAAAGACCTTCGACCTTGTCAAACGTCCGATCTTTTCAGGCTGTTTCAACACAAACATTTCCCTTTCAAATCCGCAATCAGTCAACAACAGCAAAAAAATGGCCGAAAAAACGGGAAACAGTCCCAATTCACAATACTGAAGATTCGAAAAACTCGCAACGAACATTCTGCCGAGCTCAGTGTCGCCTTTACTCCCTATTGCAATATTGGCTCTGCATTTTGAAAGAACGGACGCAAAAGTCAAAACCGAAACGGCCAATCCCAAAACAAGAGCCTTGATGCGCGATTTTTTCGACGTTTTTTTCAAGAGATACTTATATGCTTGCATGCTTTCTTACCCCGACAATCTGAAAGACAAAAAGCAGCGCGACGCAGACCAGATAAAAGGCCGCCAAGCATCCAAGCGACGGCAGGTACATCTGCGACATGACCGGAAGCACCAGCAAAAACGACGGCAGATTGACGATTTTCTGATTGGCCAGCACGAAGAAGATCAACCCGATGATAAAGCCGCTGAACATGACCGTGAACCTGTTTGAAAAATAAAGTCCGCAAACGGCCGTCAGCATTCCGAACAATCCTGCCGCACACCCTGACAGAATTATATAAAACAAAATCAATTTAAATGGTTTAGAGTACATCCATTCAACGTGATACGTGAACAAACGACTGTAGCCTTCGCCTGAATTCAGCACTTGATCCGGCAAAACGTTCGGCAGCAGCAGAAAAACAACCATGACGTCTGCCGCCAAAACAAGCACGGTCTCGATAAACGTGACCGCATAAACCGAAGTCAGCGAACCGAGCACATAGCCGATTTTGCCCTTTTTCTGCAGCACGTGCATGATAAAGCCGCTGTTTGCGTCATCATACGTCATCTGACTGTTTCCGAGCGCTGCCATGAACGGAATCATCAACGAAAAAATAAGACTCCAAAACGTGTCTGCCATGATCCATTTATAGTACGGGCAAAAGGCTTCCGGACTGTTTTTGAATTCGCCGATTTGCATGCGAAGCAAGCCGACCGCAAAAACAACGTGCAGCAAAACGACCAGCAGCCCGAGCAAAAAACCTGAAAGGTACCTTCCGGAAAAGGAACGCTTTACAAAATACACGATTTTACCCCCTATTTTTTAATCTTTTTGTAATATTGCTACGCAAGTCATTATACTATAATTAACTCAATCGTTGATTTAATTATTCATATTTGCATATTATTTTTTAGGGGGGCAGATTTATGAATTATGGGAAAATATTTAAATTGCTTCGCAAAGAACAGGGCTTGTCGCAAAAGCAAGTCGCAGCAGGAATCGTCTCGCAATCAACCTTGTCTCGCTTTGAAGAATCCGGAAACATCGATTTTTTGTCATTTATTCTTCTGTTGAAACGACTCGGAATGACCCCTTTGGAATTTATACAGTATTGTGATGATTTTGAAATAGGCGATTCTGATTATTGCCTTAAATAATTCTTAAATAATTCGATATATTTTCTTTAAATCCATTGTGTACAATTAAATTACAGCTTGAAGTAGAACACCAAAATTTGAATACACCCGCATCTGATCCTCCCCTTTCAGATGCGTCGGAAAGCTGATAATGCTGCGGACTTTCCCCAGTCTGCAGCTACAACACATACTCCTTTTTTCCTCCGTATTTCCCCATACGGAGGTTTTTTGTGTCTTCAGCGCAATTCTTCGTGCCTGACGCGGACTGCCAAAAACCAGAAGACGCTTTCGGGGTCGAGACGTTTCCTCAATCACTGATTGCCGAATGTTTCATTCAAAAATTCAAAAAAATTTAAATCGTAATCTTACTCTTCTTATTACGCTTAACATCGTAATACCGTTTTTGGCTAAATCGTAATAAGGTTGATATATCAACGTTTCTTGCTTGACAGTCATATTTTGGGCGGTTATGATTTTAATCGTAACAATTACTAAATAAAACTCAAGTACGCTGTTAAAGAAAGGAATTATGCATGAATAAAAGAACTCATTTGCTCTCATTATGTCTTTTGACGATCTGTACGCTGCTTATTCTCGGGGGATGCGCGAACCAAAGCAAAAAAAGCAGCTCTGACAAACTGAAAGTGGTTTCGACTCTGGATTTTTACGGAGAAACTGCCAAGGCGGTCCTTGGCAAAAACGGAACCGTCACGTCACTTATCGACAACCCGAATATCGACCCGCACGACTTTGAAGCCACGACCAAAACGGCAAAACAAACCGCAAATGCCGACGTCATCATCAGAAACGGCGCCGGCTATGACGACTGGATCAAAAAACTTTCGGACAAAAAGAGCGTTTCCGCTGCCGAATTGATGAACGTCAAAGAGGGGCAAAACGAACACCTCTGGTACAATCCTGAAACGATGTCAAGGCTTGCGGATGAACTGGTCAATGTTTTTTCAAAAAAAATGCCGTCAAAAAAAGCTGAATTCAAGCAAAATGCCGCTGCCTACAAGAAAAAAGTCGCCAGACTGAACAGCGAACTCGAAAAAATCAGAGCTGAAAGAATTGAGAAGCCAGTGGCCGTTTCGGAGCCGGTTTTTGACTACTCACTTGAAAAAATGGGTTACAAAGTCGCAAACGCTCACTTTGCCAAGGCAGTCGAAGAAGAAAGCGATCCGTCATATACGGACATCAAGAATCTGCAAAATAGAATCAAGCGAAAAGAAATCGCCTTTTTCGTGTATAATGTTCAAAGCGACGGCACGACCGTCAAAAACATCGTAAATCTTTGCAGAAAACACGACATCCCGGTTGTCAAGGTAACGGAGACGCTGCCAGAAGGAAAGAACTATTTCAATTGGCTGCAATCGGAATATCGTCAAATTGCAGAAATCGAAAAATAATCGGAAAGAAGAACGACTATGGATTCTATTTTGAAAGTGACCAACCTGAATCTGAAAATCCCCGACCGAACGCTTTTTTCAAATCTGTCATTTGAAATTCCGCGCGGAAAACTGACCTGTATCACGGGTGAAAACGGCGTCGGCAAAACGACTTTGATCAAGCATCTCCTAGCGGATTTATCGCATGACTACGAGGAACACGCCAAGTTCATGGTTTCAAGAGATCAGGTTCAATACGTGCCGCAGCTTCGAAGCATTGATGACGAATATCCGCTTTGCATTCGTGATTTTGCTGCTTTCGGGCTCAAAACCAACAGCATTTTTTTGAACAAAGAAACCAAAGAAAAACTGGCCGCCATCCTCTCTGAAACCAATTTGACAAAAATTGCCGACCGACCGCTCGGACGCGCTTCCGGCGGTGAAAAACAACGTGCCTATCTCGCCCAGGCTCTTTGTGCCGATCCGAAGCTTTTGATTTTAGACGAAGCAACCGCGAGTCTTGATCAGACAAGCAAGCACGAACTCTTGAAAATGCTTCGCAACGTCATGAAGGAACATGGCCTGACCATCATGTTCATCACGCACGATCCTGAATTGATTGCCGCTTATGCCGACTACGAACTGCATTTGGCAGACAAATCGGGAAAACTTATCAACAAGGGGGACAAGAACTGATGCTCCAATATGATTTCATGCGCTATGCTTTTATTGCCGGGATTTTCATTGCACTGATCTGCGGCGTCATGGGCGTCTTCGTCGTGGCGCGCCAGACTTCGTTTTTCACGCACACGTTGTCCGAAATCGGTTTTTCCGGTGCTTCGTTCGGCGTCTTTGCCGGCATTTCACCGCTTGCAGGGATGCTTTTGTTCACCTGCTCGTCTGCCCTCCTGATCGGTTTTTCAGGCGAAAAGCTCGGCCGGCGCGAATCTTCAATCAGCGTCTTCTCCGGTCTTTTCCTCGGACTCGGAATTTTGTTTCTATCCCTTTCAAACAAGCAGGCCAATTATGCAACGAGCATTCTCTTCGGGAGCATCGTCGGAATCAATCGCTCAAGCATTGATATTCTGGTCGGATTAAGCATTTTTTTGCTTTTGGTCATTTTCCTGCTGTTCAAGCGCTTGGCCTACAACTCGTTTGATTCGCAAGGCGCCGAATATAATCAGCGTTTCAACAAGTCGATTTCAATCATCTTCTTGATCATGCTTGCGCTGACGATCAGCATCACGGCGCAGATCGTCGGTTCATTGCTGATTTTCGTTTTACTGACGATTCCTGCATCGGCAGCCAAGTATTTTGCGCACACGCTGAAAAAGATGATCGTGCTCAACTTCCTGTTCGCTCTGTTCGGAATCTGGTTCGGCCTTGTTCTGAGCTGGGTGACCGATCTTCCGGTCAGCTTCTTCATCACCGTCATTGAGGCACTGATTTACGGCAGCGCAATCTTGAAGGAACATTTTGAGACATATCAAAAATAATTTATGTCAGCGGATGATTCGCATCTTTTTTGTGAATCATCCGTTTTTTTGTGTCCGCACAGTCGGCATCTCATCCAAGCACATAATTGTATCGATACATTATCCGAAAATTAAATAAAACATCGTTTATTAATTGATTTTTAACCATCCGAAACCTATAATTCACTTAACGCTATTATGAAGAAGGTTTTATTATGAGAAATGAAAAGCTTTACGCAGTAATTCGGGCAGCATTCTTCGCTGCGCTTGACTATGTCTTCGCAATGTTCCAGATTCACGTCCCGTCACCCGTCGGTCACCCGTTCGTCGATCTTGGTTTTTCTTTTGTTGCTCTGGGCACGCTGTTCTTGGGATTCAAGTACGGTTTTATCTCAGGCGCGATCGGCCTTGGCCTTTTTGATCTTCTGAACGGTTACGCCAATCATGCATACCTGACCGTCATGGAAGTCCTTTTGCTGACGGCGGCCGTTGCGGTTTCCTACAGGCTGCTGAAAAGAAATGACGGTCTTTCCCGCTCGTCACTGATTACAATCGGCATTGTCTCCGGCCTCGTCAAGATGTTTTCTGGCTATCTCCGCTATCTCGCCGAAAGTCTCATCGATGCCGGTCTTCCGTTCGGCAAGGCTGCCGTGACCGCGCTCGCAGCGTTTCCGGCCGACTTCGCAACAGGTTTCGTGATGTTCTTTGCAGTTCCAGTATTCTTCGTCGTCATGTCCAGAGTGACAAGCCGGATGAATCTGTCCGTACAGAGACATTGAAACAGGAAATAAGCGACAACGTCATTTTCCTGCGTCCGTGACCACATCCGGCTACAAGTGAACGATAACCGTCAAGTTTTTAAGTAACATTCGTGTTTCATGGTGGATTTTGCACCCAATTTATGTTATATTATTCGTTACAGGGGTAGGAAGTCCTGCGTCAAGGGCTGACGGAACGGAATGTGAACGTCAGCAGAAAGGTCCTGTCATTGGCCTGCGTGGTTCTTCCGCATTCACCATAATTACAATTTCATAATTTTTGGTGCTTGTCTCCCCCAATAAACTTTAGGGAGATGTTTATCTAATGACAAAACTTACATGGAGCAGTCCTAAACTGACGACTCGAACCTTGACCTTTGGCGCATTGCTGATTGCGATTCAGCTTTGCCTGTCAAAACTGTCGGTTGGTCCCGAAAACGTCGTCAAGGTCGGATTAGGCTTTATCGGTACCGCAATGATCGGGTATTTCCTTGGTCCATGGCTTGGTGGAGTTGCATTGGTTTTGAACGACCTGATCAGCAACACCGTTTTTTCAACCGGATCGTCATTCTTTATCGGATTTACCTTCTCTGCATTTGTCACAGGCGTTATCGCCGGATTATTTTTGCACCGTCAGGAAATTACCTGGCAGCGTCTGGCAACGTACACTTTCTTTCAGATCCTGATTTCAAACGTGTTCTTCAACACGATGTGGATCTTTTTGATGTACTTCCAGACCAAAACGGCAGGCGCCTTGTATGGCCTTTTGGCTCAGCGACTTCCAAAGGAAATCATCAGCTGGCCGATTGAAGTCATCGTTTTGCTGTTCCTCATGAACGCAATCGAACGCTTGCCAATCAAATCTTTGAACAATAATTAAAGATAATGGGATCGGATAATCCGGTCCCATTTTAATTTTCTTCAAAAAAGGCTTTTGACGCACGAACGCATCAAAAGCCTCCTATTCTCACTTATCCATTACGCCTACGACAGCCCGCTTGGGAACAAAGCCAAACATCCGGCTGTCTTCCGAAGTCGAACGATGATCCCCCAAAACGAAATAACTGTTTTCAGGAACTCTGTCGACAATCGTCTTCCAGTGATTGCGCACGCCAAGATCGTGCAGCGTCCAATCACCCGTTGAAGCCGACGTTTTTTGTTCTTCATTCAGATAGCTTTCATCAATTTTCCTGCCGTTGACATAGATGATTCCGTTTTTTGATTCGATGGAATCACCTGGAAGTCCAATGACGCGTTTGATGTAATAGCCGCTTTCTTCCGGCTTGACGGACATCTTTTTGGTATCAAAGACGACGACGTCCGACCGCTTGATTTTTTTATGATATTCGATAAAAACCTTTTGCCCGGAATCAATCGTCGGGGCCATTGAGCTTCCGTAAACTTTGACTTCTGCACCGTTTTTCCTGAACATGAAAAAGGCCGTAAAACATAAAATACCCGTAACGAACCAGGCAGCAAGAACCTTTACTTTGCTCATAAATTCTCACCTCTGAGAAATTGTTATTCCCATTCTAGCATCATCCGTCCAGAATGTATAGAACAAGTCACCGATGCTTTCCTTCATGAAAAATGCAGTGCTCATAGCGACGGTCTTCTTGGCGATAAACATCGGAACTTGTGTCTCCGAAATAACGTTTAATCAAAAAAGAAAGCCACCGTCACTAGAAAACGCATTCACCGCATCTTCTTAAAAAAGCGACGTCCAAATCGCATGCGCAACTCGGATGCCGCTAAGGAAACGGAAATGCTTTCCGTCTGCCCCTGCCAAGGAATTTAATTATACCATACCTTAGGCGTGATTGTGCAATGCCCTGACGCGAATGACCTCAGGAATCGTCATCAATTCCTTCTCAAGCTCTTCGACTTGTTCTTCGGAAAGAGCGGCCGCATCAATTACCGTATAGGCAATCTTATCGCGCGACCTGTTGATCATGTTGTCGATGTTGATTTCGCGATTTGCCAAGATTGTCGTGATGCGTCCAACCATGTTGGGGATGTTTTGGTGAATCAAAGTCAGGCGAAGCGGTGCCTCAAACGGCATTTCGACCGTCGGAAAATTGACCGAATTGACGATGTTTCCCGTTTCAAGATACTTGCGCAAAGTTCTTGCAGCCTGCTTGGCACCGTTGACCTCGGCTTCTTCCGTCGTTCCACCAAGGTGCGGCGTCACGACCGTTTTGTCATGATTAAGAACTTCAGGAGAACTGAAGTCAGTCATGAAAAGCCTCAGCTTGCCGGAATCAAGCGCTTCGCAGACGTCATGATCGTTGACGATTCCGCCGCGCGAATAATTCAGGAGGACTGCCCCGTCCTTCATTTTTGCAAGCTCCTCTGCAGAAATCAGATTGCGGTTCTGTTCAGTATACGGAATATGAATCGTGACATAGTCGCTGTCATTCAAAACGTCATCGAGGGATTCCGCGCGCGGAATGTCGTTGGAAAGCCTCCAGGCATGCTCAACGGAAATATAGGGATCGTATCCGACAACGTCCATCCCTAAATCATATGCTGCACGGGCAACTTTTGACCCGACGGAACCAAGTCCGATAACGCCGATGCGCTTACCCTGAAGTTCCGTTCCGTCAAAATGGTTCTTGCCCTTTTCAGTCTGCAGCGAAACATCCGCGCCGCCCATCTTCTTGGCCCATTGAATCGCAGGAATAACGGGACGGGCTGCCAAGATCAAAAGCGCAACGACAAGCTCCTTGACGGCATTGGCATTTGAGCCCGGGGTATTGAATACGACGGTGCCCTGATCCGTGCATTTTACAAGCGGGATATTATTGAATCCGGCCCCTGCCCGAGCGATCGCAAGCACGTTCGTTCCAAAAGCCGTTTTATGCATGTCCTGGCTTCTTATCAGCAAAGCATCCGGCTTTTCCGTCTGGTTGACCGTATATGAGTCCTTTGGAAAAACGTCAATCCCTTCCTGAGCAATTACGTTGTAAGTCTTAACATCGAATGTCATTAGTTTTCCCCCTTGATTTCCGTTTCAAATTTTTCCATGAATTCAACCAATGCCCTGACGCCCTTCAGCGGGAACGCATTATACAGGCTGGCCCGCATGCCACCGACCAGTCGATGGCCCTTGAGATTCTTGAACCCTGCCTCATCTGCCTCCTTGATGAAGCGCCGATCCAATTCTTCGTCGCCCGTAACGAACGGAATATTCGTCGTTGACCGGTCGTCTGCAAAGACCGGCGACTTGAACAGCTTGGAATTGTCCAAGAATTCGTAAAGCAAGCGTGATTTTTCCTCATTGCGCTTTTGTGAGGCATCAACGCCGCCTTCTTCAAGCAGCTGCTTAAAGACGAGACCAGCCGCGTAAATCGCAAAGACCGGCGGCGTATTGAGCGTCGAATGTTTCTTTGAAAGCTTGACGTAATCAAGCATTGAAGGCAGGTTTTGACTTTCATCGAGCAGAGAATGCTTGACAATCACGACGGTCAGACCGGCCGGGCCGATGTTCTTCTGTGCTCCGGCCATAATAAGTCCAAAATCTTCAACGTTATATCTTTGGGCAAGAATGTTTGACGACATGTCAGCCACAACGACGTTTCCCTTTACGTCCGGCAGCTTGCGATACATCGTTCCTTCAATCGTGTTGTTGAGCGTGACGTGAACATAGTCGCAAGGTCTGTCCAAATTCAGAGAATACGGCAGCTTCGTGTAATTTTCGGCCTCTCCGGATGCTGCCGCATATGTCGAGATTCCCGGCAGCAAATCCGCTTCCTGCCTGGCACGGACTGCCCAATGTCCGGAATCGACAACGGCAACGGTCTTTTCCCTGCGTGCCAGATTCAGGGGAATCGTGTCAAACTGAAGCGTCCCGCCCCCCTGAAGAAACAGGACATCATAATCGTCCGGCACGTTCATCAGCTGACGCAGATCGCTTTCGGCCTCATTTTGCATGTCAACGTAAAGTGAGGATCGGTGACTGATCTCCATAATGCTCATACCGCTTCCCTTATATGAAGGAAGTTCCGCCTGAATCTTCTTGACGACTGACTTTGGCATCACCGCCGGTCCAGCTGAAAAGTTATAAATCTCTGTCACATTACCCACTTCTTTCTTGTTTTGAATTTAATTAATCTATTTCTAATAAACAGAAAAGTTTCTGCTATCCTTTAACTTTAGGCTATTATCATGCAAAATGCAATAAGTTTCAGCGATAAAAATTAAAGAAATGTTTGAATTCCAACTCTTATTTAATGTCTCAATTATCGGATTGACAAATTCAGATTTTAATAATTAACATAACTGTAACATTCACGAGCTTTCATTGACAATCTTTGACGTTCAAAACCCTGTATTTTACAAGGGTTTCCCCAGGCATCGGTTTCCTTAAGTCTTTTGTAACATTCACGTAACGTTAGAATGAAAGAGAACTTTGAAATCCATAACTTCAACAAACAAAATCCTTTATAAAAAGGAATTCTTCATTGCTTCATCAATATCTCACAAAAGTTTCACGTTTGCCTTTAAATCCCGTTATATCAACAATAATGAGCTGTTTGTTACAAAAATAACTTATTTTGTAATATTTTTAGCTCATATTTGCAACATTTACCAGTTAGAATAGTACGTATAGGGTGTCAAGGGAAAGTTCACCCTGTTGACATAATCCGTGAAACATGATATGCATGTTTCTTTGTTTATCGTTGGTGTTATTTAGAACTTATTCCATAGTATTTGAATCGGGAGGATAGAGACTGTTAATAGAATTGAAGAACGTTGCGCAACAGCATTTACCAATCAGGGGCAAGGCTGTTTGCCCTGGTCAGTCGCTTTAGGAAGAGCCACTGGCCTTGATGCCGGTCTTTGAGCCGGCAAGCGCAACGGATGCAGTTTTTGCATCATCCTATGTTTTATATAGCAGTTGTAGTTATTTTGAATCATACAGCTAAAAATATTTTAATCGGTACAGCTGGTGCTGCAGGTTTGTTTTTGGCCTCAGCTGCAACAGCAAATGCTGATACAGCACATAAAGTTGTTAAAAACGACACTGTTTGGGATCTTTCCCAAAAATACGGCGTTTCCATCGAATCAATTGAAACGCTTAACAAGATTGATCAGAACAGTCATTTGATCGTTACTGGTCAGACATTGCAAATTCCTGCAAAAAACGATGCCAGACAACAAGAAGACAAGACAACGGAAGCAACGCATGAGGTTTCAGTAAAAGACGGTGATTCTCTCTGGACGATTGCACAGGCTGAAAACACGACGGTTGACAAGCTTCGTTCATTGAACAACCTTAAAGCAGACGAAAATTTGATCTACCCTGGTCAAACGCTCAAGGTTCCCGGTGCTGCCCAAGCAGCGGCTCAAACTCAAACGACGTCCGCCGATACCCAACAAGCTTCAGCTCAAACGCAACAGCCTGCTCAACAAACCGCTTCAGCTGATCAGACTCAGCAAGCAGCTGCAACGAATGCTCAAACTCAACAAGAAGCTTCGACTGCTGCTAACTCTAAGGCTTCTCAACAGCAACAGGTTCAAGTTGTCGTTTCTGCAAACCATACGACTCATACGGTCGTTTCCGGAGAATCTCTTTGGTCGATCGCACAAGCTTACGGTGTGACCGTTGATTCATTGCGTCAGTCAAACAACCTTGGTGCAACGCTTGTCGCAGGCACGACTTTGACGATCAACGATCCGACAAAGAATCCTGCACAGCAGCAGACACAGGCTGCTCAACAACAAAAGCAAGCTGCTCAGGCGGAAGCTTCAACTCAAACACAGCAGGCAACCCAAAGCAGCAATAATGCTCAACAGCAACAAACACAGCAACAGGCTCAACCATCGAGCTCAAGCAGCCAGCAGCAGTCTGCACCTGCTCAGCAGCAAGCGACACCAACTCCTGCCGCTTCATCCTCAATCAGCGGCAGTGCGGTTGCAGCATATGCTCAACAATTCATCGGCGTGCCTTACGTTTCCGGTGGCAAGACGCCAAGCGGCTTTGACTGCTCAGGATTTACACATTACGTCTATGCACACTTCGGCAAGGAAATCGGAGGATGGACGGTTCCTCAGGAAAGCGCCGGAACACAGATCAGTGTCAGCCAGGCTCAAGTCGGCGATTTGCTCTTCTGGGGTGCACGCGGTAATACTTACCACGTTGCAATCTATCTTGGCGGCGGACAGTATATTACTGCTCCGGAACCCGGACAAAGCGTCAAAATCGGCAATATCCGTTACTTCCAACCTTCATTTGCCGTTCACGTAAATTAAGCAATGGTTCAAAGAGGCTGGGGAGAATGTGATCTCAATTGAAAACCCGGACGGAATTTGCATTAACTGCAAATTCCGTCCGGGTTTTTATGTATATGGGAACAAAATTTCTGTTATGACGGAAATAACCAAAGGAAGAGTAACAAGAGTCAGCTCCCAGACAACGACCGAATTCAGTCGCAAGCTGCCTTTTATCTCTCCCTTATATTGTGATTCATATCTGTTTATGTTTTTCCATTTTACGTGTCCGCTGAAGCTGCCCGAAATTAAACGATTATTATTAATATTTATGCACAAATTTTATTTTTACTCAATTACCAACTTAATAGTGTAATTATAGTATTTTTTATCATAATAACTATTCAAGATATATTTTTTATAGAATAACAATCATCTTTGAGTAAAAGCGATTTTTAGTTATTCTCTTTATTTTTGTGCCTACAATAATCAGAATGTTTCCAAATAATGCCTTTTCCCTTAGAAACACAACTAAAAAACTCCCTAGCCGGGGAAAGGCCAGGGAGAAAAAAGGTTATATGGAGTATTCGATTATATCGCAGCACTGGGGAAGCGTGCAATACAATAGTTCCTTTGGAAAAAGGAACTAGCTTGAAATTTCCTTCAAGCTACAGGTTTATATTACAAGTTTGATGTGAACTTTTTATGAACTTTGGTTGAAAAATGATTATTTATTCACTAGCAAGATTTTGGCCTGAATCTCCGCTTGTGCTCACATCAAACGTTAGCCGGCGAATCTTTTTTACAACTAAAAAAACAAATTAAAACAGCGCCATGGGGCAACATGACGCCGTTTTGCAGTTGCGCCCGCCGACATCATGTGTGTTAGGGAGTTTTTCAGGCCAGGCGCGCATATTTGCGACTCATTTTCTTTTCAAAATATCCAATAATCCAGGATAACGTAAACGTCAATACGAAGTAGATGGCAGCAGCGACAATCAAAGGAGGAACAAAGTCATACAACGTTCCGCCAACGCCCAAAGCTTGTGCCGTAACTTCCTGAACGCCGATATAAAACAGAACGGAAGATTCCTTGATCAAAGAGATGAACTCGTTTCCCATTGCCGGAAGAGCATTTCTGACCGCTTGCGGCAAAACGATTTCAAACATTACCATATGACGCGTCATTCCTAATGACAGACCAGCCTCAGTTTGTCCTTTCGGAATCGAAATAATCCCTGAACGGAAAATCTCCGCCGTATAAGCCCCTGAATTTAACCCAAGAGCAATCGAACCTGGCAAAACGCGATCAAGACTGGCGCCAAGAATATGAATCGGCGGGATGCTCAAGATTTTTGACAACGAATAATAAATCAGCATGACCTGAATCATCGAAGGAGTTCCGCGAACAACCGAGATATAGACGCGAGAAATCGTCGCCAGAATCTTGTTGTCGGAAATTCTCATCAAAACCAGCAGCAAGCCAATCAAAATCCCGATAACGCTTGCGATGATCGAGATGATAATCGTTTGTGCGGTACCTTCAAGAAAGGCTGGGTAATAGCGCCCTAAAAAGTCAAACATCTTAGATCCTCCTCATTACTTGCCGTACTTGGCTTGCAAGTTCTGAGCATCTTGAAGCATTTGGCCCGAAGTGCCGCCTTTTTGAATCTTGTCGATAACCTCGTTAACGACCTTGATCAGCTTCTTATCGCCCTTCTTAGCAGCAACGCTGTACGATTCGATATCTTTGCCGGTTGTCAATTTTACCTTGGCAATCGCATACTTGCCAGGATTTTGCTTTACATAATTATTGGCAATTGCATTTTCCAAAACAAGACCGTCAATCTTGCCGTTCTTAAGCTCTGTTGCAAGACTCGTCGTCACGGATTCCGTCACGAGGTTTGCGCCCTTCATTTGCTTTTTAACGATGTCTTCTTGCGTCGTTGATTGTTGAGCACCGATTTGCTTGCCCTTCGTATCGCTGATCTTGTTATACTTGTCAGCATCCTTCTTTTGAACAAGCATAACGTTCTCAACCGTGTAATAAGGCTTTGAAAAATCAACGACTTTTGCACGCTTGGCCGTCTTCGTCATGCCGCTCAAAACAAGATCGACTTTGTCGTTTTGAAGTTCAGAAATGAGCGACGGAAATTCCGTGTTGACGATCTTAAGCTTAACACCAAGCTTATCGGCAACTTTTTGCGCAAGCATGATGTCATAACCGGTAATTTCTTTTTTGCCGTTTTTAACGATCGGAAATTCGAACGGTGCAAAGTCTGCCGAAGTTCCGATGGTCAAAGTCTTGTTGTCCTTGACCTCTTGCACAGAATTATCTGATGATTTCTTTCCGCATCCGCAAAGAATCAGACCAAGAGCACAAACTGAAGCAATCCCAAGCGTAAACTTCTTAATCATATTCTTTTTCATATCAATTTCCTCCAATATTTAACGTTGTGCCTGATTTCATGCTGATAGATGCACAACCAATCCTGATAAGTTACGAGACGTCATTTGCCCTTTTCGTCGTCGTTTTTTCATAGTAATTAACTCCTTAACTGTTTCGATATTGCATATGTTAAACTTATATACGGGATTTGTCAATATATTTATGCAATTTTTAGTGATTTTTTGTTTTTTATGCATTTATATGAATATTAGAAACGTAGTGACCCGCCATCTGCATTTTTCATGCATCCGATTTTTTTGTAAAATGCAGAGCTGACGGCAGCGAACAATGACTTGATGCCTCTTGAATCGACGTTCACGGCATTTGCGGGCAAATCGAAAAAAATGGCATTTTTCCCGGAACCGCAGTCTGCCTTTGAGTAATTTTGTTGATTGCGGCTTTGCTCGGAATCCTGCTTTAGCGCGCGGATCCGAAAGTAGACAAAAAACGGAATAAATGCCTCATTTTTGTCTACCAGCTTGTCAAAATTCGGGGCACGCGGAACCAAAAGTAGACAAAAAACGGGGTGAATGCCTCATTCTTGTCTACCGGCTTGTCGAAATTCGGGGCGCGCGGAACCAAAAGTAGACAAAAACCAGGGTGAATACCTCATTTTTGTCTACCGGTTGGTCCAAATTCAGGGTGCGCGGATCCGAAAGTAGACAAAAACCGGGGTGAATGCCTCATTTTTGTCTACCGGTTGGTCCAAATTCAGGGTGCGCGGATCCGAAAGTAGACAAAAACCGGGGTGAAT
>Ga0256405_10008322_pt1 | contig 14946 bp, 19 predicted proteins | sample RumenRJG_02DNA_FD_189096 | JGI IMG/M metagenome (GOLD analysis project Ga0256405, IMG submission 189096) | Bovine rumen microbial communities from Lethbridge, Alberta, Canada - RJG_02 | ecosystem: Host-associated > Mammals > Digestive system > Stomach > Rumen | place: Canada: Alberta... | reverse complement strand
GTGGTAAGTATCTCTGAGTTATGTAAACCGAACAAATATTCCCCAAACATTTGTACAATAATTTATAAATAAACATATTATGAAAACCGAACAACAATTTGTGTAAAAATTTTTGTAAAATCTATTGACAAATAAAACGTATTGTAGTATTATAATTATGCAAGCAGATAAAATATATTGTAACTATCTGTCTTGAATAAGTATTGAAAGTTATAGCTATATCTTATGAAAGCTAGAAAAATTATGGTTTGCAACCTTATAGCAAGAAAGAGGAAAAAATATGGAAAGCAAAAAGTATGAAGTAACAGTACTAGAAAAGAAAGGAACATGCGACAATGCATTGTTCGAAAAAATGGCAAAAAAAGGAGATTTAACAGCAACTAAAGTATCTAACTTAGTAGGAGCAGAAGTTAAAATAACAGGATATGCAAAATGTAACATTGTTACAGATGACAAAAATTTTAATATCAATTATTTTGATACAGAAGAATATGGATTAGTATCAAGCGGAAGTGAAATTTTCACTGAAAGCGTCGTTGACTACTTCGGAGAAGTAGAAAGCGTAAGACTTGTAGAAGTAAAGACTAAAAAAGGAAAAACATACAAAGCTGTTCCAATTTTAGGAAATAGCAAAAAAACAGAACAAGAAGAAACTACAAAGAAAGAAGAGCCAAAAGAAGTATCAGATGATTTACCATTTTAATTTGTAGAAAAAAGGAGAATATAGACAATGCCCAAGTATAATAAAAAAGTTCTTACACCTGAAGAACAAGAATTATTTAATGAACTTAAAAAATTAAGTAAAAGAGCCAACCAAAGAATTGTAAGGCTGGAAAGAGCTTTCGGGAAGGATACTTGGGCAACTAAATATCTGAAGGAAAAATTAGAGAGCGAACCAGTCCAAGCCTGGACAACAAAAGGAAGAGTTAGAGTGAATAAATCAATGACCTTGATTCAGATGAAAGCTACAATAAAAGCTACTAAAGAATTTTTAAATAGTAGTATTTCAACGCAAAGAGGTGTTAAAAAAGCAAAAATAAAAGCTATAAAAACTTTAAAAACTAGATTTAGCACTGATGTCTCTGATATAAGTTATGAAGAAGCTGAAGCCCTTACAAAATTTTTTGAAGACAATGAAGTTAATGGAATTACAAATTTTATTCCAGGTTCTGATGCATTAGCTATAATTGAAGAAGCAAGAGAAATGAAGAGTGATTATACAACTTTTGCAAGTCAAATGGAAAGTATTATTAGATATAATAAAGGTTCTTCATATGAAAGTATTTTACGTAAAATTTACGCTAAATACATATATAAAGGAAATGCAGATACAAATGAACTAGAAATTTTATATAATAACATATTTGAATTATTATCAAATGCATCAAATGAATCAGATTTACAAGAAGTTGAAAGTATTATAAGTGATTTATTATCACAAAATAAAATTAATGAACAAGAATATAATTACTTAATGAATGAAGTAAACAATAAAAGAAAAGAGCTATAAATAATGAAATATTACAAAGAATATGAACCTTTTTTTGGTGATATTGTTGGAGATAGGAAAAAAGTTGATAATACAATATATTCTTTTGATATTGAAACAACTAGTTATATCAAGCTAGATGGAAAAATTATGCAGGCTAATCAATATTTAGAACTTTCAAAAGATGAACAAGAACAAGCAGAATTTAAAAGCTGTATGTATATATGGATGTTTTCAATTAATGATATTGTATATTATGGCAGAACTTGGGACGAATTCAAAAAATTTTTAGAAAAATTAGAATTTTATAATTCAAATAAAAAAATTGTTTTTATACATAATTTAGCATTTGAATTTCAATACTTAAAAAGCGTTTTCAAGTTCAAAAATGTAATAGCAAGAAAAGCACATAAAGTTATGAAATGTGAGTTTGAAGATTTTAATATTGAGTTAAGATGTTCGTATATGATGTCAAATTGTTCACTTAAGCTACTACCTAAAGTTTTTAAATTGCCTGTTGAAAAAAAAGTTGGTGATTTAGATTATACATTATTAAGAACTCCAAAAACTACATTAACTTCAAAAGAATTAGGTTACTGCGAGTTTGATTGTCTAGTTGTTTATCATTATATAAAAAGAGAGCTAGAAACTTACGAAAGAGTTGATAAAATCCCGTTAACTAGTACGGGACACGTAAGAAGAGAATTAAAAGAGCTAGTATCAAAAGACTATGATTATAAAAGAAAAGTAAAAAAAGCAATAAATGTGAATCCTCATATATTCAATTTATTGCAGGAAGCGTTCGCTGGTCGGATACACGCACGCTAATTGGTTATATACAGATGAAATCCAAAAACATATAACAAGTTGGGATTTTACATCAAGTTATCCTTATATTTTAGTTACACATCAATTTCCGTCAACTGAATTTCTAAAATGCAATATTAAAAGAAAAGAGCAGATGATCAGAAAATTTGCTTATATATTGGTTGTCAAATTTAAAAATATAAATTGTAAATATTATAACACTTTTATTTCTGAAAGTAAATGCAGATATGTTAAGAATCGGAAAATTAGACAATGGTAGAATTATAAGTGCAGATGAGCTTGAAATAGTTCTAACAGATGTTGATTTTTATTTTTTGTTAGATTCATACAAAATTGAAGAATATGAAGTAGAAGAAAGTTATTATAGTATATATGATTATTTACCTAAACAATTTATTGAATTTGTTTTAGAAAAATATGTAAATAAAACAAAATACAAAAATGTAGAAGGTATGGAAGTAGAATATGCAAAAGAAAAAAATAAATTTAATGCACTATACGGAATGAGTGTAACAAATATGATTAGAGATGAAGTTGCCTATGATAATATTACAGACTGGAGCGAACGAGAGCTTACCAATGACGAAATAATTGAAAAACTGAATGAAGAAAAGAAAAAATCATTTTTATCATTTGCCTATGGAGTTTGGGTCACTGCTTTTGCACGTTCGAACCTTTTAAAAAATGTTGTAAAACTAGATACATATGTTGTATATTGTGATACTGATTCAATGAAATTAAAAGAAGGATATAATCAAAAAGTTATTGATGATTATAATAATTTTGTAGTAAATAAAATAAAGTTTGTCAGTAAAGCACTAGATATACCATTTGAAAAATTCAGCCCTAAAGATTCAAAAGGAAAAGATCATATTTTAGGAGTATTTGATAATGATGGATTTTATGATGAATTTATCACGCAAGGTGCAAAAAAATATGCGTATACAAAATGGATTGATGCAGAAAAAATCAAAGATGATACAAATGTTTTAGAAACTAAAGAAAATAAAGCAAAAGTTTTAGAAATAACAGTCGCTGGTGTTCCAAAGTCTGGAGCATTAGGACTAAAAAGTCTAAATGATTTTAAAGATGATTTTGTTTTTGATTTTAAATATACAAATAAAAATTTATTGATGTATTGTGAAAACCAAGAAAAAAATGTTATAATAGATTATGAAGGAAATGAATATGAAGTAGATGACAAAAGTGGTTGTTGTTTAGCTCCAACAACTTATGTACTAGGTAAAGCATTAGAATATTCAGATTTATTATCTGATAATTCATCAAAAAGAGCAAAATTTAGAGAATAGAGGAATTATATGGAAGATTTAGAATATATTAAAAGATTTTCAAAAATAACAATTACAGGTATTTGCAAAAAGAAAAAAATTGATAGAGCTAATTTGCTAATGAATCGAGCCTCAAAAGAAAAAATTAAAACTGTACGAGAAGAGATAGAGAGCGAAATAGCTAAATTATATTTAAAACCAGATGAAGATGAAGAGGAAGATAAAAATGTCAAATAAAAAAGTTGTTCATTACAATATGGACAAAATTGATAAAATTGGTGCAAGATTCAATTTAATATATGGCGAACGTTCAAACGGCAAAAGCTATCAAGTAAAGCATAAAAAAGCAGTTGAAAAATATATAAAAACAGGAAAAAGATTTATATTGATGAGAAGACTTCGAGAAGAAATAACAACTGAAAAAATAGAGCAATATTTTCAAGATGTAGATGTAGCCAAATTAACAAATGGAAAATATAACTGTATAACATTATACAGAAAAAGCCTTTATTTTTCAGTATATGATAATGAAACAGGAAAGACAAAAAGATTTGAAAAAATTGGTTATGTAGTCGCTTTATCTACAGAACAAAACTACGCTGGTGCAAGCTATCTTGATGTTGAAGATATTATTTTTGAGGAATTCATGTCAAGAACAACATATTTGTCAAACGAATCAAATAAATTAATGAACTTTTACGCAACTGTAGACAGAAAAAGACTTACAACAAGATTATGGCTGGTTGGAAATACTATCTCAAGAGTTTGCCCATATATTAATGATTGGGGTTTGCATAAGTTAATAAGTTCGCAAAAACAAGGAACAATAGTTGTAAAAGAAATTCCAGACGTAGTTGATGGAAACCCTCCAATAAAAATAGCAATTGAATATTGTATGTCGACTGGTCAAACTTCAGGAACAATTGGAACAAACGCAAAAATGATAAATACTGGAGCCTGGGAAACAAAACCACAACCACACTTGCCACAAAGTTACAATGATTATAATGTACTTTTTAGATTTGGCTTTCAATATCAAAATTTTAAATTTTTATGCGAATATTTAGTTGATAAAATAACAAAAACGGATCCTATCTGGTTTATATATCCATACAATAAAGAATTTTCAAATAAAATAATTGTTTTTTCAGATGTTATCAAAACTAGTAAATATTGGCAACGTGATATTTACAATATTTCAATAAAAAATGATAAACTTCGTAACTTGTTTATGACGTTCAAGGAAAACAAAATATTTTATTCAAGTGATATGTGCGGAACTGATTTTAAACAGGTTATAGATTTTATGATAAGGAGATAAAAAGATGAATAGTAAAATTTGGTTAGTAAAAAATATTAAAATGGATAGACAATATACAAACGTATTGTCATATACAGAAGATCAAATGTTGCAACTCTGTCAAGAAAATTTAGTAGCACAAGCTGATCATTATTCCTTTTTAAGACCAACTGGATCAATACTAGCTGGATTCAGTTATGAAGAATGTTTAAAAGCTAATTATATTGCATTTCAAAATTCAGATTATTCAAATAAATGGTTCTTTGCATGGGTTGATGATGTTATTTACAAGGGAGATAGAAATACTGAAATTACATTTACTATTGATGCATGGTCGACTTGGTTTAGTTACTGGCAGAAGAAAAAATGTTTCGTTGTTAGAGAACACGTTAACAATGATACAATAGGATTACATACAATCCCTGAAAATTTGGACGTTGGGGAAGTTATACAAGAAAGTATAACAGAAGATTTAGCGTATGGCAATGAGTTTGGATATTGGATAGCTGTTGCGAGTAACTGGAAAATAAAAGACGGAAGTACAGGGACTGAAGCATTAGAAAGTAATAAAGGAACACAAAATTCTGGAATAACTGTTTATGATAATACAGTTTTTGGCACACAATTATTTTTCTTTCATATTACAGAATTATCTAGTTTCGCTGATTTAGTATTATTATTACTTCGTACAAATGTCGACGGACATATAGAAGATGTAGAAAATATATTTATATTGCCAGATGTTGCAATAGAACAAAGTAAACTAACACAACATACAGCAAGTGTAGGCGGACAAAATTTTAGTTTTTATACAATGGGTTATGATTTAACGCCCGCAAAATTTAATACAGAAATAAACAAAATAACTTCTTTTTCTGATTACACACCAAAAAATAATAAATGTTTTGTATATCCATACAATTATTTATTTGTTAGCAATAATCAAGGAAGCAACAATATATATAAATATGAAGATTTTAATACTGAAAAATGTATTTTTGAAAATCAATTTAGCATTGCTATTGGTGGAAGTGGTAGAATTGTACCAAAGAATTATAAAGGTATGGCGACAAATGATGACGAAGCCTTGGCACTTGGAAAATATCCAACTTGTGCTTGGAATTCGGACGCATTTACAAATTGGCTAACACAAAATAGCGTTAATATGACTGTTAGTTTAGGTTTAACAGCTGGGGCTATTGCTGGAACGATAGCAACTGGCGGAGCTACTGCACCTGCACTTGCTGGGGCTGTAATGAGTGTAGCTGGAAATATAGGCAATACAATAGGACAATTTTATCAAGCGTCATTACTTCCTAATATTAATGGCGGTCAAGCTAATGGCGATGTAATATGGGCTTGTAATAGAAATATGTTTAGTTTTAGACAAATGCGAGTAAAAACAGAATATTTAAAAATAATAGACGATTACTTTTCACGTTTTGGATATGCAATTAAATCAATAGAAGATCCTAACATAACAGGAAGAAGAAATTGGAACTACATTGAAATTAGTCCATCAGATGAAATTGGTTATGGTAGCGTTCCATCAAAATTTATGGAAGAAATAAACAATGCTTGTAGACGAGGCGTTACAATTTGGCATAATCACGCAAATTTAGGAAATTTTAATCTTGATAATACAATTATTTAATATAAAAAAGAGAGCATTTGCTCTCTTTTTATAATGAATAAGAATAATCAACATTATCTATAGTTTGATTAGGGTCTTGTCTATACTGATTTATAGGACAAAATAAAACTGAACTATTCATATTAGAAATATCAATATTACATTTTGCTGTTCCTGATGTTCTTTTAATATATACAGATGCTACAGGATAACCGTTAATATTATTATCATATTTAAATCCAATATCTATTCCTAAATTAGTATTTTTTATTGTATTTCCGTTTAAAACGTTACCAATAGAAATATTATCATAACTATCTATTCTAAAAATTAAATCAAATATATTTCTATCTATAGATATAGTAAATTTTTTATCACAAAATTTAGTAATAGGAATATAACCTATTAATAACCATTTATCAGAAGGGATATCAATTTGTGAATTTAACCAAAATGGAGAATAAGTATCATCAATTTTTGTTAATATATCACCATTTACTAATCTGTCTGTTTGATTTATTATGTTTTTAGATAATTTAAATAAATTACTATTAGTTACATTTTGAGGTTCATAATTATTAAAAATAATTCCTTGATGTTTTGTAAGCGGAGTGTTAAAATCAAAAGAGTTATTTTCAATTATACCTAAAGGTTGATCTTGGTTAAAAATAAATAATTTTTGATTTAAATTAGGTAAATAACTCATAGAAAATGAATTCGTTAATATAAAACTATTATTATTATCATTTGAACATTCTAAAAATGTACAAAATGTATCGTTATAAAATTCATTTATAATATTTCCACCTGCTCCAGCTTCAATATATATAGCTTTTGTATTTTCATACCATTCACTGTAATTTGTTAAAGGCTGATGATTTTCATCATATCCAACCATTAACGCATGAATATTTTTTAATATTTGTCCTCCTTTTGTTATATGAAAAGCTTGTTGTACTGAATTTATAATTATATTATTATATTTATTATCAGGTCTTTCAATATAAAATCCGTATGATTCTTCTGAAGATGTATTTCCATCTATCTCAATATTTGAAAAAGATGCGTTACTAGATTGATTATTATTACTTAATGGAAAATAAACACCATATTTATTAAAATATAAAATTTTTATATCTTCAATGTAAATATCAGCGAAATTATTTTTTAATTTAATACCTGATTCACAATTTTTAGCATTTATAATTCCCCCTTTTAAATGTGATTTTAATCTAAAAACTCCATCTTTACCAGTATTTTTTCCTTTACCTGTTCCATTACCTAAATAAATAATACATTCTAGTTGATTATTTGTAAAAATTTCTGCCGTATTATCTAATATTATATTTCCAGGTTCTTCTTGATACATTATAGTATTAATAGGTGAACTTATTAAATATTTTCCAGCTGGAAAAAAAACAGTTTTATCAGTATTATTATTTAAACATGTTTGAATAAAATTAATATCGTCTGAAATTCCATCACCTTTTGCGCCATATTGTTTAACATTAATAAAATCATTTGAAATTAATTCAGCTATTAAATTATCATAATTATTAAGTGAAATTATGTTCATATTATTTACAATATCTTTATTAGTAATATTTCTAATTTTATAAAAACTTCCACCACCATCATTTTTATTATAAAATCCTAGTGTTTTTGCATAACTACCATCAATTAAATTTGTCGCATTTTTCATTTCTTCAACATTATCAAATCCAAAAATGGCTTTACTATTTAAATATGCTGATATTATTTCTTGTAATGTTCCATCTTCTGACATTTCGTTTAATTTATTATTGATTTCGTCTTGTACATCTAAATTATCAAAATAATTATTTACATAGTTTTGTAAATCAATAAAAGCATTTGTAACATTTTCCATTTGTGTACCTAAAGTATTTTCGCTATTTATGATTTTATTCATTTCTTTACCTAGTTTACAAAATAATTGCCACTCTGTAAGAGCGTCAAAATCTGCTTCAATAAATGGGAAATTTTCTAATACGAACCATTTAAAAGGTGTTAAATTTTTATAATCAAATTTATTCATTTTTATTCCTCCTTTTTTAAACTAATTGATAAAATAAGCAATCTAAATCTTTAAATATCATTGAATAGATTGTTTTTACATTTTCTTGCATTTCTTTCAAAATTGCAATTTTGTCGGCTGATGTTCTTTTTATTTTTTCATTGTATTCATTTACATCAGTTCCATTATTTGTAGCTTCTGAAGTTCCTTCACTCGTTGAATTATCTTCTGAATTATTGTTATTTGTATCATAGCTATAATTTGTTACATAACTTCCGTTTCTAACATCTTCAAGTCTACTTTGAGGAAGTTCTGAATTTCTTCTGTCTGATGTATCATTTGTAGTTGTTGTGCTATGATTTGTTAAATTATTTTTTGTATTATTTTTATTTTCTGTTTTACGGTCATCTTTTCCTGTTCTTTCCATTGTTTCGCCATCGAATATATCCCAATTTTCCAATGCGTCAAACATTTTATTATAAAAAGGCATAATTTCATTTAACTTAACATCTAGTTGAATTCTAAAAGCTGTTACAGTTTCAAAACCTATTCTTCTTTGTAAAAAGTGATTCAAAATCATGCATTCAAATTTTTCTTTGTCTACTTTAGAACTTAATGGATAATCAAAATTAAATATTGTTGAGCGTCCAGCTTTTGCTAAATCTTTTATTTTAACATCTGGTGCAGGTTCGTTTAAGTCAACATCAGGATTTACTATGCTTTCTAATATTGTATAAATTGTTGGTGGTAAATTGTTGTTAGGTGGTAAAAATGGATAGTACCAAAAATAATTAGTGTAGTAAGGTATCATCGTCTATATCCTCCCCTCCATCAAAATCATCTTCAATTTTTTCTGTTGTTGGCAAGCCGTCATAATATCTAACTGAAATTTCTTTTTCTATTGCTTTTTGTCCATTTAATAAAATTTTATCAGCAAATTTTTCATTGATTTCTTCAATTGCTTTTTTTCTAGGTTCAAATCTACTATATCTACTTGCAACAGTTCCGCCTTGAGAAGCTAAAACTTCATCTTTTATATTACGTTCTTTTTTCTGAAAATTCATATTTGCAATACCTATAAGTCTTAAAAATTCGTTCCAGTCTTTCTCTTTATGTAAGTCAATTTTATCCGCAACATATGGAGCAGGGGCTAAAACTAAAGTAGTATCATCTAGATCTAAATCATCATAAGTTATAACAGTGTTTTCCATGCCATCAACATTATTAACTAAATCTTTTATTGATTTTTCTTTTTCTGTTTTTGTTTTCCAGAATCTTGGCGTTTTTTGTTGGGCTATGTTAATATCAATAGTTCTTGTTTCAAGTGCTAGTCGTTCAGCATATTGTAAGATATCTAAAAAAATTGGATAACGTCCGTTATTATCATACATAATAACAAAATCATCTTGACTTCTAATAAATTTACTATATCCATTTTGCGATATTACTTGTATGCTTGTAGGTCTACCGTAAACGTCTAATTTTCCTATATTTTGATAAGGTAATGCTAATAATCCTAAAACTTCATCAACGAAAAATGCTATGCTTCCCTGCCTCAACAAAACTTTGTTTAAATACGCTGTATCTATAAATTTTGGCATATCAGGAAATTCGAATACATTTTCCGCAAGTGTTAATAGTTGACGTTTATACATATTATAAGTAGAAAAATTTGACAACTGCGAATTTATTAGCTTTCTTCTCATTTTTTCTCCTTTCTTTTAAAATAAAAGGCTAGATATTTTACTATCCAGCCTTTTTAAAATAAGTATTAAAGTACTGTTATACTTGCTGTACCAGTTTTTGTGTTATCATATACGCTTGTAGCTGTTACTTCTATTTTATTTGTTTTACTTGCTACGTGTCCAACTGGAATATGAACTTTTCCATTCAAGTCAACTGTTGCTTTCTTGCTTACGTCTGTTTCTGGGTCTTGTGTAATACTCCAAGTTACAGCCTTATTAGCAAATCCAGTAGTTGTAACTACTGCTTGTAATTGTACATCTAATCCAGCACTTGCTGAAGCTTCACTAGGATTTACTGTTACGCTTGTTACAGCTGGTGTATCAGTGGTAAAAACTACTGCTCCGCTTAAAAGGAGAAGTTGATAAAACTTTAAAGGTGTGCAACCAGTGATTTCGTTTTAATGACTCGGGGTTATAGAAGTCAGTCATTTTTGTATCTGCATTATTATCCATTGCGTATGAATAATCTTGGAAAAATTCATCATCAATTATTACAGCTGGTATATTTGCTAATGCTTGTAATTCTGCTTCAGTAAATGGTACATAAGCGTCGCCTAGTAATTCCTTTAATCTTGCACCATCATGATTTCCAAATCCATCAACTAAAGCACTTCTTGATTTCATTTCAGCTTCATTTCTGAAGAAAGATGTTGCTAAAACATCTGTACTCATATCTGCTTCAAAATCTGTATTGATAATTGCTATTTGTTTATCAAATGGAGTAGATACACGTACACCAGCTGGATTATAGTTTGGACTTCTAAAAGTCATTAAATTTGAAATTGATTTTAATTTTGCAACTCTTTGTCTTGGTGTTAAGTTTGCATAATTTTCAATTTTAACACTTGTTATAGTTCCGTCTATAATTCTTCTACATAACATATATTTATCTGCTATGTATTTATCGTATTTGTAACCTTCATATAAAGAACCTACTATTTTTTCTATTAAATCAAATAATCCGCCCTCTGTATTGAAAGCCATTGCCATTTGTTCATCTGATGTAGTAGTTTTATAAAATTTTTGGTAGTTGATTTCGTGTAAATAATTATAGATGTTTGGTACTACATTCTCTAAGAAATGATCTGCGTCGTTTGCATATTCGTTATAATCATATACATTTGCAATATCTACTATCAATTCTCTAACTGTTTGCCCATAAGGTAAAGTACCTCTATTTGCAAAAACTTCCCAAGGATTTTCCCAATAATTTCTATCAATTACAGTTAATCCTATTAAATTGATTGTATTAATGAAAGCATTTTTATATCTTTCATTTGACATTATAAGTTTACCAATTGGCGCTATGCTCTCGCCTTGTACTGGTAAATCAATATTACTTGCTAGCTCTGGTGTTGTATTTATAATAAATGATAAAAGCTCGCTATCATTGTTTACTTTTAAAACTTTATTTAAAGCCATTTTTTATTTCCTCACTTTCTAAATTTCTTTAATATCAATAATATCTTTTTCTTCTAAGCCGTCATCTTCTTCTGGCTTTTTATCTTCAGGTTTTTCTTCTTTGTTTCCTGTCAAAAATCTTTCTTTGTATTTTTCTTGAAGTTCATCAATTTTTGACTGCTGTTCGTCAATTTTAGCTTGTAACTCGTCAATTTTAGTATTGTCAACTTCTGTATCAAAACTGTCTTCAATATCTTCTAATAATTGAATTGCAACATCATTATCTGTTACAATTTCATTGACTTTCTTTTTTAAGTCTTCTTTGTTTAATTTCATTATTTTACCTCCTTTCCTTCATTTTTTAAAATTTCTGCTAATTTTCCAACATCAACACCCGCCTTTTTTAAATTTTCTAATATTGATATTGATTCCATTAAAATGATATAACCGCATACAATTTTACTAACAAAATTCAAATTAAAAGATAAATCAGCTATAAAAGATAATAATAATATTATAATTATTAACACTTTATGTAATAAGCCTGTTCGCATTATCTTACTATCAAGATTTTTATTAATAATAGCTTGTATAAAACCAGTTAAAATATCACATAATGAAAAAATACAGGGTGCTAATATTTGCCAATAAATACTTGAAAAATGTATATTTTGTAATATTTCTTGTATTTCCATTTTTCTCCTTTCTCTTTTTAATAATTATATGCACAAAATCTAATTTTTGTCAATAAGAAAAAAGAACATTTTAAAAAAATGTTCTTCTATTTCTTATTATTTTTGTATACACTGCCCAAGGAAATTTTCGTTTTTTTCTTCTTCCTGGTGTTGGTTCTGGTCCTGGGGGTTCTGGCGGTATACTTCCATTATAAATATATGCAGTTTGATTAACGACATTTTCAATTCCTAAAATAGGGCAAGGATTTGATGAATTATTATAACCATATTTATAAGACTGACCTTTTGATAGCATTTCAAGTTCTACGTGAACGTGATTTCCTGTAGATCCTGTTCCTGTTGGATTTCCCTCCTGTGATATTAAATCGCCTTTTTTTATTCTATCGCCAACGCTCCAATTACTAAATTTTTCTAAATCTCCATAAAGCCATGTTCTTCCTGAATCTTCCTGTATTATTATATTTGGTCCATATCCTCCGCCATAACCTGAATGTGTAACAGAAATTACAGTTCCTTCAAACATATTATATACATTTGATTTTTTTCCTGTTGAAATATCAATTCCAGCGTGTTTGTGTGTAGTACGTTGTTCACCCCAGGCTCCTGTTAAATAAAATTTTATATTTATAAATGGTGCTATATTACATTCAATTGCCATTATTTGATCACCAACTTTTGTCCTGGAAATATTAAGTTAGGATTCTTTATATTGTTGTCACTTGCAATTTTTTGATAAGTTGTTTTATATTTTTGTGCTATTCCTGATAATGTATCCCCGCTTTTTACAATATAAATTGTTTCTTGTAAAACATTATTTTTTAACATTTCATTTACTCTTTTTTGAACTTCTTCATATAAGTTTCCTAGTTTATTTTTACGCTCGTTTCCATTTCCATATTTTCCTGTAATTACGTCTCTTGCTATTGCATCAATATTTGTTGAGTTATCAACAGAGTTTTCCACATCTTCCACAGCGTCATATTTTGTTAAATTATTACTATTTATTATTGACATTATTGTATTTATATATGTTGGACTTGTTGCATATCCGCCATTTTTTATAGAGGTTATGCATTCAAGCGGACTTTGTGTGTGTATTGCTTTTTTGTATCTATCTAATCCAGTTATTAAATCAAAATAATCTGATATACTTTCAGCTAAACTATTATATGCTCTAAAACAAGCTGTAATATTTGTGTATGTACTTCCGTCGTAACACTCTTGCGTATTTGCATTATATACTTTTCCTTTCCAACTTGATGTTGCTTTTATGCCAAAAATTGCATTTGCTTTCATCATTATTTTACTTTGTCCCCAGCCACTTTCACATATTGCTTGGGCGATTACTACACTTGAAAATAATGGATTGCCCCTCTTTTTATTTTCAGCTTTAACTATTGGTGCTATTGTTGGTATAAATTCGCTTTTTTCCATTTTTATTCCTCCCTTCTGAAGAATGGTAATATTATTTTATTATCTATTATTTTTTCTATTATACTTATGTTTGCGTCTAGTGTCAAGGTTACATCATATGTATAATCAAAATAATTTATATCTTCATTATTTATTGTTACATTTATTTCATAAATTCTAAAATCTTTAAATTTTACTTCAATTTTTAAATTTTTATATATTTCTTGTAATTTATCTTCTATTTCTAGTTCCATTTTTTATTCTCCTTTCAAATAATCTAATAATTTTAAATACGCGTTTATATCTGTTGTTATATCTATATCAAGTAAAGTATAAGAAGATATATTAGCATTTAATTTATTTTCTAAATTTTTACATATTTTTAATACTTCTTTTTTTCTTAATAATCCATCTGTATTTTCTTTTTGTAATTCATTAACTTTTATTTTTAATTTGTTATTTTCTTCTTTTAACTTTTTATTTTCCTTAAATATATTTTTCATTATTATTCTCCTTTCTAATCATTATTAGCATAAGCTACTAGCCAAATCCAAGCAACACATACTAATTTTAAAATTAATATTTTATTTGTAAAGTCATCAGGTTCGCCTACTGCAATTATAAAAGCTAACATTGTTATTATTACTATTATAAAATTCTTTATATATTTTAATACTTTTTTCATTTTCTTTTCTCCTTTTTTAATCTATTCTTGGTATATGTTTTAATATCTCGTCATAACTTGCTTTTTGTTCTAGTTTATGTACTTTTGGATAATCATTTATAAATAATTCATTACTTTTATTAAAATATTTTTCGTATTCTTCAAATGTTATATATTGTTTCATTGCATATACTAACATACGATTTTCTTTTGTATAACCTTTATGTTTTAATTTAAAATATTCAATTAATATTTTGATTTTTCTCATTTCTATTCTCCTTCCTATTTATTAGCTACTATTATATTACAACAAATTGTTTTATTTGTCAATAGATTTTACAAAAATTTTTACACAAATTGTTGTTTGGTTTTCATAATATATTTATTTATAAATTATTGTACAAATGTTTGGGGAATATTTGTTCGGTTTACATAACTCAGAGATACTTACCAC
>Ga0256405_10008321_pt1 | contig 14948 bp, 11 predicted proteins | sample RumenRJG_02DNA_FD_189096 | JGI IMG/M metagenome (GOLD analysis project Ga0256405, IMG submission 189096) | Bovine rumen microbial communities from Lethbridge, Alberta, Canada - RJG_02 | ecosystem: Host-associated > Mammals > Digestive system > Stomach > Rumen | place: Canada: Alberta... | reverse complement strand
CAAAACCACCAGTGTGGCAACCCGCGAACAACAGTCGGAGTCGTCGCAGACCTATATGGTGGGCAACATCTTGATGGACTCGCTGCGCTTCAACCTGCCACGATTCACGCCGCCGCCATCATTCCGCCTCACCCCCGGTTCCTATATCGTGCTGACGCTGAACCGCAAGGCACTGCTCACTGACGAGCAGCAGCTACGCCAGATGCTACAGACGCTCATCAGCGAAACCGCCGACGTGCCCATTGTTGCACCGCTGCGCAATCAGGCATTGGGCGTCGTCGTACGTCTGCTCACCGAACTGCAAGTTGCCAGTTCGAAGTTTATCATACAGAACTCGTTGCCCTATCTCGAGTTCGGGTGGCTTACGGCTCACGCCCGAGCCATCGTCACGGACTCGGGCAACGTTGCCGAAGAGGCCACGTTCAACGCCGTGCCCTGTATCACACTCAACAGCTATACCGAGCATCAGGAGACCGTCACCGTAGGCACCAATGTCCTTGTTGGCGGCGATGCCGGAAAGTTGGGGGCTGCCCTCAAGCAGCTCATGAACGGCCAGTGGAAGACCGCAGCCCTTCCCGACCGCTGGGACGGCCGCACCGCAGACCGCATCGTCAAGATACTGCTGGGTTGATTATTTTTCGGGGCTGTTGCGACACGCCGGCAGGTGTTGTCGCTCGCTTGTCGCAAAACGCCGAGGGTGTCGCAACAACCTCGGCGTTTTTTTCATTGAAAAAGTTGGAAGCTGGAGAATGGCCCCGTAGGCTTTGCAAACCCCTGGAAATAACTCTGAAAAAACTTGATATAATCTTTCAACTTAAATAGCGAGAGAAGGGACGACTTTCAGTCGTCCCTTCTCTCGCTATTTTATTAACATAGTAACTCTGTTATATTATACCTCTGTTTTTTGCGAGAAGAGGCGCCAGGGTTCTGACGCCTCTCGTGTATTAAGGTGGAAGTTAGACGAGTCGGCGTGAACCGTCGCCAATGACGACGTCGTAAACCTTTGGCTCGTGACCGTACTTGGCGTTGAACTTCTCCTTTGCAGTAGCAATAAACTGCTTGTAGAGGTCGTTGCGTACGAGGTTGATGGTGCAGCCACCGAAGCCGCCACCCATGATACGTGAACCGGTGACGCCGCACTCCTTGGCAATGTCGTTGAGGAAGTCGAGCTCTTCGCAGCTCACTTCATAGTCCTTCGAAAGTCCCTCGTGCGTCTTGTACATCATCTCGCCGACCTTCTCGTAGTCGCCTTCGTTCAGAGCGTCGCAGACGGCGAGCACGCGGTCTTTCTCGCCGAGAACGAACTTGGCACGCTTGTAATCCTCGTCGCCGACGATGTCCTTCACCTCTTCAAGCTGTTCCCATGTGCAGTCGCGCAGGGTCTCGAACTTGCCCTCGGGATGCTTTCCCTGAATGTGTTTCACCACGTTCTCGCAGGAGTTGCGGCGGTCGTTATAGGGCGAACCTGCCAGCTGGTGCTTCACCACAGAGTCGAGCAGCACGAGGCGGTAGCCATCGGGCTTGAATGGAAAGTACTCGAACTCGCGGCTGCGGCAGTCGAGGCGCATCAGGCAGCCAGCCTTGCCGAAGACGGATGCGAACTGGTCCATGATGCCGCAGTTTACGCCGCAGTAGTTATGCTCGGTAGCCTGTCCGGCAAGCACCATATCCCACTGCGAAACCTTGTTCTCGCCGAAGATGTCGTTCAGACCGCAGGCGAAGCAGCTCTCCATAGCGGCACTCGAAGACATACCGGCTCCCAGGGGCACGTCGCCGGCAAAGGCAATGTTGAAACCCTTGACGGGAACGCCAAGTTTCTGGAACTCCTTGGCGATACCATAGATATAGCGTGCCCACGAAGCCTTGGGGCCGTCGGGGTCGCTGAGTTTGAAGTCCACACGGTCCTTCAGGTCGATGGCATAAGCCATAACGGTGTCTTCAGTTCCATTAGCTCGCATTTCTGCAGTGATACCCTTGTCGACGGCGCCCGGGAAGACGAATCCGCCGTTGTAATCGGTATGCTCACCAATCAGGTTGATACGTCCGGGTGATGTGTAGACGTTACCTGTTTGTCCGTCAAAATGCTTGACGAAGCGGCTTCTTACAAATTCAATATCAATCATAATCTTTAAGTTTTTAAAAGTTATAAGGTTATAGTTATTTCACGTTAATGCCAATCTTGCTGCCCCAATTGCAGAACCAGATGATGTAGGCATAGAATACGAACATGGCGCAGAGAGCGACAATGACGCCGGCAGCGTCAACCATAGCACCCATAACGGGCATGAGCAGGGCACCACCGATAACGCCGGTGTTGATAACGCCCGAGGCAGCCTTCGTGTGAGGGCCAAGCTCCTGCAGTCCAAGGTTGAAGATAAGGGGCCACATCACGGAGTGGAAAAGACCAGCTGCCAGCATGAGCCAGATGCCAATCATCGATGTCGACATAACGAGTGACAGGGCGATGCAGAGAGCACCAAGACAGAGACATGCCGTGAGCAGTTTGCGCGGCTCAAACTTCGTGAGGATACCGGCACCGACGAAACGGCCAACCATCATACCGCCCCAATAGAAGGCCAGATAGTTAGTGGCCATCGAAGCACAGGCGGCAGAGTCCATATCCGGATAGAGCAATTGGAAACGGTAGGGCAGCATTGAAGGTACTCCAATCTCTACACCCATATACATGAAGATGGCGAGTGCGCCAAGCCACACGTGGGTGTACTTGAATACGCTTGACTTGTATTGCTTTTTCTCGCCTGACTCTTCTTCGGCTTGTTTGCCTTCGTCAATCTTCGGCAACTTCAGGAATACCAGGATGCCGCAGATGATCAGCGTGAAGATACCCAGTCCGAGGAACGGTCCTGGCACAGCGTCGGGGGTAGGAGCCTTACCGGCGATGATGACGGTCGTAATAAAGATAGGTGCAACAGTTGTGGCCACCGAGTTCAGCGCCTGTGACAACGTCATGCGGAAGGCGCCGCTCTCAGGCTTTCCAAGCACCATCACGTAGGGGTTGGCTACGTTCTGCAGCATCACGACACCCATGGCCACGATACACATGGAGAGCAGGAAGACGATGTAAACATTGCTCCCTGCCGAGATGGCGGCGTTGATGCCAAACGAGTTGATGACGAAGCCGATGCCGGCAACGGCAAGACCGAGCAGGAGCGTACCCTTATAACCTATTTTGCTCATTAGCATGGCGAAGGGGATAGCCAGCAGGTAGGCACCATAGAAGGCGGTGTTGACATATTGTCCCTGCTGAGCCGTCAGGTGGAACGCTTCAGACAGGAAGGCAATCATGGAGTTGTTCATCGTCGTGATAAATCCGATGAGGAAGCACACGATGAACACAATAATCAACGGGAACAAATAGTTCGGAGTTTGTTTTTGTGACATAATAATCTGTTGTTTTCAATAATCAAAATTATTCAACTACTCCGAAACGATAGATCGTCTTCTGCTTGTAGCGCTGGCCGGGATTGAGCACGACGCTGGGGAAGTACGGACGATTGGGCGTGTCGGGGAAGTGCTGTGCCTCGAAGCAGACAGCTGAGCGGCGCGGGAAGGTGCAGCCGTTGGCGCCCTTGTAGCCGTTGAGGTAGTTGCCGGTGTAAAGCTGCATGCCGGGTTCTGTGGTGTAGACCTCCATTGTGCGGCCGCTCTTGGGTTCGGTGACGCGGGCAGCAAAGCTCAGTTCGCCCTCTTCCTTCTTGTTGAGTACATAGTTGTGGTCGTAGCCGTTGCCAAACTTAATCTGCTCGTTGTCAGCATCGATTTCCTGGCCAAAGGTTTTCGGTGTGCGGAAGTCGAACGGCGTGCCCTCAACCTTCAGTATCTCACCTGTAGGAATAGCAGTGTCGTCAGTGGGCAGATAGAAGTCGGCATTAATTTCGCAAATCTGGTCTTCGATACCCGGTGTGGGGTCAGCGGTACCTGCTAATGAGAAGAATGCGTGGTGTGTCAGATTGACGATGGTCTTCTTGTTTGTGGTTGCCAGATACTCGATCACCAGTTCGTTATCGTCAGTGAACGTGAATTCAACCGTTACGTCAAGTTCGCCCGTGTAACCTTCTTCACCATAGGAAGATATGCGGTGAAGAGCGAGTGCCCGTGGACCCATCTGGCGGGCATCCCAAATCTTGGCGTTGAAGCCCTTGGCACCGCCATGCAGGTGGTTAGGGCCATTGTTGATAAAGACCTGATACTCCTTGCCGTTCAGGGTGAACATACCTTTGCAGATACGGTTGCCCCAACGTCCGATGAGCGTTGAGAGGTAAGGCTCCTCGCCGCTCATAAGCTGCTGAATGTTAGCATGGCCCTGAATGACATTGCCTACTTTGCCATCCTTGTCGGGAACCATGATAGCACAGATGGCGCCACCATAGTTTGAGATAGCTACTTCATAACCCTTACGGTTCTTCAGGATGTAAAGATCCGTTTTTTTACCATTCACCGTCGTCTGGAAGTCTTCGCGCTTCAGACCACACAAGTTCGCATTTTCAGTTGTGTTTGCCATATTGGTTTGTTTTAAGTTAAATTGTTTTTTCCAACAAAATGGTATTTGCCTACAAAGTAACAAAAAATAAACCAAACAAACGAATGAAAGGACGTAAAAAAAGTTTATTGAAATGTTAAAAACACCTAATCGCGTGTTTTCAGGAAGTCGGACACCACATAATTGCTACCTCCCACGAAGATGAAATCATCGGTTCCGGCGGCTATCATTGCGGCCGAAAATGCTTCTGCCACAGTGGGATAGCTGTTTCCTGCCAGGCCGAGCTGCTGTCCGAAGATAAGCACCGACTGCTCCGAGAGTGCCCGTTTGGTCGATGGCTTTGTAAAGTAGTAAATGGCGTCCTTTGGCAGGATGTTCATGATGCCATAGATGTCTTTGTCGTCCACGATGCCGAAGACGATGTGCTTCTGTCGGCATTCAACACCATTGATTTGCTTAACAAGCTGTTCCCAAGCAGCCACATTGTGGCCTATGTCGCAAATCACCAACGGGTTGGTTCTGACTGTCTGCCAGCGTCCCTTGAGACCGGTGATGGCGGTGACGTTGAGGAACGCCTCATTTATCTCTTTCTGTACGATAGAACGAACCGCATCGTTACTGACTTTGCAGAGATACCCCAGTTCCGTCAGTTCATAAAGTGTGGCCAAGATGGTGCGTGCATTCTTTGGCTGATAGGTTCCAGCCAGCTCTCCTTTGATGTCGCCCAGGTGTTTCGTGACATAGTAGAAACCGCCATTGTTGGGAATCTGTTCTGCACTAGTAATCTCGTCCAAGTCTTCAGCATAGATGACAGGCGCATCGCTTTGCTCTGCCAGTGCGTCGAAGATGGGGCGGGTTTCTGGAAGGACTTCACCGATGATGACGGGTGTAGCGTCCTTGATGATACCTCCTTTCTCTATAGCTATCTGTTCTATCGACGCGCCAAGCAGCTGGGTGTGGTCGAGGCTGACGTTGGTGATGACCGACACCAATGGGGTGATGATGTTGGTGCTGTCGAGGCGTCCGCCCAGTCCAACCTCGATGACGGCGATGTCAACGTTGTTGTCGCTAAAATACTTGAAAGCCATCTCGGTAGCTATCTCAAAGAAAGTAGCGCCGACCTGCTCGAAGAGTTCCCTGCCTTGTTCCACAAAGTCAACAACGTATTGCTCGTCGATAGGTTGTCCGTTAACACGTATGCGCTCGCTGAAGTCGAGCAGGTGGGGCGAGGTATAGAGTCCTACCTTGAAACCTGTAACCTGAAGTACCGCCGACAGCGTGTGCGATACGGAACCTTTGCCGTTGGTACCAGCCACATGAATAGTCTTGAAGTTTTTGTGTGGGTTTCCGTAGTGATCGTCAATGGTATGCATATTCTCCAGACCGGGCTTGTAGCCCGTCTGCCCCTGACTCTCATAGTTGGCTGTCTGTGTGAACAGATATTCACAGGTTTCCTTGTAGGTCATATTCTTTAGTTGAAGTAATTTTTGAAACGCTGGAAGATGGAGTCGCGCGTCTGTTTGTCGCCCTTGAAGTTGTCGCTCTTCTTGAAGCGCTCAATGGCTTCCTTCTCGTCGCGGCTCAGTGTCTTCGGCACGTAGACACTGATGTTGACTACCAAGTCGCCTTTGCCCTGACCGTAGCCCTGCACAGCGGGCAGTCCCTTGCCGCGTAGTCGTATAGTCTTGCCGGGCTGTGTACCGTTGTCAATCTTTACGCGCAGTTTGCCGCCCTCGATGGTAGGAATCTCCAAATCTCCTCCAAGTGCTGCTGTAGGAAAGTCTAATAAAAGGTTGTATATCAAATCGTTACCATCGCGAACGAAGGTGCCATGTTCTTCTTCCTCAATGAATACCTGTATGTCGCCGTTAATGCCGCCATGACGTCCGGCGTTACCTTTGCCAGGGACGTTGACCACCATTCCTTCGGCAACGCCAGCAGGAATCTTGATCTCAACCACTTCTTCGCCCTTGACGATACCTTCTCCCTTACAGTGCGGACACTTGTCCTTGATAATCTGTCCCTCGCCGCCGCAGGTGGGGCATACGCCTTGCGTCTGCATCATTCCGAAGATGCTCTGTGTGGTATGGCTGATGACGCCTGAACCATGACAAGTAGGGCATTGCTCTTTACCAGAGCCATTCTGGGCACCCGTGCCATGACAGTGTTCGCAGGGTACGTCCTTGCGTACTTTGAACTTCTTGGTGACGCCTTGGCTGATTTCTTCCAACGTAAGCCGAACCTTCAAGCGCAGGTCGCTGCCGCGATACTGCTGCGGGCGGCGTGCCCCGCCTCCGAAACCACTGAAGCCGTGACCACCAAAGATGTCACCGAACATCGAGAAGATGTCGTCCATATTCATTGATGCACCACCGAAGCCGCTGAAATCGAAGCCGCTACCCATATTAGGACCGTTAAAACCAAACTGGTCGTACTGTTGGCGTGTCTTAGGGTCGTGCAGTATGTTATAGGCTTCGGCAGCCTCCTTGAATTTCTCTTCAGCCTCTTTGTCGCCGGGGTTACGGTCGGGGTGGTACTTGATGGCTATCTTGCGGTAGGCTTTCTTGATATCGTCGGCCGATGCGTCTTTGCTGACGCCCAGTACCTCGTAGTAGTCTCTTTTCTGTGCCATTATTGTCCTACTGCCACTTTGGCGTGGCGAATCACTTTATCATTCAGTTTATATCCTTTCTGCAGGCAGTCGATGACCTTGCCCTTCTTGTCGTCACCCATACCGGGCACCATAGCCACAGCTTCATGGACGTCGGTGTCGAAGTCGGCGTCTTCGGTCGTAATCGTGCTGACGCCCTGACTCTCTAAAACTTTGAGCAGTTTATGGTAGATAAGCTCCATACCTTCGCGCAGTACGGCTGGGTCTTCTGTTTTTTGGCCGTTGTCTATGGCACGTTCCATATCGTCGACGATGGGCAGGATGGCTGTTAGCACCTTCTCGCCGCCGTTGAGAATCAGCTCAGCGCGCTCTTTCAGCGTGCGCTTACGATAGTTGTCGAACTCGGCAACAGAACGCAAGTACTTGTCCTTCAGTTCGGCAATCTCGTCTTGAGCCTGTTCTATCGGGTCTTTCTCCTCGGCAGATGCTTCCTGCTCTTCTTGTTCTTCTGTTCCTTTCGGAGTGTCTTCAGGGTTCAGTTGCTCCTCTTCTTCGATGTTAATATCTTTTTCTTTCATAGATAAACGTTGTTTAAAAAGTGGTTTTACATTCTAGAAAGCAAAAACCGTGCCATACTATGCGTAGAGCTCAGCTTTTTTCTCCTTGATGCTCTCGTCGTAGATATAATCGTCGTAGGTTGTCAGCTTGTCAATCGTTCCCTTCGGCGTCAATTCGATGATACGGTCGGCCACAGTGTTGATAAACTCATGGTCGTGTGAGGCGAAGAGAATGTTGCCCTTGAACTGTATCAGGTTGTTGTTGAAAGCCTGAATCGACTCCAGGTCAAGGTGGTTCGTAGGCGTGTCAAGTATCAGGCAGTTAGCGTTCTTCAGCTGCATGCGTGCTATCATGCAGCGCATTTTCTCGCCACCCGAGAGCACGTTGACGTGTTTGAGCACGTCCTCCTCCTTGAAGAGCATACGTCCGAGGAACGATTTCATTGTCACCTCATTGCCCGGTCCCCATTGCGACAGCCAGTCGACGAGGTTCATCTCCGACTGGAAAAACTCGGTATTGTCAAGTGGCAGGTAGGCTGTCGTAATCGTTACACCCCACTTGTAGGTGCCAGCCTGGGCTTCTCGGTTGCCGTTGATGATTTCGAAGAGGGCCGTCATCGCCTTCGGATTGTGGCTTAGGAAGACGGTCTTCTGGCCCTTCTCAATGGTGAACGAGACGTTGTCGAACAATACCGTTCCGTCGGCGTCGACAGCCTTCAGTCCCTCCACCTCGAGAATCTGTGTGCCCGGCTCGCGTTCCATCTGGAAGATGATGCCTGGATACTTACGTGTCGACGGTGTGATTTCCTCGACGTTCAGTTTCTCAAGCATCTTCTTGCGTGACGTTGTCTGCTTCGACTTAGCTACATTTGCTGAGAAACGGCGGATGAACTCCTCGAGCTGCTTACGCTTCTCCTCAGCCTTCATCTTCTGGTTCTGAGCCTGGCGCAGAGCCAGCTGCGACGACTCGTACCAGAACGAGTAGTTGCCCGAGAACAACGTCACCTTGCCAAAGTCAATGTCGACGGTCTGCGTAGAGACGGCATCGAGGAAGTGACGGTCGTGAGAGACAACGAGCACGCACTGCTCCAAGTTCGACAGATATTCCTCTAACCACTGCACGGTGTCAAGGTCAAGGTCATTAGTGGGCTCGTCGAGTAACAGATTGTCAGGACGCCCGAATAAGGCCTTGGCCAGCATCACGCGTACCTTTTCATTATTAGAGATGTCGGCCATCTGCTTGTAGTGCTGGCTCTCGCTGACACCTAGGTTCTGTAGCAGCTGGGCAGCTTCGCTCTCTGCCTCGTAGCCGTTCATCTCGGCAAAGGCCATCTCAAGCTCGGCGGCGCGATTACCGTCTTCCTCGGTCATCTCGGCCTTCGCGTAGAGCGCCTCGCGTTCCTTCATATTCTGCCACATGGGCTGATGCCCCATCAGTACAGTATCCATGACAGTGAACTCGTCGTATTTGAAGTGGTCCTGCTCCAACACACTCAGGCGCTCGCCGGGCTGCATTTCCACCGAACCCTTGTTTGGCTCCAGTTCGCCGCTGATGGCTCTTAGCAGTGTTGACTTGCCAGCACCGTTGGCGCCGATGATGCCGTAGATATTTCCACTTGTAAACTTCAGGTTCACGTCCTTATAGAGAACCTTTTTCCCAAACTGAATAGCTAAGTTTGTGACTGTAATCATTGTCTTCTCTTTATACCTATTTTATAATTTTGGTGCAAAGGTACAAAAAAACGTCGAAATGCCAAACTCATTCAAAAAAAAAGTTGTATCTTTGCAGGCGAAATGATGACAATGCTAAACGAACTTATCACTCAAGTCAATGATGTGCTCTGGACTTACGTCATTATGGTCGTGCTAATTTGTTGCGGCCTGTGGTTCACGTGGCGTATGCGTTTTGTCCAGTTTAGAATGTTTGGCGAGATGGTCCGACTGTTGACCGATGCCTCAGTGTCGACGGTCTCGGGCAATGAGAAATCGTCGGGTCGCAAGCGCATCTCCTCGTTTCAGGCATTTGCCGTTTCTGTGGCTTCGCGCGTAGGAACAGGCAACCTTGCCGGCGTAGCAACAGCTATTGCCGTAGGTGGACCAGGCGCTGTGTTCTGGATGTGGGTAATGGCGCTTTTCGGGGCGGCTACTGCCTTTGTAGAGTCCACGCTTGGACAGCTGTTCAAGCAGCATGCTGGTGACTTTTTTATCGGCGGACCGGCCTACTATATAAGCCATGGTATGAAATACTGCTCCTGGAAACCGCTGAGGAACAGCGGGCGATGGATGTCGGTCCTCTTCGCCATACTTATCACCATCACCTTCGGAATGGCCAATAACGCTATGCAGGCAAACACCATCTGTGGTGCTATGAATCAGGCTTTCGGCTTTTCGTCAATAGCTGTCGGACTTGTGCTCGCTGCGATGACACTGTTTATCGTCTTCGGAGGCATACAGCGCGTAGCAGACGTCAGCGCTGTTCTCGTACCCGTGATGGCCGTTGGCTATTTCCTCCTTGCCGTCTACATCGTCATTTCAAATATCAGCATCCTGCCCCATGTCTTGAAGGTTATTGTCGACAACGCATTCGGCATCTCACAGGTAGCTGGTGGTGGCATTGGTGCCGTTATGGTAAACGGTGTGAAACGGGGACTCTTCAGTAATGAGGCTGGTGAGGGTAGTGCTCCTAATGCAGCCTCTACGGCTGATGTTACCCATCCTGTCAAGCAAGGACTCATCCAGGCGCTTGGCGTCTTTACCGACACACTGCTCATTTGCTCCTGTACAGCCTTCATCATTCTCATTAGCGGGCTCTATCAGTCGCCAGAACTCAACGGCATCAACCTCACACAGGCTGCTCTTCAGTCAGAGATAGGTGACGCCGGGCCACTCTTTATTGCCGTTGCCATTTTCCTCTTTGCTTTTTCAAGCATCATCGCGAACTACTACTACGGCGAGTCCAACATCAGCTTTATGACTTCCAGCCGCACGGTGATGACCGTCTACCGCATCTTCTCAGGTGGCGTCATGGTAGTCTTTGGTGCCCTTATTACTCTTGAGTTTGCCTGGAACATAATAGACATCTGTATGGCGCTACTTACAGCCTGCAATCTCGTGGCTATTATCGCACTCGGCAAGTATGCTTTCCGCCTGCTTGATGACTATCGCAGCCAACAGCGTAAGGGTGTGCGCAACCCTCAGTTCAATCGTCGCCAACTCCCAGAAATCGCCGACGCTCTCGACTGTTGGGAGTAAGCACCGCCAAACTTTGCCGTTTTGATGACATAAGAGCGGCATAGACTTTAGAAAAAAGAGTCGAAAGATTTGGTCTTTCGGCTTTTTTGTTTTACCTTTGTGGGCGAAATCATAAAACCGTAAAATGAAAATAGGTGATAAAGTTAGATTCCTAAGCGAAGTGGGAGGTGGGCGTGTGGCCGGTTTCCAAGGAAAAAACATTGTTTTTGTCGAAGACGAAGACGGTTTCCAGGTGCCTATGCGCATTACCGACGTAGTAGTTATAGGTGACGAGGACTACGACACGCGACACGTCGTAGAAATAAGGGATAAGAAAGAAAAAGTGAAAACGAAAGCGGAAGAAGACGGCGAGCTTGAGACAGAGCCTGCTGATAAGCCTCTTACGTTTAAGGTACCTGTAGAGGAGCGTCGTGGCGGAGACAAGTTGTCGGCATATTTGGCTTTTGTGCCGATAGACTTGAAGGAACTGACGGACACGCGGTTCGAGTCGTATATAGTAAACGACTGTAACTACTACCTGCGCTATGTCTACATGACGGCAGAGGGCACGAGTTGGCAGGTGCGTTCAACAGGCGAGGTAGAGCCGAATACGAAGCTGTTCTTAGAAGAGTTCGGACGCGATCAGCTTAACGAGCTTGAACATTCGTGTATACAGTTGTTGGCTTATAAGCGAGACAAGTACTTCCTGCGTAAGCCTGTTGTAGATGCGCTGATAACGATGGACCCTGTGAAGTTCTACAAGCTCCATACTTTCAGCGAGAACGATTTCTTTGAGCAGCCATCGCTTATATATACAATTATTGAAAATGACCGACAATTTGTGAAACTATGAAATACGGAATGATTAAGGTCGCTGCTGCCGTACCAACGGTGAAAGTGGCCGATGTAGCATATAACGTAGGGCAAGCAGAGAGCCTGATTGCCCAGGCTGAGGGACAAGGCGTAGAGGTGATGGTCTTGCCAGAACTGTGTCTGACGGGGTATACCTGCCAGGACTTGTTCAAGCAACAGTTGCTGATAGACAAGGCAGAGGAGGCGCTTTTAGTATTACTCGACTTCACCCGCAAACTTGATGTCATTGTCGTCGTGGGGCTACCCGTGCAAATAGGTTCTCTACTCTACAACTGCGCTGCCGTCATCCAAAGCGGTACCCTCCTTGGCGTAGTACCTAAGACTTATTTGCCCAATTATGGCGAGTTCTACGAAAAACGATGGTTCGCATCAGCTCAGGATTTGGAACCACAGGACATCTATCTCGCTGGTAGCCCGATACATGTGACCGCGGAACCAACGATTTTCACCACCTGCGACGGCGTTCGCTTTGGTATTGAGATCTGTGAGGATGTCTGGGCTCCCGTTCCGCCAAGCAATCGTCTTGCGTTGGCTGGTGCCGACATCATCTTCAATCTCTCGGCCTCCGACGAGCTGATAGGCAAGCATCATTATCTGCGTCAGCTGCTCTGCCAACAAAGTGCAAGAACAATGACGGGCTATGTCTATGCTAGTTCTGGCTTTGGCGAATCGACGCAAGATGTCGTCTACGGTGGTAATGCCATTATCGTTGAGAACGGACGTATAATCTCAGAGGGTGAGCGCTTCTCGCTGCAGCCACAAATCAAAATTACGCAGATAGATGTAGAACGACTGCGTACAGAACGACGTACCAATTCGACATTTATCACAGCACAATCACGTGTAAACTGTCACCCCTTCAATGTCAACTGCAAACCCGTGTCGCCGCGTGAATTTGAACTGATACGTAGCGTCGAACCAAACCCATTCATACCTCAGGAGGACAAGATGCAGGCTTCATGTGAAGAGATTCTCAATATACAAGTAGCAGGATTGGCAAAACGACTCTACCATATCGGGGGCAAGAAAGCTGTCATCGGCATTAGTGGCGGACTCGATTCGACGCTGGCCTTGCTTGTGACGGTAAAAGCCTTCGACAAACTGGATCTTGACCGGCAAGGCATTATCGGTATAACAATGCCGGGGTTCGGGACTACTGACCGCACGTATAACAACGCACTGGCTCTCATGAAAGAACTTGGAGTTACAACACGTGAAATAAGCATTGTCAAAGCCGTCAAGCAGCATTTCGAAGATATAGGGCACGATGCAAAACAGCACGATACTACTTATGAGAACTCGCAGGCACGTGAGCGTACACAGATCTTGATGGACGTGGCCAACAAGGAGAATGCTATTGTCGTCGGCACAGGCGACCTGTCGGAGCTGGCGCTCGGGTGGGCTACCTACAACGGCGACCATATGTCGATGTACGGCGTCAACGCTGGAGTGCCAAAGACTTTAGTGCGTTATTTAGTCAGCTACCTTGCAGGAGAGATGGCTACCAACATACTGATGGACATTGTCAATACACCCATCTCTCCTGAGTTGCTGCCTGCCGACACGCAGGGCAATATTCGCCAGAAAACAGAAGATCTTGTCGGCCCATACGAGCTACATGACTTCTTCCTCTATTATACGTTGCGCTACGGATTCCGTCCTGCTAAAATTCTGATGTTGGCAGAGAAGGCCTTTGAAAGTAAATATGATACAACGGTTATAAAGAAATGGTTGACCACCTTCTGTCGCCGGTTCTTCAACCAACAGTTCAAGCGCTCATGCATGCCAGATGGACCGAAAGTGGGCAGTGTTAGTCTCTCACCGCGAGGTGACTGGCGTATGCCAAGCGATGCATCAAGTGCGCTTTGGCTGAAAGACTTGGAAAAATAGAATTAGTCGATATTTAAACAAAATGCAAAGACTATTATTGACACTATGGATGCTCCTAAGTGTATGGGTATCTTCTATGTATGCAATAGATCGGATTGCATTGCGCGACTCCATTCTTAAAGCAGTCAATGGTGCACAGATCCCTCAGAGAAAAATAAGCATCTCACAGTTTGGTGCTAAAGGTGATTCGGCGACTAATTGCTATCGTGCATTTGTTAAGGCTATGCGCTATGCACAGAAAAACGGCCCCGTGCGTATCGTTATTCCAGAAGGGGTATGGCTTGTAGGCGGTCCCATTCACCTGGTGTCGGGCGTTACACTCGAAATAAGTAAGAATGCAAAACTAATGTTTACAGGCCAGCCCAAAAATTACCTGCCGGCGGTCAGTACGTCGTGGGAGGGAACGCTGCTTAAGAACTACTCGCCGTTTATCTATGGCTATGGACTGCACGATGTGGCCATTGTAGGACAAGGTGTCATTGATGGCGGAACGGCGGCCGAGACTTTCTCGGAGTGGAGCAAGTGTCAGGGCAAGGACCAAAATTCAAGTCGCGAGTGGAATCATCGCGGTGAGCCGCTTGAACAACGACTCATGGGAGCAGGGCACTTCCTCAGACCGCAGCTAATACAGCTATATCGCTGTGAGCGCGTAACGTTGTCGAGCGTTTACATTAATCGCTCTCCATTCTGGTGCATACACATGCTACAATGTAAGAATGTTCGACTGCGAGGCCTGCGCTGTAAGGCACGTTTGACAAACAACGATGGCATCGACATCGAGTCGTCGCAAGGCGTGCTGATAGAAGACATCCGCTTTGACAATGGCGACGATAATGTGGCCATCAAGAGTGGACGCGACAATGACGGATGGACGATGGGTGGGCCTTCACGCGATATCCTCATACGCTTGTGCCGCTTCAAGGGCCTTCACGGCGTAGTTATCGGTAGCGAGATGTCGGCTGGGGTAGAGAATGTCATCATCGAGAACTGTACATATGCAGGCTATGTCAAACGCGGCATTTTTGTTAAAACCAACCCAATAACTCATATTTTTTTGCCAAAAGTTTTTGTGTTACAAAAAAATAATGTAACTTTGTAGGCAGATTATTACGACCAAAATATATAAACTCTAAATAATTCAATTGCTTATGGCACAAATTACAGGACACATTTCCCAGATTATCGGCCCTGTTATCGACGTCTTCTTCGATACCAAGGGGCTCGAGGCGGAAAAGGTGTTACCAAAAATCCATGACGCTCTGAAGATTGACCGTGGCAACGGCAA
>Ga0256405_10008320_pt1 | contig 14951 bp, 1 predicted proteins | sample RumenRJG_02DNA_FD_189096 | JGI IMG/M metagenome (GOLD analysis project Ga0256405, IMG submission 189096) | Bovine rumen microbial communities from Lethbridge, Alberta, Canada - RJG_02 | ecosystem: Host-associated > Mammals > Digestive system > Stomach > Rumen | place: Canada: Alberta | collected... | reverse complement strand
CCAATCCCCAATCCCCATTTGTTAATTTAAATGAATAAATTAATAATTAATAATTAAATTTATACTTAAATAAATAATAAATTATATAAAAAAATATTAATAAACTTAATTATTTTTTAAAAAATTATTAAATTAATAAAAATAATAAAATTAAACTTTATAGAAAATAAAAAAAAATAAAAATGGTGAAAAAAAAATTCAAAATTCATCACCAATAGAAAAAGAATTTAAAAATATAAAAATAATATTATTATTAATACACCCAACAATTTTGATTTAATTTAAGATAATAAATATAATATTAAATTAATAATAAACTTCTATAAAACTTATGATTCCATCCATTTTTGCATAGCAGCAATAATTTGTTTATCTCTATGAACTCTAGTAAATCCAGAACCTGAATAGGCTTCACCATTTTCAATATATCCTGGGAATTCTGGTAAACTATAATTTTGGCATTTATCGCAATTAGCTTTACAAGTAGTACTAGTACTACACTCACTCAAACCATCAGGTAAACCTTCTAAACGTCTTCCTTCATAAATTGTATAAAATGATGATAAGATCATTCTTATAGGAGCATCATTAGCATTATCTGGGACATCATATGGAGCTTCAAATAATTTAATTTCGAATTCTCTATGTTTTTCTGGGTCGCAACCTTCAGTAAGTACACAACCTCTTCCACTTTCTGTTAACCCTCTGAAATCAGCATATTGAGTATCATGATCATCATTTTGAATTACTTTTCTTCTTCTGTCTACATTACCATTATCTATATTATAATTAACTGGATAAGCAGACCACCATATTTTTATTTTGAGTAAATCGTTGTCATCGAATCCTAAATCTAAAAGAAGGAAATCTAAATTACCTGCATATGAATATTCTCCTTCTTCAGCAAATAATACATCAGCTTCATCTCCACTTAAAATTTCAAGCCAAGTGAAGAAATCTTCTGGGAATGTTCCTCCTATGTTTTCTTTAAATATAGCTAAAATATATGCAATATCTTCTGGCTTTATGTGTTTAGCAGCATCTAATCTGAATCCAGAAAGACCAATTGAGAATAAATCAGTTAAATAATCTGCAATTCTTTGTTGAACATAAGAACTTCCCGTATTTAAGTCTGCTAAATTATCGAGCCATCCAGTCGTAACACCTGCAAAATCTTTGTAATCTTTAATTGGTTTTTGACAATGGAAATCCATTGGTCCATAAGGAACAGCTGGATATTCTAAACAATTTGTTCCTCTATTAGTATAAGGATTCTTTTCATATGTTCTATAAGGAGTCCAGAATGGAGAGCCATTAGTAGAATATTTTTCTCCTATTAAATTTTGATCTTCTTCATCGGTGAATCTATGATTTTGTAAATCCATTCCATTATAAGTCATATGATTAATAACAGCATCAGCATATACACGAACACCATGAGATCTGCATGTTTTTATCATTTGTCTAAATTCATCTCTGGTTCCCATTCTACCATTCAAACTATATGATACTGGTTGATACATGAAATACCAAGGATTCATTTGATTTTTAAATGGACTACTCATCAAAACTTGTTCATGATGTGGGAAAACTTTAACACCGAGATATCCTTGTTTTCCTATGAATTCACATTCTTTTTCGATATCAGTATCTTTCCATCCGAACATTTCAATTATTGCTCCTTTTTGTCCTTTAGTATCATATTTAGGAGTTTTTAATGCGACCGAATTCCAAATAAAATCGACATCTTCTAATTCAAGTTTTTCTCCTGTTTTTGCTTTGACTACTATTTTAAGTATTCCTCTGAATGTCGCATCGAATACTTTTACATTTGTTGTTTGCTCTTCGTCGTTGAAATAATAAGTTAATTCTAAATCTTTCGCGGTTTTAACATATACTGTGACAGTACATTTACTTCTATCTGAGTTATATTTTAATTGAGGATATCCTACTAAGACATTCATATCTTGGAATCCTTCTTGCCATCTTTTACTTTCTCTTGGAGGAGTATTCCATAAATTATTTTCGAATTCTTTTTTCATTTCGAACATTTCTCTTGATTCACATTGCACATTATCGTATACTTCAGGATAAGTTAATTCTTCCCATTTTTCTTCTGATTTAGTTAATTCCATCCATTTTTGCATAGCTTCAATAATTTGTTTATCTCTATGAACTCTTGTAAATCCTGAACCTGAATAGGCTTCTCCATCTTCTATATATCCTGGGAATTGAGTTATGGTATTATTGGTGCATTTATCGCAATCATGTTTACAACTAGTACTACATTCACTCAAACCATCAGGTAAACCTTCTACTCTAATTCCTTCATATCTTGTATAGAATGATGATAGTACCAATCTTATCGGAGCATCTTTGAAATTATCAGCGACGTCAAATGGATTTACAAATAATCTAACTTCGAATTCTCTATGTTTTTCTGGTTCACAACCTTCAGTAAGTATACAACCATTTCCACTTTCGACTAATCCTCTATAATCAGCATATTGAGTATCATGATCATCGTTTTGAATTATTTTTCTTCTTGGATCTACTAAACCATTATCAACATTATAATTTTTAGGATAAGATGACCACCATAATTTAACTTTGAGTAAATCTTCATCAGTAAATCCTAAACTTTTGAGAGTTTTATCCATACCACCTGCATATGAATTTTCTCCGTCTTCTGCGAATAATATATCAGCTTCATCTCCACTTAAAATTTCGAGCCAAGTGAAGAAATCATCAGGCAAAGTACCTCCTATATTACTCTTAAATATAGCTAAAATATTTGCAATGTCTTTTGGTTTAATATGTTTAGCAGCATCTAATCTGAATCCAGAAAGACCAATTGAGAATAAATCGGTTAAATAATCAGCAATTCTTTGTCTGACATAATCACTTTCGGTATTTAAATCTGCTAAATTATCAAGCCATCCGTACATGACATTATCGAAATCTTTATAATTATCAATTGCCTTTTGACAATGGAAGTCCATTGGTCCATAAGGAACAGCTGGATATTCTAAACAATTAGTTCCTCTGTTAGTATAAGGATTTTTTTCATATGTTCTATAAGGAGTCCAGAATGGTGATTTATTCGTTGAATATTTATCTCCTATTAAATATTGATCAGCTTCATCAATGAATCTATGATTTTGTAAGTCCATACCATTATAAGTCATATGATTAATAACAGCATCAGCATATACACGAACACCATTTGCTCTGCATGTCTTTATCATTTTTCTAAATTCATCTCTTGTTCCCAATCTACCATTCAAACTATATGATACTGGTTGATACATGAAATACCAAGGATTCATTACATTTCTAAATGGAGTATGACTCATAACTTGTTCGTGATGTGGGAATACTTTAACACCCAAATATCCTTGTTGTCCAATAAATTCACATTCTTTTTCGATATCAGTATCTTTCCAACCGAACATTTCTATAATTGCACCTCTTTGTCCGTTAGTCTCATATCTTCCTGGTCTTAGTGGTTCTGAATTCCAAATAAAATCAACATCTTCTAATTCAAGTATTTCTCCTGTTCTTGCTTTAACTACGATTTTCAGAACATTTTTGAATGAAGTATCAAATTCTTTATGATTTATCATTTGTTCTTCACCATCGAAGACATATTTTAATTCTAATGAGATAGCAGTTTTTGTAAATACAGTGACAGTACATCTTGTTCTATCTGAATTATATTTCAATTGAGCATATCCTACTAATGCATTCATATCTTGGAATCCTTCTTTCCATCTTGCACTTTCTCTTGGAGGAGTGTTCCATAAATTGCCCTCAAATTCAGTCCTCATATCTTTTGTTTGTTTTGATTTACAAACGACATTTTCATATACTTCAGGATATTTTAATGCTTCCCAACTTTCTTCTTTTAATTCCATCCAACTTTGCATAGCTTGAATAATAGCAGGGTCTCTATGAACTCTTGTGAATCCTTCTCCTGAATAAGCCTTTCCATCTTCAATATATCCTGGATATTCATATAGACTATGTTCCATACATTTATCGCAATCATATTTGCAACTTACTTTACAGTCACTCAAACCATCAGGTAAACCTTCTAATTTAACGCCATTGATTCTTGTATAAAATGATGATAAGATCATTCTTATAGGAGCATCATGAACATTATCAGCAACATCATATGGAGATTCAAATAATTTAACTTCGTAATTTCTGTGAATATTTGGTTCGCAACCTTCAGTAAGTACACATCCTTTTCCACTTTCGATTAATCTTCTGTAATCAGCATATTGAGTATCATGGTCATCATTTTGAATTACTTTTCTTCTTGGATCAACTAAACCTTTATCAACATTATAATTAAATGGATATGAAGACCACCATAATTTAACCTTTAATAAATCATCATTAGTGAATCCTAAACTTTTGAGAGTTTTATCCATACCACCTGCATATGAATTTTCTCCATCTTCTGCGAATAATACATCAGCTTCATCTCCACTTAAAACTTCAAGCCATGTGAAGAAATCATCAGGGAATGAACCTCCTATATTACTCTTAAATATAGCTAAAATATTTGCAATATCTGTTGGTTTAATATGCTTAGCATTACTTAATCTGAATCCAGAAAGACCAATTGAGAATAAATCAGTTAAATAATCAGCAATTCTATGTCTGACATAATCACTTTCAGTATTTAAATCAGCTAAGCCATCAAGCCATCCATATGTAACACTATCAAAATCTTTATAATCATCAATTGCCTTTTGACAATGGAAGTCCATAGGCCCATAAGGAACAGCTGGATATTCTAAACAATTTGTTCCTCTGTTAGTATAAGGACTCTTTTCATATGTTCTATAAGGAGTCCAGAATGGTGAATGAGCTGTTGAATATTTATAAGCAATTAAATATTGGTCAGCTTCATCAGTAAATCTATGATTTTGAAGATCCATACCATTATAAGTCATATGATTGATAACAGCATCAGCATATACACGAACACCATTTGCTCTGCATGTATTAATCATTTTTCTGAATTCATTTCTGGTTCCCATTCTACCATTCAAAGCATAGGAAACAGGTTGATACATGAAATACCAAGGATTCATTTGATTTCTAAATGGAGTATAACTCATAACTTGTTCGTGATGTGGGAAAACTTTAACACCCATATATCCTTGTTCTCCTAAGAATTTACATTCTTGTTCTATATCAGCATCTCTCCAACCATACATTTCAACAATCGCACCTCTTTTTCCTTCGGTATCATATTTTGGTTTTTTTAAAGGTTGAACATTCCATACAAAATCAACATCTTCTAATTCAAGTTTTTCTCCTGATTTTGCTTTGACTACAATTTTAAGTATTCCTCTGAAAGTACTATCAAAGACTTTCACATTTGATTCTTGTTCTTCGTCATTAAAGAAGTATGTCAATTCTAAATCTTGTGCTCGTTTTGTGTAAACAATAACTGTACATTGTTGTTGACCTTGAGTATATTTCAATTGGGCATATCCTACTAAGACATTCATATCTTGGAATCCTGGTTTCCATCTTGAACTTCCTCTTGGAGGAGTATTCCATAAATTACCTTCGAATTCAGTTCTCATATCTTTTGCTTCTCTTGATTTACAGAAAACATTTGGATATACTTCTCCTTCAGGTAATTCTTCCCATTCATCTTTCTTTTCCATCCATTTTTGCATAGCTTCAATAATTTGTTTATCTCTATGAACTCTTGTAAATCCAGAACCTGAATAGGCTTCGCCATTTTCCATATAACCTTGCATTTCAGGCATTGTATTATTGAGACAATCTTGGCAATTAGTATCACAATTTTGCATACAGTCACTTAAACCATCTGGTAAACCTTCTAATCTTGTATCGTTATTTCTGATATAGAACGATGATAAAATCATTCTTATCGGAGCATCAACGAAATTATTCATAACTCCATATGGACTTTCGAATAATTTTATTTCGAAATTTCTATGAGTATCAGCATCACAACCATCAGCAAGTACACATCCTTTTCCACTTTCAGTTAATCCTCTGAAATCATCATATTGAGTATCTTGATCATCATTTTGAATTACTTTTCTTCTTGGATCAACTGTTCCATTATCAATATAGTAATTACCTGGATAAGCAGACCACCATATCTTTACTTTAAGAATATCATCATCAGTGAATCCTAAACCTTTGAGAGTTTTATCCATACCACCAGCATATGAATCTTCTCCATCTTCAGCGAAATATGTCTCAGCTTCATTTCCACTTAAAATTTCGAGCCAAGTGAAGAAATCTTCAGGGAATGTACCTCCAATATTAGCTTTAAATATAGCTAAAATATGAGCAATATCAGTTGGTTTTACATGTCTTGCAGCATCTAATTTGAATCCAGAAACACCAATTGAATATAAATCAGTTAAATAATCAGCAATTCTTCTTCTTACATATACACTTTCAGTTTTTAAGTCAGCTAAACCATCAAGCCATCCGTAACAGACATTATTATAAATGGTATAATCAACAATTGGTTTTTGACAATGGAAATCCATAGGCCCATATGGAACTCTTGGATATTCTAAGACATTGGTTCCTCTTTTGGTAAATGGATTCTTTTCAAATGTTTTATATGGAGTCCAATATGGAGAACCACTTGTTGCATATTTTTCTCCAATTAAATATTTATCTTCATCAGTGAATCTATGATTTTGCATATCAAATCCATTATAAGTCATATGATTTATAACAGCATCAGCATATACACGAACACCATGAGATCTGCATGTTTTTATCATTTTTCTGAAATCATCTCTTGTTCCTAATCTACCATTTAAACTATAAGATACAGGTTGATACATGAAATACCAAGGATTCATTACATTTCTGAATGGTGAATAACTCATTACTTGTTCATGATGTGGGAAAACTTTTACACCCAAATATCCTTGTGCTCCAATAAATTCACATTCTTTTTCGATATCAGCATCTTTCCAACCGTACATTTCAACAATTGCTCCTTTTTGTCCTCTAGTATCATATTTAGGAGTTTTTAATGGTGCAGTATTCCATACGAAATCAACATCTTCTAATTCAAGACTTTCTCCAGTTTTTGCTTTAACTACAATTTTAAGTACTTCTTTGAAATTTCTATCGAATACTTTCGAATTTGATTTTTGTTCTTCTCCATTGAAAAAATAAGTTAAATCTAATTCAATAGCGGTTTTAGTAAAAATTACGACTGTACAAAATTGTTGACCAGTTGAATATCTTAATTGAGCATATCCGACTAAGACACTCATATCTTGATATGTAACTTCCCATCTTGCAGTTCCTTTTGGAGGAGTGTTCCATAAATTACTTGCATATGAACTACTAATATCTATTTCATCTTTTTTACAAATGAAGTTTTGGTATACATTAGGAGAAGGCAAAGGCTCCCAATATTCAGTTTGGGATCCAACCCAATCTTGCATAGCTTTAATGATTTTTTCATCTCTATGAACATAAGTAAATCCAGAGCCTGAATAAGCTTTACCGTTTGGATCATATATATATTCAGGTAAACTATTTTCAGTACATTTTTCACAATCACTTACACAAACAGATGTACAATCACTTTGACCATCGGGTAATCCCTCCATTCTTTTATCTCCAATTCTTGTATAAAATGATGATAAGAGCATTCTTATAGGAGCTTCTTTAGTATTATCATCTATATCATAAGGCTCTTCGAATAATTTAACTTCGAATTTTCTATGTTCATCAGGTGTGCAACCTTCAGTAAGTACACATCCTCTTCCACTATCAGTTAATCCTCTGTAATCAGCATATTGAGTATCATGATCATCATTTTGAATTACTTTTCTTCTTGAATCGACTTTACCATTATCAATTGTGTAATATTTGGGATATGAAGACCACCATAATTTCACTTTAAGTATATCATCTTCAGTAAATCCTAAGCTTTTGAGAGTTTTATCCATACCACCTGCATATGAATATTCTCCATCTTCAGCGAATAATACATCAGCTTCATCTCCGCTTAAAATTTCGAGCCAAGTGAAGAAATCTTCAGGTAAAGTACCTCCGATATTTTCTTTGAATTTAGCTAAAATATTAGCAATATCAACTGGTTTAATATGTTTAGCAGCATCTAATCTGAATCCAGAAAGACCAATTGAATATAAATCAGTTAAATAATCAGCAATTCTTTGTCTAACATAATCACTTTCTGTATTTAAATCAGCTAATTCATCAAGCCATCCAGAAGTAACTACATCAAAATCTTTATAATCAGAAATTGCCTTTTGACAATGGAAATCCATTGGTCCATAAGGAACAGCTGGATATTCTAAACAATTTGTTCCTCTATTAGTGTAAGGACTCTTTTCATATGTTCCATAAGGAGTCCAGAATGGTGAATTATTTGTTGAATAAATATCTCCATTTAATTGTTGGTCTTCTTCTTCACTGAATCTATGTTTTTGAAGATCCATACCATTATAACTCATATGATTAATAACTGCATCAGCATAAACACGAACGCCATGAGATCTGCAAGTATTAATCATATGTCTAAATTCTCCTCTTGTTCCCAATCTACCATTCAAACTATATGAAACAGGTTGATACATGAAATACCAAGGATTCATTTGATTTCTAAATGGAGTATGACTCATAACTTGTTCATGATGTGGGAATACTTTAACGCCCATATATCCTTTTTTTCCAAGGAATTCACATTCTTGTTCGATATCAGCATCTCTCCAACCATACATTTCAACAATAGCACCTCTTTGTCCATGGGTATCATATTTGGGAGTTTTTAATGGTTCAGCATTCCATACAAGATCAACGTCTTCTAAATCAAGAGTTTCTCCTGATTTTGCTTTTACAGATATTCTAACAATTCCACTATATGGTTTATAAAATATTTTTGAATTTGAAGTTTGTTCAACGTCATTAAATATATATGTTAAATTTAATTTTTCAGCAGTTTGTGTAATAACTGTAACTGTACAATATTCTTGACCTGGTGAATATTTCAATTGAGCATATCCTACTAATACATTCATATCTTGGAATCCGTCTTTCCATCTATCACTTCTTCTTGGAGGAGTATTCCATTTTTGAGTAGCGAATTCACTTCTCATTTCCTTTGTCTCTTTTGATTTACACCAAACATTTGGATATATTTCAGGTTCGGGTAATTCAATCCAATCATCTTTGAATTCTAACCAATATTGCATAGCTTCAATAATTTTTTCATCCCTGTGAACATATGTAAATCCTGAACCTGAATAAGCTTTAGCATTTTTATCATATTTAATTTCTGGTAAACTATTTTCTTTACATTTATTACAATCACCTGAACAAGCCTTATCACAATCACTTAAACCATCAGGTAAACCTTCCATTCTATTATTTCCAATTCTTGTATAAAATGATGATAAAATCATTCTTATTGGAGCATCATCTGAATTATTTATGATATCATAAGGTTCTTTAAACAATGCGATTTCGAATTCTCTATGTTTTTCTGGTTCACAACCTTCAGTAAGTACACATCCTTTTCCACTTTCAGTTAATCCTCTGTAATCAGCATATTGAGTATCATGGTCATCATTTTGAATTACTTTTCTTCTTGGATCAAGATTGCCTTTATCTGCGAAGTAATCTGCTGGGTAAGAAGACCACCATATTTTTACTTTTAGTAAATCATTATCAGTGAATCCTAATTTTTTGAGAGATTTATCCATACCACCAGCATATGAATTTTCACCATCTTCAGCGAATAATACATCAGCTTCATATCCACTTAAAATTTCAAGCCAAGTGAAGAAATCTTCAGGTAAAGCACCTCCAATATTAGCTTTGAATGTGGCTAAAATACTTGCAATATCAGCTGGTTTTATATGTTTGGCAGCATCTAATCTGAATCCAGAAATACCAATTGAGAATAAATCAGTTAAATAATCAGCGATTCTTCTTCTTACAAATACACTTTCGGTATTTAAGTCTGCTAAATTATCGAGCCATCCATACATGACATTATTCATGTTAGCATAATCAACGATTGGTTTTTGACAATGGAAGTCCATTGGTCCATAAGGAACAGCTGGATATTCTAATACATTTGTTCCTCTTTGAGTGTAAGGATTCTTTTCGTATGTTCTATATGGAGTCCAATATGGAGAACCATTTGTTGAATATTTATCTCCAATTAAATATTTATCTTTATCATCAGTGAATCTATGATTTTGAAGATCCATACCATTATAAGTCATATGATTGATAACAGCATCAGCATAAACACGAACACCATGGGATCTGCATGTATTAATCATTTGTCTAAATTCATCTCTCGTTCCCAATCTACCATTCAAACTATATGAAACAGGTTGATACATGAAATACCAAGGATTCATTTGGTTTCTAAATGGAGTATGACTCATAACTTGTTCGTGATGTGGGAATACTTTTACACCCATATATCCTTGTTGTCCAATAAATTCGCATTCTTTTGCTATATCTACATCTTTCCAACCATACATTTCAATAATTGCTCCTTTTTGTCCTCTAGTATCATATTTAGGAGTCTTTAATGGTTCAGCATTCCATACAAAATCAATATCTTCCAAAACAAGTGTTTCTCCAGTTTTTGCTTTAACAACTATTTTAAGTATATCTTTGAATGTTCTATCAAATACTTTGGAATTTGAAGATTGTTCTTTTCCGTTGAAAACATAAGTTAAATCTAAATCAAAAGCTGTTTTAGTATAAACAACAACTGTACATAATTGTAGACCTGTTGAATATCTTAATTGAGCATATCCTACTAAGACATTCATATCTTGGAATCCTTCTTTCCATCTTGAACTTCCTCTTGGAGGAGTGTTCCACAAATTACCTGAATAGGAACTACTTATATCTTTTTCGTCTTTTTTACATTGGAAATTATTATATACATCTGGATAAGGCAATTCTTCCCACACTTCAGATTCCAATCCTAACCATTGTTGCATAGCAGCAATGATTTTTTCATCTCTGTGAACTCTTGTATATCCAGAACCTGAATAGGCTCTTCCATTTTCAATATATCCTGTAAATTCTGGAAAGTCTTTTTCTTTACATTTATCGCAATCACTTATACACATTTTATCACAGTCACTTAAACCATCTGGTAAACCTTCTAAACGCTTTCCATTATATCTTGTATAAAATGATGATAAAATCATTCTTATCGGAGCATCGTTTGTATTATCAGCTACGCCATAAGGATTTTTGAATAAAGCAATTTCGTATTCTCTATGTTTTTCTGGTTCGCAACCTTCAGTAAGTACACATCCTTTTCCACTTTCAGTTAATCCTCTGAAATCAGCATATTGAGTATCATGATCATCATTTTGAATTACTTTTCTTCTTGCATCGACTTTACCATTATCAACATTATAATTTGCTGGATAAGAAGACCACCATATTTTTACTTTAAGAATATCATCATCATTGAATCCTAAACTTCTGAGAGTTTTATCCATACCACCTGCATACGAATATTCACCATCATCAGCAAATAATACATCAGCTTCATATCCACTTAAAATTTCGAGCCAAGTGAAGAAATCTTCTGGGAATGTTCCTCCAATGTTTTCTTTGAATTTGGCTAAAATATTAGCAATATCAACTGGTTTTATATGTTTAGCAGCATCTAATCTGAATCCAGAAAGACCAATTGAGAATAAATCAGTTAAATAATCAGCAATTCTTTGTCTGACATATTCACTTTCAGTTTTTAAATCTGCTAAATTATCGAGCCAACCATATATAACAGTATCGAATTTGGAATAATCAGTGATTGGTTTTTGACAATGGAAGTCCATTGGTCCATAAGGAACAGCTGGATATTCTAAAGCATTTGTTCCTCTTTGAGTATAAGGATTTTTTTCGTAAGTTCTATATGGTGTCCAGAATGGTGAATTATTTGTTGAATATTTCTTTCCTATTAAATATTGATCAGCTTCATCAGTGAATCTATGATTTTGACGATCCATACCATTATAAGTCATATGGTTAATAACAGCATCTGCATATACACGAACACCATTTGCTCTGCAAGTTTTGATCATTTGTCTGAAATCATCTCTGGTTCCCATTCTACCATTCAAACTATATGAAACAGGTTGATACATGAAATACCAAGGATTCATTTGTTCTCTAAATGGAGTAAGCATCATAACTTGTTCATGATGTGGGAAAACTTTTACACCCATATATCCTTGTGCTCCAATAAATTCACATTCTTTTTCTATATCAATATCTTTCCATCCATACATTTCAACAATTGCTCCTCTTTTTCCTTTAGTATCATATTTAGGCTTTCTTAAGGGTTGGGAATTCCATACAAAATCAACATCTTCTAATTCGAGAGTTTCTCCAGATTTTGCTTTGACTTTTATTTTTAGGATAGCATTATATGTTGAATCGAAAACTCTCATGTTTGATTTTTGTTCTTCTCCGTCGAATATATATGTTAAGTCTAATTCTTGGGCTGTTTTAGTAAAAACTGTTACTGTACATTGTTGTCTTCCTGGTGAATATTTCAATTGAGCATATCCTACTAAGACATTCATATCTTGGAATCCTTCTTTCCATCTTGAACTTCCTCTTGGAGGAGTATTCCATAAATTATTTTGGAATTTACTATCAATGTCTTTTTCATTTCCTTGACAATTCACATTATCATATACTTGATTATTGGGCAATTCTTCCCATTCTTCTTTCATTTGCATCCATTTTTGCATAGCGGCGATGATTTTTTCATCTCTATGAACTCTTGTAAATCCAGAACCAGAATAGGCTTTACCATTAGCTAAATAACCTGGAAATTCTGGTAAACTTCTTTCTTTACATTTATCGCAATCATTTTTGCAACTTTTAGAACAGTCACTTAAACCATCCGGTAAACCTTCTAATCGTTTTCCATTATATCTTGTATAAAATGAAGATAGGATCATTCTTATCGGAGCATCTACGAAATTATTAACGACATCATATGGAGCTTCGAATAAAGCTATTTCATAGTTTCTATGTTTATCAATTGCACAATCTTCTGTAAGTATACATCCTTTTCCACTATCAGTTAATCCTCTGTAATCAGCATATTGAGTATCGTGATCATCATTTTGAATTACTTTTCTTCTTGGATCAACAGTTCCTTTATCGACATAGTAATTAGCTGGATAGGATGACCACCATATTTTTACTTTAAGAATATCATCATCTGTGAATCCTAAATCTTTGAGAGTTGTATCCATTCCACCAGCATAAGAATTTTCCCCATCTGTTCCGAATAATACTTCAGCTTCATATCCACTTAAAATTTCGAGCCAAGTGAAGAAATCTTCTGGTAAAGTACCTCCGATATTTTCTTTGAATTTAGCTAAAATATGTGCGATATCAACTGGTTTTATATGTTTAGCAGCATCTAATCTGAATCCAGTAAGACCAATTGAGAATAAATCAGTTAAATAGTCAGCAATTCTTTGTCTGACATATTCACTTTCAGTTTTTAAATCGGCTAAATTATCTAACCAACCAAAATGTACATTATCGAAATTAGAATAATCGGTAATTGGTTTTTGACAATGGAAGTCCATAGGTCCATAAGGAACTTTAGGATATTCTAAAGCATTTGTTCCTCTTTTAGTGTAAGGATTTTTTTCGTAGGTTTTATAAGGAGTCCAGAAAGGAGAATTATTTGTCGAATATTTTTCTCCTATTAAATATTTGTCTTCTTCATCAGTGAATCTATGATTTTGGAGATCCATACCATTATAAGTCATATGATTGATAACAGCATCAGCATAAACACGAACACCATTTGCTCTGCATGTTTTTATCATTTTTCTAAACTCATCTCTTGTTCCCATTCTACCATTCAAACTATATGATACAGGTTGATACATGAAATACCAAGGATTCATTTGTTCTCTGAATGGTGTATTGCTCATAACTTGTTCATGATGTGGGAATACTTTAACTCCCATATATCCTTGTTGTCCGATAAATTCACATTCTTTTTCTATATCAACATCTTTCCAACCATACATTTCAACAATTGCACCTTTTTGTCCTTTGGTGTCGAATTTTGGAGTTTTTAATGGTTGGGAATTCCAAATGAAGTCTACATCTTCTAATTCAAGCACTTCTCCTGTTTGGGCTTTGACTTTTATTTTAAGGATATCTTTGAATGAAGAAGAGAAAGTCTTTGTATTTGATTTTTGTTCTTCCCCATTGAATGTATAAGTTAAATTTAAATCAATGGCTGTTTTGGTGAAGACAGTGACCGTGCATTGATTTCTTTCTTTATTATATTTCAATTGAGGATATCCTACTAAGACATTCATATCTTGGAATCCTTCTTTCCATCTAGAGGTTCCTCTTGGCGGTGTATTCCACAAGTTTCCAGAAAATACAGTAGTAATTTCGTTTTCTTTTTGTTGACAGTCGCAATTTGAATACACCTGGTTATTTGGTAACTCTTCATATTTTAAGTCTTCTTGCTTTGTTGGGGTTTGGGAAGAAGAGCCACTGTCTTCTTTTTTCATGGCTGCGTTTAAAATTAATAAGATAGAACCTGCGATTATAATGGCTAAAGCAGCTATAAAACCTGCTAAGGCAATAGCAAATTTCTTTTTGTATTTGTGATCTGAGGATACTTGCCTATTTATTTCATCTATGTCTTGTTCATCTGAATTAATAGGTGAATCCATTAATTTTATATGTTAATATTTATTTACAAAATTATATTAATTTATTTTTTGATTGATTTTTTATTGTTTATTTTTTAATAATTATTTATATATCTTTCATTTTAATGGGGATTGGGGATTGGGGATTGGGGATTGGGGATTGGGGATTGGGGATTGGGCCCAATCCCC
>Ga0256405_10008317_pt1 | contig 14960 bp, 11 predicted proteins | sample RumenRJG_02DNA_FD_189096 | JGI IMG/M metagenome (GOLD analysis project Ga0256405, IMG submission 189096) | Bovine rumen microbial communities from Lethbridge, Alberta, Canada - RJG_02 | ecosystem: Host-associated > Mammals > Digestive system > Stomach > Rumen | place: Canada: Alberta... | reverse complement strand
ACTTTATTTAAGGGTGCACCCTGTATCGTACTCCTGAGCCGCTCCCGGTTCGCCCTTTGGTGTGCCAGTAGTCCGCGCCGCATGGGTGTGTTTGCTTTTCAGGCTGAGGGAGAGGGGATGAGGTGTGCTTCCGAATGTAGTAATATCCAAGGAATTTTGTATCTTTGTAGTCCTAACACTGAAACGATGAATACACACGTTGTTATTATGGCCGGGGGGATTGGCAGCAGACTGTGGCCGCTGTCCACGCCGGATGTTCCCAAGCAGTTTATCGATGTGCTGGGGGTGGGTCGCAGCCTTATTCAACTTACGGTGGACCGTTTTGCGTCCGTCTGTCAGCCGCAGAATTTCTGGGTGGTCACCGGTGAAAAATACGTTTCGCTGGTAAGGCAGCAACTCCCGGACATCCCGGAAAGCCAGATTCTGGCGGAACCGGAGGGCCGCAATACGGCGCCGTGCATCGCTTACGCTTCCTGGAAAATCCAGCAGAAGGACCCTGAGGCCAATATTGTAGTTACACCTGCCGATGCCCTGGTACTCAAGACCGAGGCTTTTGCGGAAACCATCGCCAAGGCGCTGGAATTCACGGCGGAGCGGGACGCTATCGTCACCGTGGGCATTGCGCCCACCCGTCCGGAGACCGGTTACGGCTACATCCATGCGGTGGAGGCGCTGCACGGCCAGATTATCAAAGTGAGTGAATTCAAGGAAAAACCGGACCTGGATACCGCCATCAAGTACCTGGAAGACGGCCAGTATTTCTGGAATGCCGGCATTTTTGTGTGGAATGTGAACACCATCGTTACGGAACTCCGTGCCTATGCTCCGCAGATTGCCGCCGTCATGGATGAACTGAAAGCGGCGTTCTTTACGCCCGGGGAGCAGGAGGAGCTCCGCCGCCTGTTTCCCACCTGCGAGAAAATCTCCATCGACTATGCCGTGATGGAGAAGAGCCCGCGCATCTATGTCATTGCGGAGGACCTTGCCTGGAGCGACCTGGGCAGCTGGGGCAGCGTGATGACGCACCTCACGCCGGACGAGGACGGCAATACGGTCATCGGACCGGATGTCCGCCTGTATGACTGCCGGAATTGCTTTGTGCATACGGCGGGGGAGAAGACGGTAGTGGTGGAAGGCCTTGACGGATACATTGTTGCACAGTCCGGGGACCGCCTGCTGGTGTGCCGCCTTTCTCAGGAACAGCATATCAAGGAGTATTCTGCATAGAAATTTTTTAAAAAAAGTATTGCGGATTCCAAAAAAGTTACTACCTTTGCAATCCCGTTTACGGGAAATCGCAAAACAGGAGACTCGTTAGCTCAGTTGGTAGAGCACAACACTTTTAATGTTGGGGTCTCGGGTTCGAGCCCCGAACGGGTCACTAAAAAGACAAAACCAGTCTGAATGCGCTCTTAGCTCAGCTGGTAGAGCAGCTGACTCTTAATCAGCGGGTCTAGGGTTCGAGTCCCTAAGAGCGCACCAAAAAGACGTCCGAACGGGCGTCTTTTTTTCTTTTGCACTTGCGCCGGAAAAGAACTATCTTTGTAAGGATGATTAAGATCTTGAAGGCGTCGGCAGGCTCCGGCAAAACATACAACCTGGCCAGGGAATACATCCGGCTCATTCTGCAAAGTGAAAAGCCGGATGCGTACCGGCATGTCCTGGCGGTCACTTTTACCAACAAAGCCACGGACGAGATGAAGCGCCGCATCCTGCAGGAATTGTACGTGCTGTCCCGCCATCCGGAGGAATCGCCCTATATGGAGTATTTTGTCCGTGAGCAGAATATGGCTCCGGCTGTCCTGCAGAAACGCGCGCAGCAGCAGCTCACGGGCATCCTGCATGACTATTCTGCCTTCGCCGTCTCCACCATCGACCGGTTCTTCCAGCAAACCCTGCGCGCCTTTTCCAGAGAAATCGGCCAGTTTTCCACGTATCAGGTGCAACTGGACCGGGAAGCCCTGGTGCAGGAGAGCGTGGACCGGGTGCTGGACGGGCTTTCGGAGCAGGACCGCACTTTGCTGGAATGGCTCACCCGCAGCGTCCGGGAGGACCTGGAACAGCGGGGCCGCTTTTCGCTGGAGGGACGCCTGGAGGAGGTGGCCGGCAGCCTGCAGAGCCTTCCGGAAGGGGAGGGAAATTTCCCGCGGGAGAAATTGGAGGCGCTCAGGAACACCTGCCGGGAGATCGTATCGTCCTTCCAGAAGCAGGTGACGGATGCGGCAAAGGCCTGTCTGAAGGTGCTGCAGGAGGCGGGTGTCCCGCCGGAAGAAAGCAACCGGGGCTTCCTGAAAGCACTTTATGCCTGTCAGGATATCAAGGCTCCTGTCCAGAAGCCCAAAGATACTTTCTTCGCCAAGGCGCAGGACCCGGAGCAGTGGTTTGCCAAAAGCAAACAGGACTTGCGCCGGCGGGTGGAAGGGGAACTGGATGCGCCACTCCGGGCGTTTACGGCCTGCTTCGGCCCGTCATATAAAGTTTATCTGACAGCACAGACGCTCCTGTCCCAGCTCTACGGCCTGGGTGTCATTGGCGAGTTGCGTGCGGCCCTTACGGACATCCAGAAGGAGAAAAACGTGTTGTCCATCGACGACAGCAATACCATCCTGCGCAATATCATTGACGGAACGGACACGCCGTTTATCTATGAAAAACTGGGTGTTCGCTACGAGGACTTCCTCCTGGACGAGTTCCAGGACACGGCGGACATCCAGTGGGAGAACATTCGTCCGCTGTTGCACAACAGCGACAGCAGCGGCTTCGACTCCCTGGTCGTGGGCGACGTGAAGCAAAGCATCTATCGCTGGCGCGGCGGAGACTGGAGGCTGCTCGGAAACCGGCTGGAACAGGAATTCCGGCAGGTGCAAACCGCATCGCTGAACAAGAATTTCCGTACGTGCAAAGCCATCGTCCAATTTAACAACGACTTTTTTGCCTATGCGGCGGAGCAGTTGGGTTTGCAGGATTTGTATGCCGATGTCTGCCAGGAACCCTGTTTCCGCGACCCGGCTCCCGGTTCGGTGGAGGTCCGTTTTGTGGAAGACCAGATGGAGGAGATTCTGCAGACCCTCCGTGACCTGGAAGAACGGGGATGCGAGTGGGAAGACGTGGCCATCCTGGTACGCGGCAATGCGGAAGGTGCGGCCGTGGCGGCCTTGCTGGTTGAAAACAGCATTCCGGTGGTGTCGGACGATTCCCTTTTTGTGAAAACCTCCGTAACGGTGCGCCGGCTGGTGTCCCAGCTCTCGCTCCTGGATGCTCCGGCAAATACACAGCGTCCTTCGGTGGCTGGATTTCTGGCCCGCTCCATGGATGTGCATCTTCCGGAGCATTACCACTCTTTGCCGGATTTGGCGGAGGGCCTGCTACGGGACCTGCAGGCATCGGCCCCCGAAACTTTCGAGGCGGAAATCCCTTATATCCAGTCGTTTATGGATTATCTGCAGGACTGGACTGCTACGGGTGGCAACAATTTGAATGCTTTTTTGCGCAGTTGGGAGGATGCCAATCCCAAGATTGCATCGCCCCAGAGCGGCCATTCGGTGCGCGTGATGACCATCCACAAGTCCAAGGGCCTGGAGTTCCCGTTCGTGATAGTTCCCTTTGCGGAAAAAGTGACGTTGTACAAGGCTTCGGCCCATTGGTGCAAGCCGGCCGTGCAGGGAACCCCGCTGGAAGGAGAGGCGGACGGTTTCTTTCGGGTGAAACTGGATGAGTCGTCGGCCGATTCCCTTTTCGGGGAGGACTACAGGCAGGAACGGCGGCTGGAGGCCATCGACAATATCAATGTGTTTTATGTGGCGTTGACGCGGGCCAAGTACGGACTCAAAATCATTGCCGCCCCTCCGCCCAAGAAAAGCGACGGCTGGAAAAACCTGTCACAGGTGCTGTACAGTTTTGTGGGCGGCGACTTCGTGGCCGGAGAACCTTATCCGCTGAGGCGGCTGCCCCGGGAAACGGAAGGCGTGGCCATGCTGCGCATGGGCTATGAATCGTATCCGGCCAATAGCGGTAAACGCCTGAGAGTGAGCCCGGAAGCTGCAGACTATTTCGGGGCCGACGGCAGCACGGGCATGGAAGCCAGCCGGCGTATCCGGGGCAATGTGCTTCACGGAATTCTTTCACGGATAAACACGGTGGAGGACCTGCCCGGGGCCGTTGCAGCGGCGGTGCAGGACGGCCAGTTGCCGGCCCGGGAGCAGGCGGCCACCTTGTCGTTCTTGCAGGAGCGGCTGCAGGGCGTGGCGGACAAAGGCTGGTTCGCCCCGGAGAACCGGGTATGGAAGGAAGCCGCCATCCTGGGGGCGGACGGCCGGGAATACCGCCCGGACCGTGTCGTGCGCAAGGCGGACGGCTCCGTGGAAGTGGTGGACTATAAGTTTGGCGTTCAGAAAGACAGTTATATCCGTCAGGTTCAGCGCTACATGAAGCTGTACAGAAAAATGGGCTGCGAAAAAGTTACGGGATACCTTTGGTATTTAGACGATAATTTCACTATCTTTGTAACCGGTTAATTAGATTAGATATAGTGCGTCTATGGAAGCAAGTGAGAACACGATAAAGCTTTATTACAATACGGAAGTGGAGAAATTGCAGATGCCGGAATACGGTCGCAATGTGCTTCACATGGTGGAACAGCTGAAGGCCATCCCGGACCGTGCCAAACGCACGGAACAGGCCTATGCCGTGGTCAAAGTGATGGAAAGCCTGAATCCGCAGGTGCATCAGCAGGAGAATTACGCCCAAAAGCTGTGGGACCATCTGTTTATGATTGCGGGCTACGACCTGGATGTAGAGGCCCCTTACCCCAAGCCCATTCCGGAAGTGGTGAACAGCCGTCCGGACCCCATTCCCTTGAATACCAAGCCCATCCGTGCGCGCCATTATGGCCGCAACATTGAGAGCATTCTGGACCTCATCGCCAAGGAACCGGAGGGGGAAGTGAAAACCGCCATGATTCGCTCGCTGGCCATCTACATGCGTCAGCAGTACCTTATCTGGAACAAGGATACGGTGGCGGACAGCACCATTTTCCAGGATATCGAACGCCTTTCCGGCGGAAAGGTACGGGTTCCGGATGGCATGGAACTCTCCAAATTGTCGGCCGATGTCTCCTTCAGCAGGCCGGGCATGAACCTGGGCTATCAGGGCAACAAGGGCGGCCGGTTCAACCGGAATTTCCGCGGTAAAAACAAGAAGAAATGAACCCTGTCACCCAATACTGGAACGGCTTGTCGGAGCGCAAACAGACAGGTATCCGCTATGCGGGTATCTGCCTGCTCCTTATTTTCACCCTCACGGTAAGCGTGTCGGTCATTTCTTATCTGTTCACCTGGAAGCAGGACCAGAGCGCCCTGCTGGCCACAGACCCTCAAATCCAAAATGCGGCGGCCTCCTCCGGCCTGTCCATGGGCAAGTTCCTGGTCACGGACAGTTTCGGCCTCGCCGCTTTCTGTCTCATCGCTTTCCTGGTGGCCTGGAGCCTCAAGCTGCTGTGGACCGCCAGTCCTATCCGGCTTAAAAAGTGGTTTTACGGCTGTCTTTCGCTGAGCTTCATCCTTTCCTGGATTCTTGCGCTGGTGGGGATGCTCACCCAGTGGGAGTTCGCCTTTGTCGGCGGGCTCGGCGGGCGTGCCGGGGCCGCTGTCGTAGGCTTCCTGGTTGCCAAGTTTGGAGAGATTATTACTTCGGTTATCCTCCTGGCTTTGCTGGGGGCCTGGTGCTATTGCATGAGCGCCCGTTTCGCCGCCCTGCTTATGGGAAAACGCCCGGCGGCACCGGAGGAAGGAGACAACGCCATGGAGGAGGGTGTGCCCGTGGAAGCACCCGTCGTGGAAACAGCATCGGCCAACCTCACTTTTGTGTCCAGCGGCACGGAGGATACGGCCGCTCCTGTTGAGGAAAAGAAACCCCGCAGCCTCTTCAAACGGCGTTCCAAGCCGGAAAAGGCGGAGAACACCGCCGTGGCGGAGGCGTCGGCGGAAGAAGCTGCACAGGAAGAACCTCAGGACGGAGATGCTGGTCTGAATGTTGTGACGGACGACACCCTGGAACAGGAGGTGAGAGAACCGCTCAAGCCCATCGACAACCGGCTGGACCCGCCGGATGGCCTGCCCAAGTTTAAAACGCCCTCGCTGGACATCCTGAGAGACTATGCCAGCGCCCGGCACGAAGTTTCCCAGGACGAGCTCAGCCGCAACAACAATAAGATTCGTGCCACCCTGGCCAGCTATAAAATTCAGGTGCGCGACGTGACGGCGGTGGTCGGCCCCACTGTAACGCTTTATAAGGTGTACCCGGCGCCGGGCGTCAAGATCTCTGCTATTAAGCAGCTGCAGGAGGATATCGGTATTTCCCTGAACGCCAAAGGGGTACGTATCACTACGCTGTCGGATTCCGTGGGCATTGAGGTGGCCAATGACAAATCTTCTATCGTCCCGCTGAAGGCCCTTCTGAACGACGCCGCTTTCCGGGATAGCAAGGCGGAACTGCCGGTCGCTATCGGCTATACCATTTCCCAGCAGGTGAAGGTCTTTGACCTGGCAGATGCTCCGCACTTGCTGGTGGCCGGCGCTACCAAACAGGGCAAGTCCGTGGGCCTGAACGTGATTGTGGCCTCGCTACTGTATTCCAAGCATCCTTCGGAACTCAAATTCGTGTTTGTGGACCCCAAGATGGTGGAGTTCTCCTCCTACGGGCATCTGCTGCACCATTACCTGGCCGTACTGCCCAATGCCACCAGCGAACAGGAGGAGGCGGACAAAGCCATCGTCAAAAACGCCAAGGACGCGGCGGCCATCCTCAATTCCCTTTGCGTGGAAATGGACGCCCGCTATGAGCTCCTGTCCAAAGCCTATGTGAACAACATCAAGCTGTACAACAGCAAATGGAAGGACCATCACCTGCGTGCCGACGAAGGACATCACTTCCTTCCGTACATTGTAGTGATTATCGATGAGTACGCAGACCTTACCATGGCAGGCGGCGGTACGCCGGAAGCCAAGGCACAGGCCCGCAGCATCACCACCTCCGTCATTCGTCTGGCCCAGAAGGGCCGTGCGGCCGGTCTGCACTGCATCCTGGCCACCCAGCGCCCGACGGTGGACGTAATTACCGGTCTTATCAAGGCCAACTTCCCCATGCGTATCGCATTCCGCGTCACTTCCCGTATAGACTCTTCCACCATCCTGGACCAGCCCGGTGCGGACAAGCTGATTGGCCGTGGCGATATGCTGCTGTACACGGGTATCGACATGGAACGGGTGCAGTGTGCTTTCATCGGCAACGACGAAATCGTGGACCTTACCAATGCCATTGCCGAGCAAACGGGGTATCAGAAGAGCTACAACACGCCTTATTATCTGCCGGAACCGCCTGCTGCGGAAGGCGAAGAAAGCGGTGGCGGCATGGTGGACATGAACAAGCTGGACGACCGCTTCGAGGAAGCCGCCCGCACCGTGGTACAGAACCAGCGGGGCTCCACATCGGACCTCCAGCGCAAGCTTGGCATGGGTTATGCAAAAGCAGGACGTGTGATGGACCAGCTGGAAGCCGCCGGCATTGTGGGCCCGCAGAACGGCTCCAAGCCGCGTGAGGTCCTGGTGAAGGACATGGCGGAACTGGACGAGGTCCTGCAGCACTTCATGAATCCAGACGAATGAAAAGACGGATTGGCCTCATAGTTTGTGGATTGTGCTGTCTGAGCGCCTGGGCGCAGGACAGCATTCCTTTACTGGACAAGGTGCCGGGGCACCGGGTCCGCTTCCACTATACCTATTCGCTGTCCCAGAAGGGGAGTGCGTTCAAAGCGGTTACTGACGGTGATGTAACGCTGGAAGAAAATGCCTATATCCTGCAGGGACTGGGCCTGGAAGTCACCAGCAATGGCGTTACGCGCTGGTCCCGTGATCCTCAGGCCCGCGAATTGGTGATAGAAAGCGTGGAAAAGGAGGATGTCTTTACCAATCCGGCGCTGTTTATCGGCTCGTATAAACAATACTGGGACAAAATGCAGGTGAATGCGTCCGGCGCCGCTTACCTGGACGTAACCCTTACCCTGGACGCGGACACAAAGGCCCGTTTCCTCCTTACGGATATCGTTTTCGGGGAACCGCAAGGAAAAAGCGATTTCTCCGTGGATGAGAAATCGCTTTCCAGTGACTATGTGATAACGGATTTGCGTTAACTATTCTTTCACGCAGCGTACGCTGAGAAGGAGGGTCTCTTTGCTGCCCTTGCCTTTTTTGATGGCAGGCTCTTCCGCAAAAATATACCGGTAAACACCCAGCTCGATACCTTGGTCCATGACGGTGTCGCTGGTCCACCAGCAGGCGTATTCCTTGTACCCGTATGTTTCGTTGGTGGTGGCGGAATCCATGTATCCCACGGGGATGGCATTGAATTTATGCTGGTTGGTAATGGTCACCTGCGGCCAGTACGGCCACATTTTCGCTTTCTGGAAGGAGGCATCTGCCATGAGGTCGCCGGCGACGGTGCCCAGGTCCTGGTCGAACTCTGCCGCCGTAGGCAGGCGCCAGCCGTCCGGACAGGCGGTCTGCGCTTCCTCCCAGTTGTAGTAGTGCCCGAACAAGTCCGAAACTACCTGGCAATGCTGGTAGGGGATGCCTTTTCCCGTGGTGAACAGGTTTTCGCAGAGCCAGGTGTGCGTGCCGATGGGTGCCGTGTACAGAAGCTGCTTGTCTCCTCCGACCTGTATCTCCTCCATCTGGCCCTCGAATCCGGTGAGGGCGGTCTCCGGGTAAATGGCCTCGAAGGTGGCGCTGATGCTTGCGTTGTAGTATTTTTTATTGAGGGCGAAGACGTTTGCGGTAACGGTGTATTCCCCTTCCGCGTCCGCTTTTACCGGAAATGACGGGTTGCTTTTATCCACATCCAGGGTGGTGGTGTCCCGCTGCCCGTTGTTCACGGTCCAGTAAACGCCCAGGGTGCCCGGATCCGAGTTGTCGGAAACATACATGTCGTCCACATCTACCGCGAGTTCCTGGACATGGCCCACCTCTACGAACATGGCGGGCTCGGTAATTCCCAGGCCGCCCAAGGAGGGGGTGACGGTGGTGGTAGTGGTCTTTTTGCATCCGCTGCCCAGGACGGCGGCAGCGGCAAGGGCAAAAATGGCTATTTTGATTTTCATAGGCTTGTCTTGTCTTAACCTGCAAATATCGCTATTTTTTTGTATTTTTGTGCAAAATACTTGCCAAAGCATGCGAAAACTCCTGCCTGTCCTTCTTCTGTCAGTGTTATTGTCCTGTGCGCCTTCACAGGGCCGATATGTTCAAATCCAGGGCTTTGCCCAGGGCGGTAACTATACCGTGAAGCTGAACCTGAAGGGCGTCGGGGTGAAGGTGGAAAGCATCCGCGACAGCGTGGATGCCTTGCTCCTGCAGATAGACACCACGCTTTCCGGGTATAACAAAAGGTCGATGCTTTCCCGTTTCAACGCCGGGGAGGCAGTGCCCGCCACGCCGCTGTTCCTGGACATGTACCGCTGCGCCTACCGGTATTGGGAGCGCTCGGGCGGGCTGGTGGACTGTGCTGCCGGGCCGCTGTTCAACGCCTGGGGCTTTGGCTTCCGGGAGCAGCAGTTTCCTTCGGACGAGGAAATCCGTCAGTTGCAGGAACGGTGCGGCATGCGCCAGCTTCCCGCGGAATTGCCCGTCAGGGACGGCTGCGTGGACCCTGCCGATGTCGGCTTCCCGCAGCTCAACTACAACGCCATTGCCCAGGGATACAGCTGCGATGTCATCGCCCGCTACCTATACAGTATAGGTGTAAAGGACATGCTGGTGGACATCGGCGAAATCTGGTGCGACGGCGTGAATCCTTCCGGCAAGCCCTGGTCCGTGGGCGTGGACCGGCCTGTTGACCAGCCGGACGGGCCGTCGGATGAGCTGGACGGCATCTGGAGTTCGGGTGGAAATCCCTGTGGCATAGTTACTTCTGGGAATTATCGTAAGTTCTATATCAAGGACGGCCAAAAATATGCACACACCGTGAATCCGCTCACCGGTTATCCGGTGCAGCACAAGCTGCTCAGTGCTACAGTGGTGTCTTCCGCCAGCGCTGCAGAGGCGGACGCCGTAGCCACCTGGTGCATGGTGGCCGGTCTGGAAGCTGCCCAAAAGCTCATTCTGGACCATCCTGCCCTGGAAGGTTATCTCATCACTGCCAATCCGGACGGCAGCATGACCGAATGGGCCAGCCCCGGCTTTACATTGAAGCAATAATTTCCAGCACCCAGACCAGCAGGCGGCACAGGCCGTCTGTTGCCGATAGCAGGAGGGCGGGGAACCAGCCCGTCAGGCTCAGGAGCACCGTGGTGACGGCCGTAGCCATGAGGGCGGTGGTAAGGGGGATGGCCAGCAGATTGGTGAGCAAAAAATACCGTGGAAAGCTGTGGAACCGGTACCAGGCCAGGGGACCGGTAAACAGTTGGCAGCTGATACTGAGCGCCGCCATCGTCCATATTTTGCGGAACGGGTCCCAGGAGACGGAAGCGGGATACCAGGCCTCCAGCACCGGATACAGCAGGAAAATGCCCGCCATGGCCAGGTAGCTGAGCTGGAAGCCCACTTCCCGGATGGCGGCCGGGTTCAGGACCAGCTGCACCAGCAGCGCCAGGCACAGTACCCGCACGGCCTTTCTGGGCCGCCCCAGCAGCTGCAAGGTTTCATTGATGACAATGAACAGGAACGCCCGCACGATAGATGCGCCGGCCCCGGTCATGAGCGTGAAAAAACCCGCTCCCAGTACGATGAGTCCGAAACGGATGCGCCGGGCCGCGGGCGTACGCCCCAACACCCGCGTCAACTTATCGAAAATGAGGTAAATAATGCCGATATGAAGGCCCGACAGCGCCAGCACGTGCGAGGCGCCGCTCTCCCGGAAAACAGCCACCGTCTCCCGCGAGAGCCCGCTACGGTCGCCGGTTAGGAGGGCCCTGAGCAGCGCCGGGGTTCCCGGGTTCCGGAAGGGGAGCGAGTCGATGTGCGCACGGAGCCTGCCCACGGCTGCATCGGCCCAATCCTGAATGGCCCAATGCAGGCCGACGCCGGGTTGCAGGGCGTTCCAGGCGCAGAAAATGCCCAGGAGAAGGAAGGTGGCGGTGAGGATGGCTGTGCTTTGCGTTTCGCTCAGACGCACCAGCTTTTCTTGCAGGAGGCAGGGGAGGGAAAGGAGGATGAGGAGCAGACCGGGAAGCACGAAACCGCTGCCGGAGAGCATTGTCCCCGCGATGACGCCTGCCGTAAAGGATACGGACAGTGTTTCTATGCCTCTCACCTCGGCCATACGTGCAAAAATACCAAATTTATTTCGTATCTTTGCAAAGATATACGGAACAATATTTTAATAGCATATAATTTATGATTATTCTTGTTATCAACTGCGGCAGCTCTTCCATCAAGTACCAGCTCCTGGACATGAAGAGCGATGACGTGTTCGACGTAATTGCCAAGGGTATCTGTGAAAAAATTGGCCTTCCTGCCGGTATTCTCCAATATGCCCCCGCCGGCGGGGAAAAACAGGTGAAGGATGTTCCCATTCCGGACCACAAAGTGGGCATGCAGCTTATTCTGGCCGCTCTTACGGACAAGGAGACGGGCGTGCTTAAGTCCCTGGAGGACATTGAGGCTGTCGGGCACCGCATCGTGCAGGGCGGAGACTTCTTCAACGGTTCCGTCCTGGTGAACGAGGATGTCCTGAAAAAGATTGCCTTCTGCGCAGACTTCGCCCCGCTGCACAACCCGGCCCACCTGCTGGGTATCCACGCCATGCAGGAGGTGCTTCCTTCCGTTCCGCAGGTGGTCACCTTCGACACGGCTTTCCATCAGACCATGCCGGCCTATGCCTATATGTATGGCCTGCCGTACGAATACTATGAAAAATACCGCGTCCGCCGTTATGGTGCGCACGGCACCTCCCACCAGTTCGTGGCCGGTGTGGGCGCCAAGCTCGCGGGCCTGGATATCAACAATTCCAAAATCATCACCTGCCACCTGGGCGCCGGCAGCTCCATCTGCGCCATCCAGAACGGCAAGTGCGTGGACACTTCCATGGGCTTCAGCCCGCTGGAGGGTATGATTATGGGTACGCGCGTGGGCAATATCGACGCCAACGCCGTCATTTACCTGGAGAACAAGCTGGGCGTCACCCCGGACGAGATGTCCACCATCCTCAACCGCAAGTCCGGTTTCCTGGGCGTTTCCACCAAAACCTCGGACGCCCGCGAACTGGATGAGCTGGCCAACGGCGGAGATCCCAAGGCCAAGCTCGTGTTCAAGAAGTTCACCTACGACATCATCAAGAACATCGGCTCCTACGTGGCTGCCATGAACGGCGTGGACCTCATCGTCTTCACCGGCGGTATCGGCGAGCACAACAGCCGCCTGCGCCGCCGCGTGCTGGAGAACTTCTCCTACCTGGGCCTCAAGGTGGACTATGAAGCCAACGTGGCGTTCGGCGAGGATGCCATCATCACCACGGAGGACTCCAAGGTAAAAGCCGCCCTCATCTGCACCAACGAGGAACTGGTGATTGCCCGTGATACCATGCATTTAGTTTTAGAAAACCAAGAATAATCATGATTGCCAATTTCAACGATTTGTTTGCCGAGCTTAAGGCAAAGGGTATTTGCAAACGGATGGTAGCTGCCTGGGGCGTGGATTCCCACACCATAGAGGCCGCTTCCCTGGCCACCGACAAGGGCTTTGTGACGGTGACGCTGGTGGGCGATCAGGACCTCATCGCCAAAGTTTGCCAGGAGTGCAAGATTGACATGGCCAAGTTCCAGATTGTGGACATCAAGGATGAGCTCAAGGCAGTGGCCGAGGCCGTCCGCATGGTGCACGACGGAGAGGGCGACGTCCTCATGAAGGGCCTCTGCTCCACGGACAAATTCCTGCGCGCCATCCTGAACAAGGAATGCGGCCTGCTGCCCCCGAAGGGCCTCCTGAGCCACGTGGGCGTTATCTCCAACCCCAACTACCACAAGCTCATCTTCATTACCGACATGGCCGTTATCCCGGCTCCGGACTTCCGCCAGAAGGTGAAGATGGCCGGCTTCGTGACGGGTGTGGCCCGCAGCTTCGGTATTGCCCAGCCCAAGATTGCCTTCATCGCCGCTTCCGAGCAAATGCTGGACAGCATGCCCGCCTGCGTAGAGGGTGCCATGCTGGCCAAGATGTGCGACCGCGGCCAAATCAAGGCCATTGGTGACGGTCCGCTGGCCCTGGATGTGGCCATCGACCAGGAATCCGTGGAAATCAAGAAACTCCAGAGCCCTGTTGCCGGCGATGCAGACTGCCTGCTGTTCCCCAACATCGAGAGTGCCAACGTGTTCTGGAAGACCAACTCCAAACTGGCCAAGGACGTTCGTCAGGCCGGCTTCCTGGTAGGTACCAAGGTGCCTTGCATCCTGGCCTCCCGCGCGGACTCCGTAGATGTGAAGCTGAATTCCATCGCCTCCGCCGTAATGTCTGTGAAATAGTGTTTTCGGGAGCTCTTTTTTCAAACCGTCGCTGCGCGACCCCTCCCATTGGCAGCGGTGCGTCTTTGACGCCCCGGCCTGGGCCCCTCCCTCTTATGGTGCCGAGGGTGGCACAGGTTTGAAAAAAGACTCCCGGAAACAACATAACATAATAACCATTAACTAAAAATGAGAAAGTATATTGTAGCAGGGAACTGGAAAATGAATACTACCGTTCCCGAAGGTGTAGAGCTTGCAAAAGCTGTTGTTGAAAAGGCCAAGGATCTTCCGGCCAATGTAGAACTGGTGGTGGCTCCGCCGTTCACCCATCTCTGCCCCGTGGCAGAAGCCCTGAAGGGCTCCAAGGTGAAGCTCAGCGCCCAGAATTGCGCAGACCATGAGAAAGGCGCCTACACCGGTGAAGTGGCCGTGAACATGCTCACTTCCATCGGCTGCCAGTACACCATCCTGGGCCACAGCGAGCGCCGTCAGTATTATGGTGAGACGGACGAGAAGCTGGTGGTGAAAACCCAGCTGGCCCTCGCCGCCGGTCTTAAGGTGATTCTTTGTGTAGGTGAGAACCTGGACGAGCGCGAGGCAGGCAAGCACTTCGACGTGGTTACCGCCCAGACCAAGAACGTCCTTTACAACTTCACCGCCGAGGATATGAAGAACGTGGTCATCGCTTACGAACCCGTATGGGCCATCGGCACCGGTAAAACCGCTACCGCCGCCCAGGCGGAGGAAATCCACGCCTGCATCCGCAACGTCATCGAGGCCAAATTCGGTGCCCAGGTGGCTGATGACATGACCATCCTCTACGGCGGTTCCTGCAAGCCCTCCAACGCCAAGGAACTCTTCGCAGAGAAGGACATCGACGGCGGCCTCATCGGCGGCGCCGCCCTCAAGGCCGACGACTTCCTGGCCATCGCCACCTCCTTCTGATGGACCGTCATTCCCGGCTTATTCGGGAATCTCATGATTTCAACGCACAGCCTCTGGGTTGTGCGTTTTTCGTGACACTCGTCCTCATTTTGGGCCGATTTTGAGGACGAGGAGGGAAAATGAACATCGTCCTTCAAAAGAGGCATTTTCATGGACGAGACTGTGGCTTGGAAGGTTTTTTGCCTCAAACCGTTGTCGCTGGGAAGGAAATGTCCGGGGGACTTCGTTCCGCTGCGCTTCACTCCGGCCCCTCCCATTGTCTCCAGCGTCCCCGCTCTCGCGGGAACTTGTATCCAACGGGCCCCTCCCCCTACACTTGTGCGGGGGTGCACAAGCCCCCGGACATCTCCTTCCCAAGCCTCCTGCGATAAAGATTTTCAAAAAACAATTTTGCTCGATCCATTTTTTTGTATCTATTCTTATGGATTTTCCAAATGATTCGGAAAGAAGTTGAGTTATAGTTCATCACTTCGATTCAGCGGTGTAGTTTGTGGATATATATTGCGCTCATAGGGGCGTCCCGCCCCTGGCC
>Ga0256405_10008312_pt1 | contig 14968 bp, 12 predicted proteins | sample RumenRJG_02DNA_FD_189096 | JGI IMG/M metagenome (GOLD analysis project Ga0256405, IMG submission 189096) | Bovine rumen microbial communities from Lethbridge, Alberta, Canada - RJG_02 | ecosystem: Host-associated > Mammals > Digestive system > Stomach > Rumen | place: Canada: Alberta... | reverse complement strand
CCATTGCCGAAAATTCCTTACTGCTGCCTCCCGTAGGAGTCTGGGCCGTGTCTCAGTCCCAATGTGGCCGTTCATCCTCTCAGACCGGCTATGTATCATCGCCTTGGTGGGCCGTTACCTCACCAACAAGCTAATACAGCGTAAGCCCATCCCATAGCGGTGCAAACGCACCTTTAATAATCAGAAGATGCCTCCCGATTACCTATGCGGTATTAATAGTCGTTTCCAACTGCTATCCCCCGCTTTGGGGCAGGTTGCCTACGTATTACTCACCCGTTCGCCACTAACTCAGTCAAATAGCAAGCTATCTGACCTTGTCCGTTCGACTTGCATGTATTAAGCACGCCGCCAGCGTTCATCCTGAGCCAGGATCAAACTCTCCGTTTGATGACTCTTGTATTTTAGAGCTTAATCGCTCTAGATTTTAAATGAATTGACGTTTTGTTTAATTGCTTCTTATTTAGTTTTCAAAGATCGAATCGCTCCCGCAGGGCTCTCAGCTCTTCGCTGTTCTCCGTTGCGGTGCTCATTTATACTATCAAATCCCCATACCCATGTCAACACTTTTTTTGAATTTTTTTTAATTTTTTTTCGAAGCCCGATTTTATGCGTTTTCTGGGCTTTTTTCGGTCTCGCTGCGGTCGAACAGGAGCTCGAAATATTTCATTAAATAATCATTCAGATAAGAGAATTCGAACGGGACCGTATTGGTTTTTATCATCTCTTCCAGTTCTTCCTTGGCATGTACACAGATCTCTTTTATCTCTTCCGGATAATTCATCTTGTGCGCATGGTACTCGAATTCGTTCTCATCGAGGATCGCATAGCTTCCGTCGGGAAAGACCTTCACATCGAGATCGTAATCGACGTTCTTGATGGCCTCACCGTCATAGATGCTCGGGGTGGCGATATTGCAGTAATAGTAGATACCGGACTTCCGGATCATGGAAATAATGTTATACCATTTCTTTTTATAATAGAAACAGATCGCCGGTTCCTTGGTGATCCAGCGACGGCGATCCGCCTCCACGACCCAGCTGTGATCGGTCACAACGACATAACAGTCCTCTGTCACATCGAGGACCAGGGCTTTCGACCAGGTCCGGTGCAGAGAACCGTTATGCTTATAAGACTGAACAAATACGCTGTCACCGACTTTCAATTCGCACATGAATCAATCTTACCATACTTTCTTCAGTCGTTCACAAAGAAGCGGGACGAGGATGATCGCACAGAGCGTCGTCGGGACCATGTAGCTCGCGTTGTAGGCCAGCGATCCCCAAAGAGGAGTTTCCCAGACCAGGGTCCCTGCCAGAGTCGAAGATAAAAGACGGATCAGGCTGGTGATCAGGACACCGCTGTAGAAATACTTGTAGTTCGGGAAAGCGGATGCGAGGCCGTATGCCGCATAGGCGATCAGATAATCCAGAAGGAAGCTCCAGATGCCGTACCAGGTCACGGACCCGATGACCAGCTGCAGCAGAACGGAAGTCGTGCTGACGATCAGGCCGTTCTTCCAGCCGAGATGGTAGGAACAGATAAGCAGTGCGATCGGTCCGAAATTCAGTTTTCCGCCGGAAGCCATCTGGAAGAGGTTCAGCATGTCGCTGATCCGGTCGAAGACGACGAAGAGTGCACAATACAGGGCCATGAGGGCCAGAGTCTGAGTATTCGTTCTTTTCATAAAAAAACACCTCCATTACAAAGGTGCCTTTCCCTACGCTAGCATTACCTAGATCAGGTTTACGGGTATGATCTCAGCCTTTCGGCACCCCTGCCTGTCTATTATACATCGATTTAATACAGAGAATCAAATATCGTCAGTGCATCGTCGAAGTGCCAGTACTCATCGTTGAGATAGCTTCCCATCGCATTCCCCAGAAGCACGACATAGGATCTTCCGCGGTGACGGTAAAGGACGATGATGTTCAGTCCGGCCTCCGGCGTATATCCGGTCTTTCCTCCCCGGACGTCGGTCTTGGTGTTGGTGACCATGCGTATCCCGGTCGAGATCCTGGTATCATCCTCCAGGGTGTAGAACAGGGTATCGAGGATCTTCCTCCCCTCTTTGTATTTCAAAGAGTCCATCACGACCAGATACAGGTCGTTCAGGGTCGTATAGTGATCGTCATCGTGCAGACCGGTCGTATTGACGAAATGGGAATCGGTACATCCGATCTTCGCCGCATGTTCGTTCATGGCTTCGACCAGGTCGATCCCCTTGCGTGCGAAATAGTTCTCCAGAGCCACTGCCGCATCCGCACCCGAAGGAAGCATCAGCGCATACAGGAGGTCTCTGAGCGTATAGTAGTAATCTCTCTGCAGATAGGCGAGCGAAGCGTCTTCGACGATCAGATCTTCCACCTGCTGATTCGTGACGAAGGACAGTTCATCGAGATCTTCCGTCAGACTCAGGACGGTGTCCATGGTCAGTACCTTGGTCAAGGAAGCCGGAAACATCCGGACATCGCTGTCTTTGGCATACAGGATATCGAAATCGGACAGGTCCACCAGAAGATACTTCCCCGAATGAAGATCGAGATCCAGAGTCTGCGAATGATCCCGAAGCACATTGACCTCATCGACGACGGAATGATCCCAGGAACCCGAAAGACGGTTCAGGATCGAACCGGAGCCGTAGATCAGCAGAAGCATCGTCAGCAGGATAGTCATTCGTTTTTTCATATCAGTGTCCTGTAGAAGTCGTAAGAGCGGGAATACAGATCCGCATTTTCCAGAAAGAAATCCATCAGAAGCGAGAAATCCGTAAAGTCGTAGTCGAGATCCTTCAGGACCTCGTAGTGTTCCAGACCTCCTTTGACGATCAGACGGATCTTCTTCAGCCGTTCGACCGGCAGAGGCTCCTCCCCTCCGCGGTGTTCATTGCACAGAAAGCCGCCGTGACGTTTCGAGAAAGTCACGACCTGTTTCTTTCCGCAGAGCGCACATCCGTCCACGACCGGCGTGATCCCGAACAGCGAGATCAGATGGTTCAGGTATAAGGAACCCAGAAGATAGCGGTTCTCCCTTTTGAGATTGCGGAACACGAACAGCAGCTGGTCATAGGTGGCCATCTCCCTGTTTTTCAGAGTCAGTTCCGTGAGGATATTCTTGAAGGAGATCATCTCGATATCCGAGGATTCGAAGTAGTTCTCCAGCAGTTTGGATCCGTGGATCGTGAATATCGTCTTTGTTTCTTTATAGTCGATCATGAACTCGTAAAGGCACATCGGCAGGAAATGGTTGTGACTGCTCAGCTTCTTGGCTGCCTTCCCTACGAAAGAAAGGATCCCGTATTCCTTTGTCAGGACCTGCAGGAGCACATCCGTTTCTTTATAATCCGCTTCGCTTAATACGAGACCGCTGATCCTGTCATTCATCTTTGTCTCCGGAGAAGTAGCCCAGGTCAAAGAGCTGTTTCTCGGAATTGAGCCAATCTTCCTGTACCCGGACGTAGAGAGAAAGGATGATCTTCTTTCCCTGATAGAGTTTACTAATATCAGTGGAAGCAGTATCGTTGATCTTTTTCAGCATCGCTCCGTTATGACCGATGATGATCCCCTTGTGGCTTGCCTTGTTGCAGATGATAGTCGCTTCGATGAAGACCTTGGAAGTCTTCTCGCGGATCTCTTCGATCCGGACGGCCACCAGGTGCGGCACTTCCTCTCTGGTATTCAGAATGATCTTCTCCCGGATGATCTCCGAGATGCGGAACTCCAGGTTCATATTGGTCTTGACGTCTTCCGGATAGTAACGGATCGAATCATGCAGATAGTTCTTCGTCGTCTGCAGCAGTTCATCCAGATTGTCTTTGTTCAGGGCGCTGATCGGAACGATCTCCGCAAAGTCATAATGTTCGGCCGCATAGGAAAGCCTCTTGATCAGAGAATCCGAACTGAGTTCATCGATCTTGTTCACAAGCAGGAAGACCGGAACTTCATAGGAGAAGAGTCTCTCCAGGATCTCCTGATCGGAGTTCTGCAGCCCCTTGTTTCCGTCGACGATGTAGTAGATCACATCCACACCAGCCGCCTGAGACATCGCCTCCTTGTTCATATAGGAACCTAAGGCCGTTTTGGCTTCATGGATGCCCGGTGTATCGATGAAGACGATCTGACAGTCATCTTCATTCAAAATGCCCAGGATCGCATTCCTGGTGGTCTGAGCCTTGCTGGTGGTGATCGCGATCTTCTCCTTCAGAAGAGAGTTGATCAGCGTGGACTTCCCGGCATTCGGTTTTCCGATGATCGCAACGAAACCTGACTTCATTTCTTCAGACTGTCAGTCCCGAACTGAAACGGAAGCAGTTCCGCAATGTTCGTCTCGACTGTCTCCTTTCCGTTGGAGAGGATGATCGGCGTATCCTGGTTGAGAAGTTCACTCAAAGCCTGACGGCACATGCCGCAGGGAGAACCCAGCGTCTTTCCGTCGGAAACGATCGCCAGAGCTTCGATATCGTCTTTGCGGTAGCCGTTGGAATAAGCCGCAAATACCGCGCTGCGTTCACCGCAGACGCCGACCGGATAGGAAGCATTCTCGATATTGGCACCGTAAAACGTCTTTCCGTCCCTGCAGAGGACACAGGCGCCCACATGATAGAGGGAATACGGCGCGTAGGCATTCTTCATCGCCTTGAAAGCTTCTTCCACTAATTCCTGATGATTCATCATCCCAACCTCCTGATAACACATATGATACAGACAGCCAGCGCACACAGAGACGCCGTGAGCACAGCTGCGCTGGAAAGATCCTTGATCGTCCGGATCCGTTCGTCTTCCTTTGAATTCAGATAGTCTCCTATCTTCTCGATCGCGGTATTGAAGATCTCGCCGGTGATGACCATACCGATACAGATCGCAAAGGCGAGCCATTCATAATGATCCAGACGGATCACCAGACCGCCGATGATGGCGAGCAGACCCAGAAAGCACTGGACCAGTACCGCCCTATGCCCCAGAGCCAGTTTCAGGCCGTGAAAGGCATCCGCAAACTTCTTCATTTCAGATCTCCGATGATCTTCTTCTGCAGCGCAAACATCCGTTTCTCGTCTTCTTCGTTCATGTGATCGTAGCCGAGAAGATGCAGGAGTCCGTGCACGAAGAGGAACACGAATTCCCGCTTCACCGAATGACCGTATTCTTCCGCCTGCTCAAAGACCCTCTTCCGGTTGATGAAGATGTCGCCGAGTTCGACGCGCTCGTCAAAGGACCAGGAATCCCCCTCGTCCAGAAGCGCAAAGGAGATGACATCTGTCACCCGGTCGATGTGGCGGTACTCCCGATTGATCCTTCGGATCGTGATCGGCCCGCAGATGATCAGGGACAGATCGTAGTCGTCATTCAGTTTCAGGACGTTCAGGGTCCGCTGATAGTATTCATCCAATAAAGGATAATAATCTGTAAAATCTTTATAATCTGTTTTATTAACGATATTTAACATATATCACCATTATACATTACTTGATTTTGGATATCGTTGGTGTTATAGTAAATTAGCAGTCTGAAGTATAGAGTGCTAATACATTGCTTGGAGGTAAGAATATGGCTGTAAAACAGTTTAAGACAGAATCGAAACGTCTGTTGGACCTGATGGCGAATTCCATCTATACCAATACCGATATCTTCCTGAGAGAACTGATCTCCAACGCATCCGATGCGCTGGATAAAAGACACATCATCTCTCTGACCGATCTCTCTGCGAACAATGACGATCCGAAGATCCATATCGATATCGATAAGAAACAGAGACTGATCACGATCAGCGATAACGGCGTCGGCATGGATAAGAAGGAACTGGAAGACAATCTCGGTACGATCGCCAGATCCGGATCCTTCGAATTCAAACAGGATCTATCCGAAAAGGATGAAGCGGACATCATCGGGCAGTTCGGTGTCGGTTTCTATTCGGCCTTCATGGTCGCCGACAGGGTGGAAGTCCTCTCCCGCAAGATCAACGAAGAGGACGCCTATCGCTGGACGTCTGACATGGACGGATACGAGATCACAAAAGCCTCAAAAGACGACTACGGAACGACCGTCATCCTTCACGTAAAAGCCAACACCAAGGAAAAGAAATACGACAAGTATCTCGACAGCAATGAGATCCGTCAGCTGGTCCGCAAGTATTCCGATTTCATCCGCTATCCGATCGAGATGATGGTCGAATCCTACGACTACAAGGAAGACGGAAAAACGGAAAAGACAGAGAAACTGGAGACCGTCAACTCGATGCAGCCGATCTGGAAGAAGAACCGCAAGGACATCACCCAGGAAGACTACGACAACTTCTACATGCAGGAATACTACGATTATGTAAATCCGCTGAAGACGATCCACTACAAGGTGGAAGGAAACACTTCCTATACCGCCCTCCTGTACATTCCGGGACAGAGACCGTTCAACTACTACAGCAGCGACTACAAGCTCGGACTGAAACTGTATTCCCGCGGTGTCTTCATCAAGGATGAGGCCAAGGAAGTCGTCTCGGATTACTTCCGTTTCATCCGCGGTGTCATCGATTCCGACGATCTGAGTCTGAACATCTCCCGAGAGATCCTGCAGCAGGATCATCAGATGAATGCCCTGAAGAAGTCCGTCGACAAGAAGATCAGGACCACTCTCCAGACCATGATGGAAAAAGACAGAGAGAACTACGAGAAGTTCTTCGATAATTTCGGCGCACAGCTCAAATACGGCTGTTATGACAACTTCGGCGCAAACAAGGATATTCTGATCGACCTGCTCCTGTTCCGCTCCTCAAAGGAAGGAAAATACGTCTCATTGAAGGAATACGTATCCCGGATGAAGGAAGATCAGAAAGATATCTACTACGCTTCCGGAGAATCCGTCGACAAGATCGTTCAGCTGCCGCAGATGGAGAAGGTCAAAGACAAGGGATATGAAGTCCTCTACTTCACCGATTCCGTGGATGAGTTCCTCGCATCGGTCGTCATGGAGTATGACGGAAAACCGTTCAAATCCATCCTGAAAGGCGAGCTGGATCTCGATACCAAGGAAGAGAAGGAAGAACTGGAAAAGAAAGCCAGCGACAGCCGGGAACTCACGGACAGGATCAAAGAGATCCTGAAAGACAAGGTCAGCGATGTGAGACTCTCCAGCCGTCTGAAGACCTATCCGGCATGTCTGGTATCCGACGACAACCTTTCCATCGATATGGAACGGATCCTGAAGCAGCTAAATCAGGACAACGTCAAGGCCAACCGGATCCTGGAAATCAATCCGGATCACGAACTCTTCGGCATGCTGAAAAAGATGTATGAAGAGAAGAAGGATATCACCGATTATTCCACGATCCTCTACGATCAGGCCTGCCTGATGGCCGGGCTTCAGATCGACGATCCTGCAGCATACGCACTGAAGATCTCGGAACTGATGCTGAAAGCTGAAAAGTAATTAAAACGGAATCATCTGATTCCGTTTTTTTCTTATCTCGGTCTTAATTCGTAATCCCAGTGTCTGGATGTATCTCCGAAGGAATAGACTCTCACCGTGCCTTTGTTCAGATTGTAGATACAGGTGTACTGTGTCTTTCCTCTGTCGGCACCGTTGGTCGGATCCTGGATGACCAGACGGATGAGGTTCTCTGCGAAATCCTCCCGCATTCCGTTTTTCCTGGTACGGAACAGTCCCGCTTCCAGCATCCTGTCTCTTCCGCAGCCTTCCGGGAAGAAATGATCCTCTTTTGCGACATAGTGATTGGTCGCATGGTCGATATCCGTTGCGACCATCTCATCGCCGATCCATTCCACGAGACGGCTCTTGCCTGTCTTGTCAGCGACCATGATATGGTAATCCGCACCAGGCATCGCTCCCTTGACGTTGCAACGGTCCATGAAAGCGAGAGCTTCATCGACATTTGCGTAGTTGTCCAGGACAAGACGCATCATGACCGGATGAAGGTAGGAAGGAAGTCCTTCCTTTTTCGTCTGTATCCATTTCATATCGGCGATCCACGCCTTTTTTTCTGTTTCGTTGATCGCGATCGAACCGTAGCTCGCATACAGTTCATACGGATCCGGTCTTTTTCCGGCCTCGGTATAAATGAAGTTCTCCTTGTTCGGATTCCACTTCTCCCTGCAGGTATCGTAATCGGTCTCTTTCCAGTCGATCCTGGTACTCAGCGCAAGGATGGAGACAGCCAGCCCCTTCTCGTTCATTCCGTCCATGCATAAGAACGGGCAGAGCACGAAACCGCTCAGATCGGTCGTTCCGTCATCGGCCATCCCTTCCGAATAGGTACCGTTTCGATAGTCGATCCAGTAGGCATCGGAGACACCGATACTTTTATATCTGGCATTGGGATTGTCCGCTTCCACGATCACATTGAGACCGGTCCGCGGATTGCTCCTCTGATTGTTTTTGTAATGGGAATAATCGTAGTTGCGGCAGAACAGGATATCCCCTTCCAGGTTCTTCGTCACGAACGTGGAACAGCCGGAATCCAGATAGGCCTGGAATGCCTCCGGCAGATGGTAGTAATCATAGTTTGCGTCCATGTGATAGAGATAGCCCTTTTCATCGACACGTTTGATCGATTCGACTGCCTCGATCTGTTTCGGATCATTCAGATAGGCATGCGGATTCATTATCTGGCCTCCTTTTCAGCCAACGCTTCTCTGTATTCCTTTTCGGTATCGATCGTCAAAGCGAACAGAAGCATCAGACATGCAACAAGAGCCGGGATCCAGCCTAAGAGAGCGTTGATCGTATTCCGGGTCGCAGCGTTCTGGACCAGTCCCTGATCCGCCAGCTGTGCCGAGAATCCGGCCGCTGCCAGGGCCACCAGGAAGAGTTTGTCGACCAGAGCTTCTGCGATCTTGCTGGCGAGATTATCGCCCGTAGACACCATCGTATCGAGTCTCCTGCCGTTCTGGACCTCGACGATGTCAGAGATCCGGTTACGGTTGGTATTGAACAGGATGAAGGTCATCGTGATACCCATGCCGGAGAAGATGGCGTTGATGTAGGCGTTGATGATACTGGTCGGTGCCAGGATGAACGGGACCTTGCCGACGATCTGCAAGAGCGCCGCGAGGACCATCGTTTTCTTTCTGCCTAAAAGCGTATCGATCTTCGGCGTCAGGATCGAGAACACGACGGATACCAGCAGGTAGGCGGCCATGATCGGTGTCGACTTGGAAGAATCGTTCAGGACGTAGGCACAGTAATAAGTGATCGAAGAAGTCAGAAGACAGGTCGATACACCGTAGGTCATGATATAGAACATGTTCCTGACCCAGGACTTGCACTTGAAAAGCATCCGGTAGGTCTCGACGATCCCGAGTTTCTCTTCATTCTGAGAAGTCTGTTTCACTCTCTCTTTTGTCGTGAAGTAGTGGATCAGACAGCCAACGAAGATCAGGACGCCCATGAACAGAGCGGAACGGAAGATCGCCGGGGAATCGGAGGAATTGATGACCTTGTGGTCCTTCAGTCCGCCGAACATCTTGACAATCATCGGAACGGCGACAGCGCCGATCCCGGAACCCAGACAGCCGCCCAGAGAACGGTAGGCGTTGATCGATTTGCGGTCATCATCATCGGAAGAAGCGAGCGCTCCCATTCCGTTGTACGGGATACCTCTGAAGGTATTGGCGATCTCATACAGGAAGAATGCGATCAGACACAGGATGATGTCCCACTGTTCATTGACATGGAAGTCCGTAAACAGAAGGACCAGTCCCAGTGCGAACGGTAAAGAGATGTACAGCAGCCACGGTCTCACCTTCTCTCCGGAACGGAACTTCACATTGTTTGCCCAGACACCCAGCAGTGGGTCGTTTACGATATCCCATACCGTTCCGATCAGCGCCATGTTGGAAGCGGCGACCGGATTGATCAGCAGGATACTGGTCAGGAAGTACTTGTAGTAGGTACTCTTGAAATTGAAAACGATGTTGGTGGAAGTGGAAAAACTCATGAATCCCAGTTTTTCCAAAAAGCCGATCTTTTTCTTCTCTTTCTTTTCCATGATATTTCTCCTAAATAAAAACCTGTATTAGCTTATATTTTAAACCGATACAGGTCTGTATGCAAGTGATGTCTAGGACCGGAACAGGTCTTCTACATCGTCGTGGAAGACATCCAGTTCATTGAGCTTTTCGCTCTGTCTGACACGGTCTGCCTCAAACAGTTTCCTGGCGTCCAGCAGACGGGAATTGCATTCGTATTTCAGCTCCAGTTCCTTCCTGGCGATCTCATCGTCCAGAGCCTTGTAGCGCTCCATGATCTTATCGAGATCGTCGATCAGAACGCCTCTTTCACTGACGAGTTTTCCGAAGGAACGTTTCAGTTCCTCGGAGATCGCAGCGAACTGTTCGGAACTGCTCTTCAGGCTTTCCTGATGGATCTCGTCGAGATGTCTCTTTTCGCTTTCGAAATCTTCGATCGCACTGAGTTCCTCGTTGTGCATATTCTCCAGGAAGAGACGCTGTTCTTCCGATGCCTTGGCGATCTCCTGACTCAGAACGTCCTGACGGACCTTTTCGTCGCGGCACAGCGCATCATAGGCAAGGGAGATACCGGAGATCTCATCTTCGTATTTCCTGAGACTGTCGGCCTTTCCTGCCTCCAGTGCATCGATCTGAGCTGCCACGGCATTCAGGATCTCATCCCGCTTCTTTCCGAGTTCCAGCATCACGCTTCCGTGCAGCTGTTCCAGCTCGTTCATCTTGTCTTTCATCTGCTGTGTACGGGCAGTGAGATCAAAGGCTTCGTCATTCTCCGCAGCGGAAAGGACTTCCGGTTTCGAACGTAAAAGCGTATCGTATTCCGACATGGTGGAAGCGATCTCGGTCTTCAGGTAACTGATCCGCTGATCGTGGCTCTCGTTGATCCTGGCGATCTGTTCGGAGATGTTTTCGATCTGCATCGTGATACCGTCCAGATACTCAGCGGTCGAAGAACGCATCTGTTCCAGTTCTTCGCGTTTCTGTTCCTCATAGGCGGCCAGTTCGGCGGTCTGTGTCTGTTTCTTTTCTTCGAGATCGGCGATCTCCTTGCGGATCTGACCGTATTTCTCCTTCACCTGAGAAAGATACCGTTCATAGGCGGCGATCTTCTCGGTCCGGATCTGTTCATAAGCCTGACGGATCCTTTCGATCTCGCCGGATACGATCTGTCTGCGATGATCGAGATCGGAGGTCATATGTGTCCTCTGACGTTCTTCCTCTTTCAGCAGGTCTTCGAGCTGTGTCTTCATCTCGGAAGTCTGTCTCTGAGCCGCTTCGTAGCGGTCCTGACATTCTCTCTCGGTGGTCTGTTTCTTCAGTTCGATCTGGGAAAGCAGCGATTCCAGAGCCTTCTGTCTTGTTCCGAGGTCTTCTTTACGGATCGCGATCTGTTTCTCACTCTCTGCCTTCGCATCTTCTTCCGCCTGTCTGCAGCGGTCGGCCGCATGCGCATATTCCTCATCCAGTCGGCTGCAGAGCTCTTCATATTCCTTCTTCCGGTTGAGACGGATCTCTTCGACGGAACGATCGAGTTCCTGATGGAACCGATCCAGTTCCTCACTAATCCGTGCGGATTCCTCTTCCAGAGCTTCTTCCTGCTTCTGTGCCTGCGAACGGATCTGTTCCAGATCGGCCGTCCTCAGGGAAAGGTCGCGGTCTGCGTTCTGTTTCTGCTGATCCAGCTGTGCCCTGAGTGAAGTCTCTTCTTCCTCCAGCTGCTGTCTCTTCTGAGCGACCGTTTCCTCGGTCTGAGAGTATTCCTGCTGTTTCTGTTCGTATTCGTCTTTTACCGAGCCCAGTTCCCTTGTCGGTACTGTCTCGTATTCCTCTTCGATGCGGGCGAACTCCTCATCCTTCTCTTTCGCCATCTGTTCCAGAGTCTCCTGCTGTTTCACAGGCAGTTCTTCCATCTGACGGGAGTAGTCGTCCTCTTCCTGCTTCATGCGGGACTTCACATCGACGATATCCTTCTGCAGCTGTTCCTCTTCGCTCTTCAGTGCGGCGATCCTTTCTTCCGTCTGAATACGTGAAGATTCCATCTTCTGATCCAGAGATGCGGCGGCAGCTTCGTATTCCTTCTGTTTCCGGTCGAATTCTTCTCTGGCTGCATTCATCCTTGCGGCATGTTCTTCCTGAAGAGAGGCCAGTTTCTGTTCGTGCGCAGAAAGGGCTTCGTTCATCTGCTCCTCATGGCTGCGCTTCAGTTCATCGAGCTGTGCCACATGTTCCTGTTCCAGAGCTTTCAGTTCCTCTTCATGGTCCTGTCCCAGTCGGATGCGTTCCTGATCCGCTTCTGCGGAACGCTGTTCAAAAGAGGTCTTCTCTTCTTCCAGTTTCCGTTCCACGGAAAGGATCTCCTGAGAGGTCTCATTCTTCTTTTCTTCGATCTGTTTCCGGTAGTCTTCCTGATCCTGTTTCAGTTGCATCAGGCGGTCGACATGTTCGTTTGCGTATTTCTCGTTATCTTCCAGAATGACAGTGATCCGTCTGTTCAGATCACCGATCCTTTCCTTGGCCTGATTGATCTCGGACTGTATCCCGTCAAAACGCTGACGGTATTCGTCCAGTGTCTGTTCGACCTGTGCATCGTATTCCGCCTTCCTGGTATCGATCTCGTTCTGATTGTCGTTCTTCAGTCTCTCCAGATCGGCGAGATGTGCTTCTTCTTTTTCTTTGTAGGAAGCCTGAAGCCGGGAAAGCTCATTGCGCACTGTTTCGACATCCGCATCGACCGAGCGGATCTGCTGATCGTATTCAGCATTCCTCTGGTCCAAACGTTCCTGTATGAAAGCATTCCTTTCCTGAAGCTGTTCCTCTTCCTGAGCCAGATCGGCGTTCAGCAGGCGCAGTTCTTCATCGCGCTCTTCGCTTTCTTTCGCATAAGTGCCGTCCAGGTCACCCAGATACTTTTCATAGATCGCATACTGTTCCTGTGAATGCGCTGCAAGATCTTCACGGAACTGTTCCGCTCTCATGTTTCGGCTGCCGTCCAGTTTTTTCTTCAGTTCGCGCAGTTCGTTCAGTACGTTCTCATACCGGGAACTGAGGTCTGCCTTTTCCCGTTCAAAAGAAGCTGTCTTCTCTTCCAGCTGACGGGTCAGTTCATCGCTTTCTTCCTGAAGAAGGGCCCTGCGTTCCTGCTGTTTCAGCCGGATCCTGTGCAGTTCCTCTTCCTGTTCCTCACGGACCTGTTCGAGTTCACGGACTTTGTCCTGTCTCTGCAGATCCAGTTCATCGTATTCTTTGAGCTGACGCTCGAGTTCATCCTGTTTCTCTTTGATGCGGATCTCTTCAGCCTCTTTGCTTGCAGCCACTCTTTCCTGCTGAAGGGCTTCCAGTTCCTTCAGTGCGTCCGCATGCGCCAGGCGTGTCTTTTCGATCTGGTCCTCGAGATCGGCGATCTGTTTCTCGGCATCCGCTTCGTACTGTATCTTCTCTGCCTTGATCCCTTCGATCTCTTCGTTCCTCTGTTTCACAAGGGAATCGAATTCATCCCGAAGTTCCCTGGCTTTGAGGTTATAGTCTGCCCCTGCCTGTTTTCTCTGTTTTCTGAGGTCTTTCAGGGTCGTTTCGATCTCGGCTTTTTTCTTCTTGAATTCTTCCTGTTCCAGTACTTCCCGTTCTTCCGTGAGAGAAGCCTTCTTCTGTTTCAGTTCTTCGATCCGTTCTTCGATCTCCCGGTCTTTCGCTTCGGTCCAAAGCTTCAGCTGAGACTGTTCCTCTTCCAGCTGTTTCATTTTTTCGGAAAGGTCATCCTTCCTGTTTCCCAGATCGCGCATGAAAGATTCCTGCTTCTTCGCAAGCTCTTCCGTCGTTCTGAGATGCTCCTGTTTCAGACTGTCGATCTTCTCCTGAAGTGTCCCCAGTTCCTCGCTCAGCGCGGTGACTTCGGCTCCTTTCGCCGACAGCTGTTCATCCAGTTCACGTTCTTTCGTGCTGATTTCTGATGTGTTTTTCTGATCGAAAAGATTCATTGGTATTCCCCCGAAACTATACAAAAGCATTATAACAAATATATGATTATTTTTAAATTTAAGGATAGGATCCGTATTGCTTTTTTCAACCTTTATTGTTAGAATTATATGGCGCGGAATATTTCTAGTGGTTCCTTAGCCAAGTGGTAAGGCAATAGACTGCAACTCTGTGATCACCGGTTCGAATCTGGTAGGAACCTCCACATCGGGGATGTGGCGGAATGGTAGACGCGAGGGACTTAAAATCCCTTGGTAGAAATACCGTGAGGGTTCAACTCCCTCCATCCCCACCACTTTTGTGGCTGGTACAGATGTAACGGAAGAAATATTGTGCTATACTTATATCCGGCAGGATATTCTGTGTGAAGCCGCGCTGAAGTCGGGATGTAGCTCAGCTTGGTAGAGTGCTTGATTTGGGATCAAGATGTCACAGGTTCGAATCCTGCCATCCCGACCATTCAAATGGCGAGGTAGCTTAGTTGGCTAGAGCGATCGGTTCATACCCGGTAGGTCGTGGGTTCGAGTCCCACCCTCGCTACCACTTTGGACCCTTAGCTCAGTTGGTCAGAGCTACCGGCTCATAACCGGTTGGTCGAAGGTTCGAGTCCTTCAGGGTCCACCATCCAAATGCGTATGCAGGAGTACCCAAGTGGCTGAAGGGTCCGGTCTTGAAAACCGGTAGGTCATGCAAGTGGCGCCTGGGTTCGAATCCCAGCTCCTGCGCCAGTCAAAGTCGCGAGGTAGAGCAGTCCGGTAGCTCGTCGGGCTCATAACCCGGAGGTCGTTGGTTCAAATCCTTCCCTCGCAACCATGGTTCTGTAGCTCAGTAGGTAGAGCAACGGACTGAAAATCCGTGTGTCGCCAGTTCAATTCTGGCCGGAACCACCATTCAAAAACAGATAGTCTAAATTATCGTGTTGGTTTAGAAAATCGTCTCTAAACTATCGTGTGTGTAAGACTATTGATTAAAGGCAGCGCTACAGCGGACATCTTATGCCGCAGCGCTGCCTTTTCTAATATATTA
>Ga0256405_10008311_pt1 | contig 14969 bp, 12 predicted proteins | sample RumenRJG_02DNA_FD_189096 | JGI IMG/M metagenome (GOLD analysis project Ga0256405, IMG submission 189096) | Bovine rumen microbial communities from Lethbridge, Alberta, Canada - RJG_02 | ecosystem: Host-associated > Mammals > Digestive system > Stomach > Rumen | place: Canada: Alberta... | reverse complement strand
TCGCACCGATCATAGCAAGAAGATCCTGCTTAAGTCGATGGATAACCGCCCATTCTATTTCGTCGAGACCCCAGCTTTGCTATCACGCGTAGGGAATTTCATCGACCTCCTCAATGATTATCAGGAGGCTTATGACGCTTTAGAAGATATGCCACGCACCTTAGAGTCTGTGGATAAGCGTCTCACCATGAACATCTTAAAGCATGCCCTGCGTGCCTTTGACCTCAAAGTCAGCGATGCTTCCTTGAAAGCGATCGCTGGAGGCTATTATGGCTCCTTGGGTGGCAGCGATCATGATGGTAAGGTCTTACAAGGATATCTCGATTGCTTAAAGAACATCCCGCTCGATGATCATATCTATGATAGCAATCTCCTTGGCATCCATTATGGCAAGCTTCAAGGCGAATCCGAACTCACCTCGTATTATCGCACCGTCGATAACGTCAAGCAGGTCGCTAATCTGTATGCTGGGTTTGCCCATGTTTATAAAGAGGCGCCGGCAGCGAATATCGAATCGCTGATGGATGCGATGTTCTCTTTCGAGGAGGTGGATACCACCAAAGAGCTTTATAAAGCGATCGCGGTGGCCTTCTTCATCCTCTATATCAAGCCATTCGATAACAATAACCTCGCTTTAGCGACGCTAGGCCTTAAATCCGTCTTAGGCGGCAAAGGCATCGGTTATGTTCCGTTTGAAACCGTCTTCATCTCTGATCCGCGCTTAGAGGTGATCTCCAAAGAGAGTCAGCTCTCTGGCGATCTGACCTATTATCTCATCCGCGTCATGGACATGATGACCCCGCTGATCAAGGCCATGTTTGATGCGATCTCTGAGGAGAAGCGTAGCGGCTTGGATAAAGAGCATTATCAAGAAGATACGCCGGCCCGCCCGATTCCAAAGATGCATCAGTCAGCTCCTTCACCTGCACCTGCTATAGCCCCAATGCCGGAACTAGAACCCGAACCCGAGATAGAGCCTGAAGTTCATGAAGAGATGCCTCATCAAGAGCCTGCTCAAGATATCTATCATGAACGCTTCGAGGCAGAAGATGATCCTTATGCGGTTCATGAAGAGCCTGAGCCAGTGCATTATCAAGCCCCGGTTGAGCCTGCTATAGCTCCTATTAAGCAGCCTGAGCATCAGCCAAAGCCAGTGGTCAAGCAAACACCAGTCGTGGAGCGTGTCCCGCCTGCTCCAGTTACTGGTGAGCTTGCCTTAACAGGCATCGTGGAAGAGCCAAACGAAAAGCAAGTGAGGGAGATGGCGCGCTTCTTGCTAGAAACCCACCCTACGCTCCGCAAGGGTCAGGCGTTATTCTTCGCCTCCCATTGCACGCTTGGTAGGTACTATGCCATCCAGGACTATAAAAAATATAACCGCTGCGTCTATGAGACCGCGCGTACCTCGATGGATGCCTTAGCCTCGGAAGGGCTCTATAAGAAAGTCCAAATCAAAAACAAATACCTCTATACCCCAATTAGACAAGGAGACGAATGATTATGCTACACTTATTACCATTACTTGCAGGAACAGGCAGCGCCTGGTGGGTGCTTCCGGTTATCTTAGGATTCTTCATCCTTCTCGTCGGCGCGATCATCTTGGTCAAACGCCACGTGAAGGCCTTCAAAAACGAAGAGAAGCCAAAAAGCAAGGAAGAGATCGCCCAAGAGGAATTAGATCGCTTGCTTGTGCCAATCGAAGAGCAACCAGAAGAAAAACCTGAGGAAGAGGAAGAAAAACCCGAAGAGCCTGAAGAGAAATAAGGCGCTGTTTCGATGGACATACCTCATCCGCGTAGTCTATATATCCACATTCCTTTTTGCTCATCCATCTGCCCCTATTGCGATTTCACGAAATTGCTCTATCAAGATGGCTGGGCTTTTTCCTATTTGGATGCTTTAGTAAAGGAATTAGAATCTCGCTGCCATAATCATACTTACGATACCGTCTATATCGGTGGGGGTACCCCATCGGTATTGCCGTTAGATTTATTTAAGCGCCTATTAGAGATGGTGGATCCATATGTTGCAGAAGGCGCGGAATACACGCTCGAAGCCAATCCCGAATCCTTAACAGATGATAAGATTGCTTTGCTTTCAAACTATAAAGTCAACCGCATCTCCATGGGGATGCAATCTAGCTCTAAAAAAGTCCTAGAAGCGATGGGCCGTAAACATAGCGTCAAAGATATCCAATCCCGGATCCAAGCTTTACATCAAGTAGGCATCGTTAACATCTCCATTGATCTGATCTATGCTTTGCCAGGAGAAAGCAATGCCGAACTGCTTAAGGACCTTGAGGCGCTGATGAATCTAGAGATCACCCATTGCTCTTGTTATTCCTATATCCAAGAACGCGATTCGATTTGGAGCAGGCAAGGCGTAATAGAAGCCGATGATGAGATCCAAGCCGATCAATATGATCTAGTGGAATCTATCTTATCTGCCCATGGCTTCCATCATTATGAAGTCTCTAGCTACACCAAGCCGGGCTATGAATCTAGACATAACAAAGCCTATTGGAAGGATGAGCGATATGTTGCAGTGGGCTTAGGGGCTTCTGGGTATATCGATAACATCCGTTATAAAAACGTGACCTCGCTGCCTAGATATCTAAGAGGCGACTATACCGATACTCAAGAAGTTGTAACCTTGAAGGATGACAAGACCTATTTCTTATTGACCAATCTTCGCTTAGTGGAAGGCTTTGCGTTTGCTACCTATATGGAGCGTTTCCACGAAGATATCCGCAAGAACAAGGCAAAAGCCTTAGAAGAAGCGGAGAGTAGGGGATATATCCGTTTAACGAGTGAGCGTATCCTTGTAACTTCATTGGGGCTAAAGATGCTCGATAGCCTGATTTTGATGCTGATGGATTAAATAATCTTCCAAAATATCCTGGATTTGCGGGCTTTTTTGCATATTATGAAGCGTTATGGTCTCAAATAATTCGCGCAATCATTGATTGATTTCTATGTTAAAGCGAATTGAAAGACTGAATAGCATTACCTCCCAATCATATTGCTTATTATCGTGGAACGCGATCTATTTTTTATCATTGTGGCGGAAGTGTTACAAAACGCATATAATTATTTGGAGTACGAGTATATTTATGGTTATGGGTCAAAAACCTGGGAAATCTATTTATTTTATAAATAAACTAGGCAATTCTATTTTTACGCGAGTGATTTCACGTTATCAGTTATTTAAAATATTCGCCGAATCAGTGAGTATTTAGGCACATAGGAGGTGTCCACGTATGACACTAGGACAAAAAATCAAAAAATATAGAACTGAAAAGGGACTGACCCAGAAGGATTTGGCCGAACAAGTTCATGTTACGTTCCAAACCGTAAGCAAATGGGAAAACGATGAGAACGAACCCGATATTACAACGATTAGAGAATTGGCAAAATTATTCGGGTGCTCATTAAACGATCTTTTAAGCGAGGATGACCACGATGGACCAATCGAGGATGATCCTGAAATGCCACTTCCTGATCCAGAAGATGATGAGCATGAGAAACCTCTGCCAGATCCCAAAAACAAACCACTCCCTGATCCAATTCCAGTTCCGGTTCCGCCAAAAGAAACCATTATTATTCACGAAACTGAAAAACATGTGTGCGAGCGTTGCAAGCTGGATATCGATTCTGGCGATCTTGAAATCGATCAGATTCTCGTAAGTCATGGTGCTAGAGGCAGGCATCCTGTGTATCGTCCTGGTTACTTCCATAAAAAGTGCTTGGCGGAATTACGTAAAGAAAGAGAAGAAGCTGAAAAGAAGGCCAAAGCCGTAGCTACCTCAGGAGCAAAGAAAAAATGTTTTGGTTGGGGCATCGCCGCTGGCGTCATTGCCTTGGTCCTTGCTTTACTGGCGTTCTTTATGTCACCATCTCTTAAGGAATCCGTTCATCCCGCGCTTGCGATTCTATACTCAATTCTTATTGGTTACGCAGGGTTCTCCATGATTTATTGCATCTTATCTGGCTCTTATATTGGAGATGTATTTTTGTGGTGTGCGGGTTTATCCATCAAATTTCCCGGAATCATATTCAGCTGGGATCTTGGTGGCTTGGCATTCCTAATTGTTATGAAATTGTTGTTCGCTGCAATTGGGTTTTTGATCGGCGTTGCAGCGTTATTATTCGCAATCGTTTTATCTGCACTATTAGGTTTCGTATCGTTCCCGTTTGTTTTGATTCATAATAATCATACGGGATACGAAGACGCATTTTAAGGAGATTGATTATGAAGCAGAAACTCTTTTTCTTAGCACCTGCATTATTGGGTTTATTCCTAACATCTTGCGGTGGCGGTAATAGCGATGCACCAGTTGATACGGCTCAAACATCGCAACAGGAATCCACGCATGATAGTTCGAAAATGGATTTCACAGGCGTTTCTTTTGAAAGCGCAACATTTACGTATGATGGCAGCGACCACATACTTGATGAAGTCAAAGGAGCGCCAGAGAATACAACCATCGTATACACAGGCAGGGATAATCATAAAGACGCCGGAACCTATCCCGCAACTGCTAAACTATCCAAAGAAGGTTATAATGACAAAACCTTGAGTGCGAATCTTGTTATTAATAAGGCTACGATGTCTGGTTATACCTATGAAAGCAAAAACGTTACTTATGACGGAGCCGACCATATCCATGATATCCAACTTATAGGCGTTTTGCCCGAAGGAACTACAACCGAAGAAACGATTGTCAATGCCGATGGTAATATGGTTACTGAGGCAATTGATGTTGGCACTTATACTTATACCTGCACCATAACCAATAAGAATTACAATTCAGAAACATTAACGGCAACATTGACCATCAAAGCGGCTAAGCAAAAGGCCATGCCTGTTTTCATTTCAAGCGATGGCACTGTTTATTTTGCGAATGGATTGCATAACTCTTACCTATATGCTTTAAGTGGGAGCGAGCTTTCCTTAATGGATTACTCTTCGCCAAAGGAATTCAACAAATACAATAGTTCGACAGCGCTTTTTATCTCTGGCAGCACCTTGCTTAATTCTGTTAAGCAAGTTAGCAACGGCAGCGCTAGCGTGTTATACACGGATGGTAACATCGATGATTTCGTGAAGTACAGTGAAACGGTTTATTATTACTCAAGCAATGCACTGAAAGCGGAAAAATCTGGCATTTATAAAGTCGATGCAACCAATTCTAATAACGAGCCAATCGTGACAAAGGTTTTCGAAGGAAAAACCGATAACCTTGCAATTGCTGGCCAGAATCTTTATTTCACCAATGGCCATGATCACAATTATGTTTATAAGATGAGCCTTTCTACCAATGCAACCTCACTGGTGATGCAGGAAAAAGTTCATGAATTAACCATCCACAATAACAAATTATATTGCACTGTAAATGGTTTACTAAACGATTATATCGGCGTCGTCGATCTATCAGGATCATCGACTTCCCCTTCGAAGTTGACGGATGCCGCTGGTGAATATCTAACTGTCAAGGATGGATATCTATATTATCACTATACGGATCTTTTCTCTCATGTTGATGCGTCGGTCAAAGGCATTTGGAGAGTTAATATAAGTGGTGGAAATCCCGAACAAGTGCTAGCAACCGAAAATGTAAATGGCTTCGATGTGGAATCCTCGACATCGCTAGTTTATACCGATACCAATGACCTCCATTTATACCGCTATAATACTTCGACGCATGCACGTACGGATTTATTAAATGGTTTCGTTGCTCCAGAGAGCACACCAATAAATACTGGCGGACGCACGATTTCTGTCGGTACCAAGACCTATTATTTGAATATGCACGCTGGAAAGACGCTCCATGTCTATGATGAAACAACGAGGAAGAACTCGGTACTTTCTACCGGAAAAGTTGAAGACTTCTATATTTATGACGGCATGTTATATTTCAATCAGGTGACGATGTTAACCAACAACGACCTTTATGTGGTGAATCTCACCTTGGGCGGCGAGGCTGAAAAAATCAGTTCAAATTATGTTAGAAATATGACAAGCGACGGCACTTACCTCTATGCCACTCATTATAACTGGGCTGGTGCAGCAGGTGGGCTCGCAAGAATGCGCCTCGATGGATCTGAATACATCAAATTCTCTGAGATTAATGGGGCAAAGAACCTCACCATTAAAAATGGCAATCTTTATTTCATTAACTGCGGTACAGGCCAGGACAACGGATATATCGAATATATTGCTTTAAGTTCAATTGATGCATCTTCATCTGGACTATCTGGCACTAGGCTTTCTAACAACATTAAAAATGTGAAGCAGTTTGCTTTTGACGGCAATGATATCTTCTATATTTATAATGGCACGCTTGATAATTCCGTCAGAAGAACGGATTTCACTTCTTTGGGCGAAGGCACAAAACTCGCTAGCAGCAAAACCAATCCTAATGAGATTTTCTTAAGTGGTAGTTATGTTTATTACTATTCTTATGCCGCAACAGCGGCTAGCAACGCTGGCTTCTACCGTGTTAGCAAGACCGCTACTGCCGATGGCACGCAAGAATTGATTTTGGGTTATGACAGCACCTATTATGGATCCTGCTTATCCGTAACTTCTTCAGGACATCTATATTTCCTGAATTACATTCCAAAGTTAGCTCTTGGGAACGCGCATTTCTATCAGATTAATATTGCTAGCCAAACGATTGTTAAGATTGACTAAATCCTAGTAATAACAGATGGCGGGTTTCGCCCGCTACAAAGCGAATCATCGAGTATTGCAGTTTCAATCAATCGCATTATTTAATTATGATTTCAAAAGGTGAATATTACTTATATCAAAAGGAATTAAACTCTCTTAAAATCAAGAGGACTGTTTTGGTGTGCGTTTATTTGATCCCACCGGCAATAGACCTCATTGTCTTGCTCATATGCTTGTTTTCTGAAGCGTTTGCCGTCGAATCGACAATGTTTGGTGTGATGGCTGGTTGTTTGACGGTTTGGCTGTTTCTTGGTCTAATCCCATTCATCCCCATCCTCATCGTGCTCAATAATAAGATTTCGAATCGGAAACGCAAAATCGGCTTATACCATTTAGAGCAAAAATACGATCATAACAAATAATGTTCTGCTGATCATGATCCGATAGTGGGCCGATAGGCTCACTATTTTCTTTTGGATTATCAAATGTGCTTTATAATGTTAGCATGGATGAGGAACAAGAGTATCTATCGAGCCAAAATCGCTTAGCGCATTATCACTTGGCTTTTAAGACCGTGATCATCGTCTACGCTTGTATGATACTTGTAGCGTTAGCCGGTATCGGTGTGATGACTCTTGGCCTACCAAATGGCGTGGTCCCTGCTTGGATCTGGTTGATCACGGTTTGTTTGGTCGCGACATCCCCCATACCAATGGGATTGACGATTGCGATCTTCTTATCGATTATGAAAGAGATCCGTAGCGAAATCATCCTTTATGAAGTCCATCACGAGTTAAGATAGCCCATAAGAAAAGCTTGCCGCAACTTGCGACGAGCCTTTTGTTATGGGGGTTATTTATTTGATGTTGTTCCAACGTTAAACCGACTTAGTCGTTTCGATCGGATTGCAAATGAATTTCAATATATTTGATTGTAATTTTTGCTTATAAAGTGCTCAAAATATATAACTCTGCATGAAAAAAGAGGATTATAAGCAAAATCGCAGAATCGTTGAAACAATGGCGAAGTGTAATATGGACGTATTTCGTAAAGATTTCATTGAACACGGGATTTCGAATGGCGACGTATTGAGCGAGACTAATGAAGAACTTGGACAATGTATTTATTCGTGGCTACCAGACAAAATCAATGAACATTAAAATATATTTTCCATGCAAATAGAAAAAAGCTCGCCGCAACTTGCGACGAGCTTTTTGGTTTGAGCTATTATTCCTCGACAGCGTTCTCTTTGATGACCTGCTCTTTGAGGTAAGCAGGAAGTTCTTCATAATGAGAGAACTCACGGTTGAAGAAGCCGTTGGCCTGGGTCAAGGATTTGAGCTTGGTTGCATAGTCAATGATCTCAGACTCTGGGATGAGGGCTTCAATCTCCTGGTTGCCACGATCTTTCTCTTCGATGTTCTGGATGCGCGCTCTGCGCGAGTTGAGGTCGGAGAGGACCGCACCGGTATATTTGGAGTCGCAGTGGACGAAGATCTTGATGATTGGCTCTAAGATGATCGGCTGGCACTTTGGATAGGCATCCTTGAAGGCTAAGATTGCCGCCATGCGGAAGGCTTGCTCGTTGGAATCAACGGGATGGTACTTACCATCGGTGAGGATACCCTTGATGCCGATGACTGGGAAGCCTGCTAGTAAGCCTTTCTGAGTGGCTTCGAAGAAACCTTTCTCAACGGCTGGGAAGTAGTTCTTTGGAACCGCGCCGCCGAAGACCTCTTCTGCGAAGGTATTTTCTTCCGCTGGCTCAAAGCGCATCTTGACGACGCCATAGAAGCCAGAGCCGCCAGATTGCTTGACGTAACGTCCGTCTCCTTCGGCCGTGCCCTTGATGGATTCGCGGTAAACGATCTTTGGAAGCTCGACGTTGAGCTCGATCTTATAGACGTTCTTGAGTTTCTCGATGACATAGGTGAGGTAGGTATCGGAAACACCACCGATGAGAAGCTGCTTGGTCTCATGGTTACGTTTGACTTCGAAGTCTGGGTTTTCAAGCTGGATCTTTAGTAACGCTGGTCCTAATTTGCTTTCATCGTTCTTATTCTTCAAGACGATGGCTTTGAAGATAACCGCAGTTGGGAATTTGACCGGCTTGAAGATGGTGATTGACTTAGGTGAGGATAAGGTGTTGCCGGTGGAGACTTTGTCTAACTTGGTGACACCACCGATATCGCCAGCCATGATCTCAGAGACGGGGTTCATGTTCTTTCCTGAAATCTGGAATAAGGAGGAGATACGCTTGGTCTCGCCGTTAACATAGACATCATCGCCAACATGAAGGACACCAGAGCAGACCTTGATGTAATTAACGATGCCGACATATGGGTCGACCGTGGTCTTGAAGACGTAAGCGGAGACGGGCTCATTGACATCGGTTGGGACGACCTTTGGATTGCCGGCTTCATCGGTTGCTTCAAGTGGCTTAAGATCGGCTGGGCTTGGCAAATAGGAGATGAGCATGTTGAGCAACGTCTGGCAGCCGATATTGCGGGTGGCTGAGCCAACGATCAGTGGGGTGAGCTCGCCAGAGAGGACGCCTTTGCGTAAGGAGGAGCGGATCTCTTCCATGGTGAAGCCTTCGCCGTTGAAGAATTTCTCCATGAGGGCATCATCGGTTTTGGCGACTTCCTCAACAATGGTGTTGTTGAGTTCTAAGACACGGGCACGCTTATCTGGGTAGATTTCAGCTTCGACGCATTCCTGTCCGTTATAGATGTGCGCCTTGAGGTCGACGGCATTTGCAAAGCCATCGAATTCCTTTTCATGACCTAATGGGTAGCAGAAGGAGATGACTTCTTTGCCGAGCTGTTCACGGATATCCGCGAGCAATAACTCGAAATCGACGCCTTCTTTATCCATCTTATTGACGAAGATGAAGGTTGGGACGCCTTTTTTGCGGAGCATGGAATAATGCTTGATCGTGCCGACTTGGATACCGACGGAGGCATCGATGACAAGGATCGCGCCTTTGATGGTGCCGGTGACGCCGATGGCTTCGGAGATATAGTCATCGCTTCCTGGGATATCGAGGAGATTGATCTTATAGCCATTATAATCTAGTGGGATGATCGAGGTTTGGATGGAGCATTGACGCTTCTGCTCATCAAGGGTGTAGTCAGAAAGCGTGTTCTTGGTTTCGATGGCGCCTTTTTCGGAGATCAGTTTCGCGGTATAGGCAAGGGATTCGACAAGTGTGGTTTTACCGCTGGCCTTATGACCTAAAATAGCCACATTGCGGATATTGATTGTTTCCATAATGTTGTACCTTTATGATTTTGGGATGAAAAAAGGCAACAGCCTTTATTCGAGACTGACGACTTTGCAGCCTTCTTTTTTATAAACGTCAATATAAAGCCTGTTGCTGTTGGGGTTGGAGGAGATCTCGTAGATGCGGCCTTCGGTGTTCTTAGCCACGACGAAGACGCCTTTGATGAAGCCCATTACGTAGGAGAGTGTCACGAGTTCGATTTCCTCGTGGGAAATGTCCCTCCCATAGGTGTCTCTTTCGAGTTTGACGATTTCGTCTTTGCAACGGGTTCTGAATTCGTTGGTGTTTGTCATGAATAATGACTCCTTTTATGTGATATGTTCCAAAAAAACATCATGTGTGCAATGGTTTTCCAGAACTTTTGTTGTTTATATTGTAAAGCCAATCGAGTTTGAAAGATAGAAAAACATTTTATAGAGGCATATACAACGTCATAACAGCCGATAGAATCGAAACTTTTGGGCATACATTAAATTTATTGCTTATAAATATATATAGGATGGGATTGATGAAAGTGTAACAAAAAACCCACCCGTAGGTGAGTTCTTGTGATTGCGGTTATCGCTTTATTATAAAGCGGCGACAACGCCCTGGAGGTGGGCTTTCTTGCGATCGGCGCTGTTTTTGGAGATGGTGCCTTTCTGAGCAAGACGGTCAAGGAGGCCCATGGCTTCAGCAAGAGCGGCTTCCGCTTCTTCTTTCTTGCCGGCTTTGGCTAAAGCTTCGACTTTCTTGATGGCAGTGCGGCAGCGATTCTTCTCAGCGGAATTTTTGGCGTTAGCCTCTTCGGAGATGCGATCGCGCTTGATTTGGGATTGGATATTTGGCATGTGTATAATTTCCTTCTTCTTTTTTTGCGTGTCATATATTAGCCTTAAGGCTAACAAATCGCAACAAATATTTATGGTTTCTAATGATGCGATTATTTCTTATGGATGAGGTCTAATTCGGCTTTGGCGAATTCGTTGACGCATCCTAGGACGCCATAGAGGGATTCTGGGATGGTGGTGTTGAATTCTCCATCTAGCGCCTGGCACATCTCAATGTAGCTCATGGAATCGCCACCGAGATCGGCATTCCAGATCGCGTCTGGTCCGATTTGCTCTTCTGGGAGCATGAGGACGCTGGCGAAGACTTTGGTGACCCTAGCGACGGTCTTATTGACCTCTTCCTGGTCATAGTCTTCGAAACTGACGGGCGCTCTTTTAGCTGGAACAGCGCCATCTTGATAACTATCATCGCCATTTTCAATGGCTTTCTTGATCTCGAAGCGCTTGACTTTCATTGAGCCGGAAAGTGGCAATGGCTTCTTGGTTAAGAGGACCCATTGGACCTTCTTCTCATTGGCAAGGGTGGCATTGATAGCCTTGATATCGGCATAGATCTTATCGATGGATGCTTGGTCTAAGGAGGCATCAATTTCGCAGATCAGCGTGATGACTTCTTCGCTTTCGCCTGGCTTTTTGGCGCCTAAGCAAGCAAGGTTGCGGACATTATCGACGTTTTTGAAGTAATATTCGATCTCATCTGGATAGATGTTCTCGCCGTTGGAGAGGATGATCGTATCCTTGATTCTGCCTTTCAAGAAGTAGTTGCCCTGAGCATCGACGCAGGCGATGTCGCCAGTACGGAAGTAACCATCTTCAAGGGTAGCTTTTTGTCTCTTGCCGCCGATGATCTCCTCAACGTGGATAATCGGGGACTTAATGAGCAATTCACCCATTGGGAATCCAGCTTCGCTCTTTTCGCCTTTGCTTTCATCGATCTTGTATTCGACGCCATAGAATGGCTTACCGATGGAGCATTTGAGTCTTTGCTCAACGCGAGGATCCTGTTCTACAGAACAGATACCGACTTCGGTCATACCGGAGCCGTTATATAGAGGATAGCCTAAGCCATTGATAATCTCAGCGGTTTTTGGTGAGAGGAATCCGCCACCAGAGATGCAATAACGGACCTGGGTGCCAAGGAGTTTCTTCTGGAAGGTATGGAGCACCATATTGGAAGCAGCGAATCCAGCTTCGCGTTTTGAGATCTTCTTGGTATGGAAGGCGACCATCTTGGTGAAGAGATCGGCCTTGCTTGGCTTTAAGCCAGCAACGGTACGGGTCACTTGGGTGGCGATGCCATCCCAGAACATTGGGACGGAGTAGATATGGGTGCATTTGCCCTTATTGCAAGCATAGAGCAGGTCGCTGGTCGCGAGGGAGCTTGGGTAAACAAGGGATTTGCCATAATAGGTGTACCAGAGGAAGTTGACCATGAAGCCGAAGACATGATGGAATGGGAGCATGGCCAAGCAACGGATCTTGCTTGGATACATCAAGTCCACGCTACGCTCTGGGATATTAAGGGATGCGAGGACCTGGGCGCAGAGATTCTTGCCTTCGTAGATCATCATCTTCGCATCGCCAGTCGTGCCGGAGGAGCAGAAGATCATCTGGTTGGCGAAGTTTGGCTTGAAGCCCTTTTCGCCTGGATTCTTTAAAATGCTGTTAACGCGGAAGTTTGGAACGACGAATTGCTCGTCATCGCCGCTGACGATGGCCTTGGCTTTGGCTTGCTTCAGCAAGTTATCGGTGTTTTCCTTTGGGAGCCTAGCATCGATAAGGAGCGGAACGTATCCCGCCATGACGATGGACCAGAAGAGGATCGGCCACTTTGGAGAGTTCTTCACTTTTAGTCCAACGATGGAACCAACTGGAATCTCTTTTAAGGCTAAGGCTAAGGAAGCAGCGCCTTCTTTGCATTGGGCATCCCACTCTGCATAGGTCGCGGTCATTTCCTTGCCATCTTCATCGAAATATACGTATGCCTCCGCTTTTGGGTCGCGGGACATGATTTGCTGGTAAAGGACCTCGAAGGTCATTGCGGTATCTTTTAAAGAGGCGGTGCGCCCCATCCATTCAGCAACCGCAGCTTGACTGTCTTTTCTCATAATTTCTTTCCTGTTTGATATCGTTTTTCAATAAACAAAACGAGAAAGCCATAATGGCTTATGGTATAATTATTGCGAAATGAAACTAGATTTGCAAAACAATATTCGCTTTAGCGACTTGAAAGACATCAAAACCATCTACATGGGGAGCCCTGAAATCTCGAAAAACGTCCTCGAAGGGCTGCTTGAAATGGGCCTAAATGTCATCGCGGTCATCTCTAATGAAGACCGTCCTTTCGGCAGGAAAGGCATCTTGACCCCAACGCCAGTCAAAGCTTTTGCATTAAGCAAAGGCATCCCCGTCTATACCCCACATAGAATCCGCAAAGAACATGAGTTCCTCAAGGACATTCCTTGTGATTTGATTTTGACGATGGCGTATGGCCAGATCGTCCCAAAAGAGGTATTGGATCATCCGCGTATTGCATGCTTGAATTTGCATGGTTCAATCTTGCCCGCTCTTCGTGGTGCAGCGCCAATCCAACGCGCGATTGATTACGGACACAAAGAAAGTGGAGTTTCCTTAATGGAGATGGTTGAAGCAATGGATGCAGGTGATGTTTTCGACATCGCGAAGTTTGATATCGCCGAAGAAGATAATTACACCTCCTTATGCGCTAAAATAGTCGACGCCTCGATTGAAGTCGTGAAGCGTTCTTTACTTGGTGTGCTTAACGGCGAAATCATAGGGAAAGCACAAGATGAAAGCTTAGTGACCTTTGCCCCTAAGATCACTCCAGAGGATGAAAAACTGGACTTTTCGAGATCTTGTTTGGAAATTTTGCATCGAATTAAGGCTTTATCATTAACTCCTGGCGCTTATGCAATGCTAGGGGATGAGAAGCTGAAGATCTTGGATGCCAAGGTTTATAGCGATGAGAAGCGTGGACAAATCGGCGAAATCGTCGAAGCGAAAAAGCGCCTTTTAATCCAATGCTCAGATGGTTTACTTGAAGTGCTTTCCGTTCTCCCACAAGGCAAGAAGATGATGGATGCACGCAGTTTCTGCAATGGCAAGAATGTGCTCGGTATCGTACTTAAGTAGTTTCCTTTATTGAAAAGCATTATTTCGTTTTATGGAAAAGGTATATTTGCATCTATCGGTCCACCAGCTGGTGGATTTCCTTTTCCGCACGGGCGATATCGATGACCGTGTCTATAACGCTGCTACAATGGCGATGGGCAGTAAGCTCCACAGCGCATATCAGCAAAAGCAAGGCAACACCTATCAATCCGAATATCCTTTGGATGGCAAAATTGAAGTTGAGGAAGGCACGATTTTCTTACAAGGTCGCGCTGATGGCATCATCCTTGGAGACGATGTTACCTGCATCGATGAAATCAAAACCTGCATCATCCCGGTGCAACAATATTACGATGATCAGAAACAGTGGCATATCTCCCAAGCTTTAACCTATGCCTATTTATATCTGCAGGGCCATGATGAACCAAAAATCGATATTGCCCTGACCTATATTTCTCAGATTGATCCAGATGATAAGATGGTGAAGCACTTTTCTTATGCAAAAGAAGATGTCATCGCCGAAGTCGAAGGATATGCAAGACAGTATTTATCGTTCTATCAAAGCCAGTTTGATCATCTTTCTAGCCGCGATGAAAGCGTCAAAACATTGCCATTTCCCTATGATAGGTTCAGAAAAGGGCAAAAAGAACTTGCGACTTACGCTTATAAAGCCATCGTTAATAATTCTACCTTATTCGTCGAGGCGCCTACTGGCATTGGCAAGACCTTGTCTTTCTTATATCCAGCAGTGAAAAGCTATGAGAATCACCGCGTCGACCGCATTTTCTATTTCACGGCGAAGCAAACCGGCGCTTTAGCGGCTTATGATGCCTTCTCTTCATTATATGAAGCAGGGCTCATCGCAAGGGATTCCACGATCCTCGCCAAAGAGAAGATCTGCATGTGCCCAGGATGCAGATGCAACCCGAAAAGCTGCCCCTATGCAGAAGGGTATTACAGCAAAATCAAAGAGGCCTTGGGCTATATCATGTCTCGGACCAATCGCTTTGATGAGATGACGGTGATTGAGGCCGCGAATCATTTCA
>Ga0256405_10008308_pt1 | contig 14972 bp, 15 predicted proteins | sample RumenRJG_02DNA_FD_189096 | JGI IMG/M metagenome (GOLD analysis project Ga0256405, IMG submission 189096) | Bovine rumen microbial communities from Lethbridge, Alberta, Canada - RJG_02 | ecosystem: Host-associated > Mammals > Digestive system > Stomach > Rumen | place: Canada: Alberta... | reverse complement strand
ACTTGGTGAAAAAGACAACGGAATAAGCGTCCCATAAAGAAAGGTGGTATTTCATTATGGAACAAAAGAAAAATCAAACGACTCTTTCCTTTACGACGGAAATTGGAACTTTTGGTTCAATGCCGATTCAGGATCCGACGGTTCAAGAGGCGGATATCAAAGATCTGGCAAAGAATACCAAGGATAAAGATCTCCAGAAGTATCTGGAAGAGCAAATGCAAAACTAAGGAGGATCACGACAATGGCATTTACGAAAATTAATGCTTCTGGTGTTGACGCATATGTTTCCTTTGACGATACGGTGAAAATTATCGTTCCGGCAAGCGGAGCTGTCACACTTCCGAAAGATTCTTTTGTGAAGCTTCTGAACTACTTTAAGGGATATGCATTCCTTCTGGCACAAAAGGAGCTTCATAATAAATACTATAATGCAAAACTGAGCTCGGATCTTGGTTACTTCGTGGAGTCTGCCGATGGGAGTCTCATCATCGTTGATGTTTCTCTTGATCAGCTTGGCAAGTATGCGAGCGTTACGTTCAAGACGCTTGATACGAATACGGCTGCGGTGAAGTATGAACTCCATCTGAGTGCTTCGATGGTTCGTGCGATTGTGGATGAAGCTGCTCTGCATGGAATTGAGAGTACAGCAAAATCCTATAAGGGAATTCAGTTCGTGGATTCTCTCCCGGATGAAACCTCTGCGAAGAAGAATACGGTTTATCGTCTCAGCGATAAATTCTATCTTCTCAATGATGCAGAAGATGCTCTGGATGAAATCAAAGTTGCCTTTGAGGATAAACTTCCTTCTGCGGAAGTCAAAGGTAAGGAAAGTGTCATCTATCAGCTCACACGTCCTCAAGAAGAGCCGGATGCATCTCTCCGTTTCACGGAGGGAGAAGGGAATGGATCTCCGAAGGTCATTCATTTCGATCCGGGTCTTTATACCTTTACGGCTGCAACGAACACGTTCACGCTCCTTGATCTCTCTGTGAAGAAGGTTTCTTCTCTGCCGGAAATTCCTACGGACGATAAGAAGAAACCCAATATCTCGGAAACGACACTCTATGTTCTTACGGCAGATGAAAAAGTCTCGGATACAGAGACGCGTAAGAAAGGTTCTGCTTGGACGTATAAGGATGGTTCGTTCACAGAAGAGAAACGTCCGATTACGGTGACACAACGTCTTCCGTATACGAAACTTGCTGTCGATGGAACGTATTATGACGTACAGAACTTCGTCACGAAATTTTCCGATGGTAAATTCACGAAGATCGGTAAGGTTGTTATGATTCGCAATGGTCAACTCCCGGATGTTTCCACGGTTAAACTTGACCCGGATTACATCTATACGCTGAAGAAGAATCAGGGCGAAAAGAAACTCAATTCCTCATGGGTATTTAATATGGACTCGAAAGAATTCGAGAAGTATGTTGATCCCACAAAAGAGGAAACGAAGCCAGTTGGACCATAAAATAACTATGATTTCTCCTATATAGATATAAAATCCATATACGGTAACAAAAAAGATGATATGAGTGATTGAAATATATCACTCATATCATCTTTTCTACCCCTAAGTTTTACATTTGTTAAACTTAGCTCGATTTCTCCCCTAGGGAAATTCAGAATGAAGTTTATCATTTGTAAAACTTAGAGGGTAAATTCTATATTTTCGTTACAAAAAAAATAATTTTATACTCCGTCATACAGAATATATAATCCAGGGTAATACATGTGTTACGCTAATATGCATCTCTATAGTAAAGATTGATATAAAACAGTTCTATACTATACATACGGGTATTAGGGTAATACTTAGTATTACCCTAATACCCGTATGTATCCCTCTCATACTAATTATACTTTCTATAGATACTATATACTCTTGCATACTATTACACTCCTAATCAATCTACACGGGTTTCGTTTTTCACGTAGTGAAAAACGAAACCCGTATGTATTCCTTGCAGATATGAAAATATGTAACTATACTGATTATCATACCCATATATTCCCATCAATCTTAATCACTCGTCAGTGATTTATACAGATAATAATAATATTTTTACCTAATTATATAAATTCCCAATAGATATTACCCAAATACTACAGAATAATTAAGTTGCTGGATATAAACATTTAAAAATGTGATGTGTGAAAGAAATAATTTCTCTCAAATCATAAAAGTGAAAATAAAGTATAGTAAAGTCGCCCATTAATAATAGAGATAAATTATCATTAATAATGATAGATAATTGAATGAATAAGTCTCCCAGATGTTAATCTGGGAGACTTATTCATTCTCTACATTTTATATCAATAATACTGTTTACTCTTTTGTATGTAAAGTTATTAAATTATAATCCAGAGAAATTAAAACCCGTATGAAATATATATTATTATCTTATAATATCCCATATACATTTAGAATGAAAAGGAGATGAACTGAAATATGGGAATGGATGATAAAGACTGGGATAAAATTTTTTCGAATCTGAATCTCAAAGACAGTAGTAAGTTATTAGTAGAACCTATGACATGGAGAACTCCAAATAAGCAATTTGGGGGATATAACATCTGGGTTCCATGTGACTTAGGAGTAGATAACTATCATGCATTGTATGCAATCCGTACAATTACCAAACATGTGTATCAATACATCAAAGAGAATTTGATTACCTATCGGAATGATCCAACGATTGTGCAGAACCTAAAATCATTCTCATACTACACGAAGAATGATAATGAAGCAATTCGGAAATGGATGAAGATCAATGATCTTCCAATTGAATTGCTTTATTATGTGATTGATTCCTTTGGGCATGCGGTAAATGCAGTGAAGTCTGGAAGAGAAGTGAAAACGAATAAGATTAATATCGATTTCTCCCATATGGGATCTTACGAAGAGACCGAGGAAGGAAAATATATCTTCTTCCATGAAAACCCAAAGGGATTGGAACGCTTCTTTATATCCAGTATTTCTCAGCTTAGGATCAAAGGATTATATGATGAACTTGCTATGTGCAAATCTACCTATGATTTCCAACTGCTTACAGTGTCTGCGATTCTTAAGCAGGATAATAAACTCTGCCTTTGCTTCTACTTCAAATCGACAGATCCAGATAGCCCATACGAACTTCCACCGGGGAGTGAAAGTAGTAATGTAACAACAGATACAACACCCGATACAAAATCAGAGCATATGCGTTTCGATCCATTCACGAACGCAGAAAACTAATCGAAATTTGGAAAGCTTCTAGTCTTTTAGAAGCTTTCTTTTTTCTATCAAAGCGACGTATATCTAAAACACATAGAAAGGTGGAAAGATCTATGGCATTATCTGAAGCCGATCGTAAATTCATCTTGGATTTGAAATATGATGATATTAGTTATACCCTAATTGAAGGAACCTTCTGTAATCACTACGATATCAAAACGAAGAAAATGGTTCCTCCAAAGATTTCGTTCCAAGAAGAATTTGATTTGAAACCCGGGGAATATATTAACAAAGAGAAAGTTCATACGAACGTAGGACAGTTGATCCTGAATAAAGCATTGTATGGCAATTGTCCCAATATCCAGAAGGTTCTTGGTTATGTAGCAAAACCTTATAAGAAAGGCGTTATTAAAGAAACGGAAGATATTATGGTGAAAGCCATTCTGGAGGGAAAGATTACCGTTGATGAATATTCCCAATACCTGAATAATATCCAGTGGTTTGGTAACGCCTTTAATGCGCAGGTATCTGCTTCCTTTACTCCGAATAGTACAAGGATGCTTCCCAGTGTAAAGAAGAAGAAAGAAGAGCTCTATAAGAAGTACAAGAAAGAACTCGATAATGGCGATGTGGTATCTGCCGTTAAGATTACAGATGAACTACTGAAAGATGCGAAGGAAGAATTGAAACATGATCCTGGAATGCAAGTGTATGATTCCGGTGCAAAACCAGCCTTTGGTAATAGTTACCGAGCCATGTTTGCTACGCGCGGTCCACAGTACAATCCCGTGGAAGATCGCTTTGATATTTCTAAGAATTGCTTTGTGGAAGGAATGGAGAAGAAAGAGATTCCATCCTATGCAAACTCTGTCATTAATGGTGCTTATCCAAAAGCCATTGGTACATCGGTTGCTGGTTATGAAACGAAGAAATTGTTTGCATGTTACCAAGCAATTCATGTTGGTCCAAAGGGATCCGATTGCCATTCAAAGAAATATCGTCAGGTGTATGTAACGGAAAAGAATAAACATGCCTTATTGAAACGGTATCAGTATGTGAATGGAAAATTGAAGTGCTTAGAAGCAGAAGATCTGAATAAATTAGTTGGTCAAACCATTCTTATTCGTTCACCCCTGTACTGTACCTCTAAGAATGGTGAGATTTGCAATATTTGTGCAGGAGAGATGCCTTATACCCTAGGAATACGTAATTTGGGCATGAGTTCGTCTGCTTTAGGTGGTGGACTTCTTAATCTTTTGATGAAATCTTTCCATGATACAACACAGAAACTTGTGAGTGTAGATTTGGATCGTATGATCATCGAATAATACGATTGGGATGATTCCATATGGTGATTGAACTTCGACTCTACCGAATTGCAAAATACCTAGAGATAGGAAAGATTGAAACGGCTGTAAGAGAAATGAATGGCTTAGTAATGAACCTAGGAGAATTTCATAAACTCCTGAAGATTCTTAAAATTCCTAGCAATACGCAGAATAAATTAGTGGATTCTTTCTTGCATTCTAGATATAATGGGATCAGTGATTTGGTGAGTATTTTCCGTTGAAAATATTATGGTATATCTTAGCATAAAACTAAGATATACCATAATTCATTTTCTTAATAGCTAGAATATATATTATCGTTTTAGAAGACAACCAGAACGTTTAGAAAGGACGTGTTTGATATGTTTGGAGCTCTTGGATTGGTAGGGGCTATCTTGGACGCTGCGGTGTGCGAGGAGAAACCTCGTATCTACCATCGCCCGTCCTACGATCTCGATGACTTCTTGTACGATTTGGATAGGGAAGCGGAAATCGACCGTCTCGAACGCGAGAACCGTAACCTCAAGATCGAACTGGAGAACATCGAGTACCTGACCAAGGTTGAGCGCAAGAAAGCGCTTAAGAAGGCCGAGCGTCGCAAGATGCAGAAGGAACTCGAAGAAGCCAAAAAACGTCTCGATGAGATGCTCCGCGAACTCGACTGAGGGAACGGGGCGAAAAGAGGTTGACGACATTAAAGTCGTCAACCTCTTTTTTTTCTTCTTAGGCAACGAATACACGATAGATATATTCGATGGAACGGCTGCTACCAGATCCGACAGAGCCATCCGAACCAGACGCACTCAGAACCAGGGAGTCATTCTCCGTATTCAGCTTACTGAAGAGCTTCAGGTTTACGTAATCTGTACGTCCATCATCCATCGTGATCGCACGACCCGTGAACAGACCGATCGTATTGACACGGGCCATCTCAGGTTTACCAATATTCTCAAAGTATTCCTGAACATCACTCTTGGAAATCATCAGATGCATTTCCACGAATGCTTCAATGGCATCTTCACGATCCGTGTTATAAACTTCCGAATCGACTTCCGAGCCATCTTCACCTTCTGCACCATCTTTCCAAAGAACTTTGATGTACGGTGTAATCTCAAATGCCTTCAGATAATACTCATACAGCCCATCTCCACGCCTATTCATCATGAAGTATTTGTTATAGTTATCATCCGACGGAGAGAACGGTTCCGAAACCACACGGAACGGAATCATCTGATCGGTATGACCATTCTGTCCAATCTCACGCTCATAAAAGTTGACCGTACGACGGGAACCGAACGTATCACCGCAACCACCAATGCCAATACCCCACAGGCAAACATGATCCTTCTCATTTGCAGAAGAATCACCGATCTCAGGCGTGAGATCAGCATTGATACCCATGATGTTATTGATGGAATCTACCTTGAGTTTGGATTGAATACCCCAGAGCTTTTCAAGAACTGTAATCGCACCACCAAGGACCGTTTCATTATGCGCCTTCGTGAAAAGTGTCTCACCGAACTCATTTCGAGCTTCAATTTCCGTATAGAACGTGGGAGCATGATTCCGATGTGCAATTTTCGAAGCAAACTGACGCTTAAGATCCTGAAGTCCAAGGCGATCATTCAGCTTAATGATTTGACTCATTGCTATATTCCTCCTAATAGATATTTTTAGTTATCTTTTTATACTATATAGATTACATTTTTGTTTTCGGGAGAAAATAACAAGCGATCCGAAAATCGCTTGTTATTTTTTTTTATACCGTAACTTTCGTAAGAGAATCCCGGAGGGTAAATCCATTGGTTTCTTTCACTTTCTTTGGTTCTTTCATTCCATACGTGTGTTTCATGTGGAAATATTCGCATGGTTTCATATGCAATGCTTCATGCATTGAACGTTTCATAATTGTACTTCCTGCATAGGAAGAAGTGTATGCAATGATATCATGCATAAACGAATGATATTCTTCCAATGGAGTAGCAGAAACTTTGACCCCAGTGTCATGCAATCCAAGAATGGAACGGTAATTCGTTTGAATATATTCTATCGTTCTCTGATAGAAGAACCCAATTGTTTCCCATCCATGGAGGAAATGAGTAATTTGATTTAATTCACGTAATGCCATATGATAATCCAAATCTTCCCTTAGATTTCTTCCTGCAGTATCATAGACGGAAAGAATTGTATGGATATTCCAATTCGTTTCTTTCAAGAAATCTTCATAGAAAAATTTCAGTATATCCCAAGCGTATGTATTATGCTGGCTAATTTGATATTCACCATAGTTCAAATGATGATAGTGATTTTCTGTTACTCTCACTCCAGCAGCATCATATGCCATAAGAATACTACGCATTGATCCATACACCCGACGAAGTGTTTCTTCCACAATGGGTTTAATATTTTCATAGCAATCCACTCTTGGGAAGATATCGAATTTCTTATAGAAGCGCATACGATAATGATGATCTTCTAGTACATTTCGAGCATTCGTATCGTACATCCGAAGCAATCCAGAATACGTCCCAGAGATATTCTTAAGTAATTGATAGAAGATGAAACGATGATATTCTTCAATGTATACTCTCATAAAGGAATGAACTTCCTCTTGCAGATCAATGTATCCATTGTAAGACCCATGCTTCGTTTCTCGATCACTATCATAGAGCATTAGTTCATCGACGCCTGTACGATGTTTTTGAATCCATAAATCATACGGGAAACGAAGAATCTCATAGCAGGACATCGTAAGATAAATATCAATTTGATCTTTCAATGCATCTAAGAAGTCTTCTTTAGAACGATGGATTCTTGCTCCATGACTATCCGTAAAGTTTACCCATGCATCATAGGTTCCTTCAAATCGCACAGAAGAAATCAAATCATTCAGATCAATCGTATCAAAGCAGTTTACGGTAATAAAGATTCGTAATTGCTCCATCAACTTAATCATCTTATCTGGCATTAATCCAGCTTTTGCAATGGAATGGAAAGCATCATAGAGCATGATACTTGACATCGCTGGACTAATCATCTTTGCAGACGTTAACTGATTTGCTAGACGAATCACTTCATACGTAGAAACCCAGATATCCGATTCTAGTTTATTTCGAATTGTCATTTTATCTGGCCATGTACGACGGGGCATAATGGAATCAATCACATCCATAAAGATGGATTGAATCTTATCATCCAGAGAAGTAATTTTATTTGCTCCTGCCATAAAATCCAGAATCTTAAGTAAGCAAAGATGAGGATCATTGACGAGATAGAGAACGTTAGAAGCTGTTTGGTCAACGGTATAAGATTTCATCTGATTGATGAGTTTCTCGATATTATTGACCATTGCTTCTTTATCATTCATATAGCGAAGATCTTTCAATTCTTCTGCAAGATCGGAAAGAACATCCAGAACTTTATTAATGCGATTATTCAATGTGGAATATGCATGCTTCCGAAGAACATCATCTTTCGCAGTAATATCTCCAGTAGCCAAAAGAACGGCATAAAGATCTTGACGACGAGATTTCAATAACTCTGCGAATGTTGATGCATATGTACCGTCATTTTTCGTATAGAGTTCCTGTACATCTCTTACAACCAAGCAAGCTTGATAGATCTTTCGATACGCTTCATATTCAATGAGGTTACTGGTCGTTCTCATAGCGGTATCAAGCCATTTACGAAGGCCATTAATATCATTGAACATCTTTCTCGCTCCATCGAGAGTATCTGCATGGAGTTCATTCAGTTTATCCAGTAATTCTTCTCGTACGAAGCGATACTCACCCGTTTTAGAATCCAAGCTTTCAATGATTGATTGTTTGATCATTGGAATATCCTGCTTGAAGTTAAATCCATACACCTGAGCAATCTGATAAGGTTTCAATGGAACATTTCCTGCAAGATTAAACTTTTTTGCAACCAATGCGCAGAGGAATACAATCACATCAAACAAACTCACAGGTTCCGATACCCAGGGAAGTTTCACAGTAATGAGTTTGTATTCCTTCTGATCATCAATCATCATACGAACGCAATAGGACGTTTCATACATGATCTTGGATAGCTCATATGAGATATCAATGCTCATGTATTTCGTCATCGTTGCGTTGAATTTCGAGTTATAGATCTTATTGATCAAATCCGAGTCTTCAATCCAGTAAGGATCTCCGCCACAGAGAGCATTATACTCAATGCGATTCTGAATATTTGACAGTTCTGCTGTAGGATCTTTGGAGCGAATATTTACCTTCTGGAAGTAAATATCATACGTCTTCTCTGGATCAAGAACTTCATGCGGCTGATTATTTTCATCATACACGGTACGGTAGATGAAGATTGGATTCCCATCCACATCTTTTTTATAATCCTTCATCAAGTAGTATTTATAGATATTGACTTTATACTCAAAGAGATCTGCAATATCATAAAGAACCATATTCGTAGATTTCTTCTGAAGTAAAACATTCAAACGCTTTGCAATTCTACGTTGATAGTTCGTATCAATGCTTTCAATGTATTGAACGTTATAAGCCTGAAGAAGATAACGAATCAAGTTATCATCATAGAAATCTCTGGTAATTCCCTGCTTAAATACGCTTGTAAATGTACGATGAATTGCCATCGTCATAACAAGGAAACCCATATAAGCATCATAATTTTCATACGTCTTTTGATCTGCTTTATTATACAGACCAAGCATAACGTAATTTCTAGCAGCTCCATAATTCTTCATAAAATCCACTGCAATGAATGGATTCTCACAACGATTTACATAGAGGATTTCATAGTTCAATGCAGTCCTGGAGCGATAGTAATCAATACTATGAGAACCAAGATGAAGAATATATTCCTTATCTGGATTCTTTTTGTATAATTGCTCTCGTAAGGGAGTTGTATTGAAATATTCTCGATAGCTATCATCTAAGAGATGAATTGGTGTATCAGAAGGAATTTCATACTTATTATCTTTCGGAGCATAGATAAAATCATCTTCGGTTGCATCAATCGGTGGTAAACCAGCAAGCATACGATAATATGTATTTTGTTCCACATATGTATCAATAATTTTATCATGCTGCAATTGTACGACAAGGTTACGAAACTCGTACGGAATTGCATCTTTACCATTGGCAAGTACCATAGAAATCAAACGAGAATTCATACCTGCGGCTGCTAATACGTCCGAATCAAATCCACCAAAACTATTGAAATCATAGGAACCATCTTTCATGGCAATATATTGATCTGCAAGGGTTCTAGTTGCAACGGTTTCATATTTTGCAGCTTCTTTATCTCGTTTGACAACGACGGTGTTAATCATTTCACGTAAATTGTATATAAACGTATCAAGGTCGATTTGTCTTGTTAACACGCGACACCTCTCCTTTCTTATAAATCTTGAGCTTACGGTATTGTGCCAGAAGAAAAAAAAAAAGAAGGCTGCACGAAGCGACCTTCTTTTCTTATGAAATTAAAATACTGAATGATTAGTCTTCCCCAAGAAGATATCCATACCCAGGATACTCATGAGCAATCTTGCTATCAAGTACCCGATTTTCGGTACGGAGAATCTGACGGTACTTTACGCACTCGTCATTAAGAAGGGCAACTTTGATTTTGGATTCTACCAACTTACGGTAAATTGCGGGATACTTCCGATCCCAGAACTCTTTCGGAACTCCTGACTTCTTCAAGATGAAGTCATAACGATCCCGATCGTCTCTTGCAACTCTAAGTTTCTGCTCACATTCATCGAGAATCTCAGAATACTTTGCAAAGCGTTCAAATGCTTCTTCAATACGCTTGGGAGTATAATCTCTCTTCCTATCGTAACGATTATTCTTCCATGCAATATCTACTGGTCCTTCTTCCCGATAGATATTCCCCGTCGTTCCCTTGATCGATCCTCCATGGAGTTCTACCTTCTGGTAGAAACGATCCATGAAACTTTCATACTCAGGGGAATATGCATCGGTGTTCAAATCAATGGTAATTTTCATAATGTTTTCCTCCTTCTTTACCATTCTACCAGTATAATATATATTTAAAAGTAATTTTCAATTTTAATTTGAATTATATATTATAATAGCAAGAATGTGAAAAAGGAGGTTTCTCCAATGCAATTTCGACCTGGAGTTGGAAAAATATCCAAACGAATCATTGCATCCGCACCTGGGTTTACGATTTATATTACAGCATTTATCCCTGGTGAAAAAATGATCTTAGAACGAAATGACTGGAAAGATTTCAGTATCAATACGTTCAATTATTATACAACGATGAAGGTTACCTTTCATCGTGGGCAAGAAAAACTCAAGATGAGTTTGAAAGAAACAACGAAATCAATGTTTCTGCGGTTGTTACAAGCAGCAGGACGATTTGATTTTGATAAGCTCTTCTATAAGGATGAATCCGGAAATCTTCAGTTATACTTAGAAGATCTTCCAAAGGTTTTGAATAGGATAGAAGATACTTATATCCTCATCATGCCATCCGTGGTACAAGATGAGAGTAAAAACTATGTTCCTGGAATTTCGTTAGCTTTGAATAAGATCTCTCGAAAGATTTATTTAACGAAGATGGAACTGATGATGTTATATGATGCGATCAGCAATATTTCGATTACCGATGCTGGTCAAATGCTATTAACCCAATCATTATTACTAGGAGGATTCATCAATGCAAAAGAGGAGAAAGGTAGAACTCCGATTGATGATCTGATGGATGCAAGGTTGAAAGATATGAAACCTTGGATTCCAGAGGAGCATGGATCGAAGCGTTTAGATAAAGATGATGAAAAGTATTTTCCACCTAGCATTTAAAATATAAATTTACAAGTTATTAGTTTAAAAGGAGTGGTAGTAATGAATACGGAAGGTATGTATGGGATTGACCTGGAAGAAAGTTACGTTCAGGTTTTTCCGATGAATGAGAAAACCAAGCCAGAAAAAGGGTTTGGGTATGTACATGATGGATATGTTTATATCTATCGTGGAAAGAAGAAGAAAACCTTAAGGCCTGCATCGTTCTATAAGAATGATGACGGCACTTACATCTGGGTGAAACCATCTGAAGATGAAAAAGAAATCTACAGTGCAGAACGTATCACCCCAATGTCGAATCCTCAGATCTTTGAGGAGATCGAGAATAAGGCAAATCTGAAAGAAGTGGACTTCAAACTCATCGAATCAGCAGATGATGCATTCTTACCGACGATTCATGAGAATGATGATCCACTGAAGAAAATGGTAAAAGAGATTCTGAATCATATGCGGGTAGAAATCAAACCGAACAAGATTCCAGAACTCAAAAATGAGATTTCGAATATGAAGTCGAATCTCGTAAAGCCATCCTCTAAGCTCTCAATTGCATACTTCCTGAAATGGATTCACGTCTTGAATTTGGATGTGACTATTACGGCGAAGTTTACGAATAGCGATGGAGAGATGGATATTATTTCAACGAAGTTGGAGTAAACGAAAGGGAAAGAGTATCATGAAAAAGAATTTGATTGCATCCGTGGTAATTGGTTCTATGATGATGACCAGTGCAGTATTTGCACATCCGAACGTTGGAGACGTAGTTAATCCAGCAGAGGTTCATCCCTATATGTCAGATGGTGTCTGCTATCTGTTCTTGGAGAAAGATGATGTATATCGCTGCTCCACGAAGGATAACAGAGTCATGGAGATCGACTATCGTTCGATCGGTGATTCGATGTATGGGAATTCGGTTGGAGATTACTTCAAAGAAGTTTCGGATAATTCGGTAGATCCAATTGCCAATTGGAAATACAAGGATACGGTTTATCGTACCTATAAGAATGATCTTGGAAACGTTGTTCGTTACGCAATTTCGAATGATGGAAAAGTGAAAGAGATCACAATTTTCATGTCAGGACTTTAATTTCAATTTCATGGAAAGTAATCTGCAACGATCGAGTTTCATCCCACAAACCGTTGCAGATTATTTTTTTGAAAGGTAGATGAAATTTTTCTATGTCACTGATAGTTCAACATAGATCACATATTAGCATTACGGATTACACACCTGGTGATTGCCCATCTATTGAGAATTCTTATATCTATAAAGAGAATTGGAAGAAGTATTCCGTTGGAATTGTATATGATGAAGAAAGTCATGAACTGCGAATGATTGGTGGTAATCCTTATCACCTACAGCATTTGAGTGGATTTTCGATCATGGAAGATACAACATACGATCCATTTGAACCGATTTCCATTCGACTACAGAATTTCCCCAGGGATCAACTTCAAGCATTGATGATTCAGTTCTTGATTGGTACCGGGGAATATGAAGTCAATAAGAATTATAGCCAGTTATCTTGCAATGCAGAAACTGGTGAAGGAAAGACCTTTTGTACGATCGCAATGATGACGTATCTTCGTGTGAAGACGATGATCATTGTCAATCGTCAAGTCATCCAAGATACTTGGGTGAAAGAAATTACGAAGTTTACCGATGCAGATGAACGAAAGATTCTTCGTCTGGATAGTAAGAATATTCATGAGATTCTGGAAGGTAAACTAGATACGAAAGACTACGTAGCTTTTGTCGTAATTCATCGTACACTTCATAATCTTGGAGCAGAAGAAGGATTTGAAACTGTTCATACGCTCTTCAAAAAACTTGGAATTGGATTGAAAGTATACGATGAAGCTCATCGTGAATTTGGAAACACGACAGATGTAGATTGCTATACAAATACTTGGAAAACGGTATACTTAACGGCAACGTTGAAGTTATCTGCTCCAAAGGCAAACTATATCTACCAGTATATTTTTCGTCATATTCCGAAGTTTGATCAGCGGAAACTTGGTTATACAGATGCAAAAAAGCATATTGTTATGCTTGCATACTTCTATAACTCTCATCCAACGATGAAAGATCAAAAGCGATGCTACAATGCAAGAATGCATTACTTCAATGCACGGAATCATTCCATGTATCAAGTAGAAGATGATTGTTACTTCTTTGAGATCTTGGATGCCAATATCAAGAAGATGACGATTAAGAATGATTTTCGTACATTGATCTTAGTTTCTCGAATTGCGGCATGTGATGAGATTAAGAAGTTCTTACGAGATAATTATCCAGATCTCAAGATTGGAGTATATAACTCATCCATTGATCAAAAGGAGAAGCAACGAGTCTTGGATGAAGACCAAGTGATTATCTCTACGAATAGTTCATTGGGTGAATCGGTAACGATCAAAGAACTTCGTTATGTGTTAAACTGTGAAGCTCATAGAAACTATGGAGACCAAGCATCTGGGCGTCTTCGTAAGTTCCGTGATAAACCAGATACGATCTGCTATTATGGAGAATTGGTTGATCGTGGATTCAAATCTATTCTCAACCAGTGGAAATCCAGAAAGAAACATTATCGCGAAATCTTCAAACAGATTTATGAGATTCAGATAAACTAAAATTCTCAAAGAATATATATTATAACTATGAAAATTTATCCAGAGAAAGGAAAAATAATTATGTTTGAACGTTTGAATGATGCAGTCATTTGTATTCTCAAGCTTATTGTGTTTATTTCTGGGATTACGTTCTTTGGAGCATTTGTATGCTTCATTGGATTCGTTCTCGGTGATTTTGTGAGTTCGACACATGTAACAACGTTACATGACTGCATGTTCTATGGATTCTTCGTAGGACTGTTTGTTTGGTCTGTCGTCCATATTGGGAGTGCCATTGAAGGTATGTATGACGACGATGACCAAGAAAATTTTGAGGCACAAATTGCAAAAGACTATGATAACGATGATATTTATGAAGATGACGATGATGATACCTATGAAACGGATAAAGTCGTATTTGAACCGAGGAAGAAAAAATAATGGCTAGTAAAGAATATTGGGAAGAATTGATGAAAGAACTAAATGCATTGAGTGACGAGGAGTTTGAATATCTTCTGAAGGAAGTGGAGAAAGCTCCTCCACTCTTTGCAGTTCAACCGGTCGTCTTAGGAGACAGAACAGAAATAAATGAGGATGATACTCATGCGGATTGAATATCTTTTATTAGAGAATTTTGCCATGGTGAAAAGTGGCATGGGTTTGAATCGTTTAGAGCTAGATTTTCATAAGTTTCATAAGAACGTCATTACGTTGATCGTTGGAAATAACGGAACTGGTAAAACGGGTGGAGTGCTCAGCAATCTCCACCCGTTTGCTGGTCTTGGTCATTTGGAAGCCAGAGATGATTCGGATATTATCATCCCTGGGAAGAATGGTCATAAAGTAATCATCTTTACGAATAAGGATCATGAATATTATATTGAGCATCATTACACGTACCAAGGTAAGAAACGGAGTCGGAAGATTTCGTCTTACTGTAAGAAAGATGGAAAAGAGTTGAATCCATCTGGCTCTGTTACTTCGTTTAAT
>Ga0256405_10008307_pt1 | contig 14972 bp, 9 predicted proteins | sample RumenRJG_02DNA_FD_189096 | JGI IMG/M metagenome (GOLD analysis project Ga0256405, IMG submission 189096) | Bovine rumen microbial communities from Lethbridge, Alberta, Canada - RJG_02 | ecosystem: Host-associated > Mammals > Digestive system > Stomach > Rumen | place: Canada: Alberta | collected... | reverse complement strand
ACCGGAGATACCTTCCGAAGAAGAGCTGAACGCGGCCTCCGAAGGCGGCAGTGAGCACAAGGCCAGAAAGCGCACCGGGACGGTGACGGACATCGTGCCGAAGGATACGCCCGTACATGTGGTGGAGCACCGTCTGGAAGGCGATGGCCTGATCTGCCCGGAATGCGGCGAAACGATGGTTGAAATCGGCAAGGAAGTACGCCGGACTCTTGTGATTAAGAAGCCGGAGATTACGATCCGGGAGGACTGGTATTATACCTATGCCTGCCCGAAGTGCAAACAGGACAACACAGAGGTTCCTATTGTTGAAGCGCCAAAGGACAAGCCACTGATTTCCGGCAGCTTTGCCTCACCGGAAGCGGTAGCGTTCCTGATGACGCAGAAATACGTCATGGGCAGCCCGATCTACCGAATGGAACGGGATTTCATCCGTCAGGGACTTTGGCTCTCGCGGCAGACGATGTCCAACTGGATGCTGCGTTGTGCTGGGGACTATCTGGAGCCGATTTACGAGGAGCTGCGCCGGCGTTTGCTTCGCTGTGAAGTGCTGCATGCCGACGAAACGACGCTGCAGGTGCTCCGTGAAGCAAACAAGAAGGCGCAGACGAAGAGCTATATGTGGCTGTACCGGACAAGCGGCGACGCGGAACATCCCATTGTGCTCTACGACTACAAGCCGAACCGCAAGATTGAGAACGCGGAGGAATTTCTCGGAGGCTTCCACGGTTATCTGCATGCGGACGGCTATCCGGGTTACCACAAGCTGCCGGAGCGCATAACGGTTGTGGGTTGCCTCGCTCACGCGCGGCGCAAGTTTGCGGATGCGCTGAAGGTGCTGCCGATGGAACAGCGCCGGGGTTCCAGTGCGGCAGAAGCGCTGCAATACTTTGCAAAGATAGCTGCGTGGGAGAAAAAGCTCGAGGGCGTTACGCCTGAGGAGCGATATAAAAAGCGTCAGGAGAAGGAGAAACCCATTCTTGACGCCTTGTACGCATGGGCTGACGCAAGGAGAAATGTTGCGCCCAAGTCTGCGCTCGGCAAGGCGCTCTATTACCTGCGCGAGCAGCGGACGTATTTGGAGCGGTATTTGTTGGATGGGCGCCTGGAGAGCACAAACAACCGTGCCGAGCGCAGCATAAAGCCCTTCGTCATTGACCGCAAGAACTTCCTGTTTGCCAACACGCCGGAAGGCGCGCAAGGCAGCGCGGTAATTTTCAGCCTCATCGAAACGGCGAAGGAGAACCGCCTGGATCCCCACGCCTATCTGCTGTACATCTTCCGCACCGCGCCGCAGCTTGACCGAACGAGTGAGAACTGGGTTTTGCCCCTGCTGCCGGAGAATGCGCCAGATGAGTGTAAAGTGAATATATGAAACGAGCGCAGCTCCTCGGCATCCGCCGAGGAACTGCTGTTTTGTGACACCGCCAGAGTTTACGCTTACGGCCTTGTTAATGAGCGCCGCTTCGTCTTCTGTGGGATTTGCCGGGTAAGCGTAAGCGCAGACGGCGGCGTGCATATTGTTGACGGAGACGGGCAACAGTTATTATCAAGCCCATGGCATAGCTCCTATCGGTGAACGTGGAGCAACGCAGACAATGCGTGGAGCCCGTTGTTCAACAGATGGAGCGAAAGCAATTCCTACATAAATAGTAAAGGCATCTAAAAACGCCTTAACGAAGAGCAGGCGCAGCCGCTCTCCAACGGTATCCGAAAATGTTTTCTTGTTTTTCTCTGGTTTTTTCTCAACAATCTATTATAGTTATCATATGTCTCCCAGTCCACGGCTCACGCAAGCGTCGCGTTAAGGCCCAAAACCATGGAGGACTTCGCCCGGCAGGCAGCGTCGCACTTTGCCGGGGGGTACGACGATTGATTTGAGCGGTAAGTACGGCTCCCATCGCTATCCCGTGGGCAGCTTCGTGCTGCCGATCTATGTGATGTTCTTCACCGTCCTGCTGCCCATTGATCGGGAGGTGCCGCTTTCGGAGGTGAAGCGATTCATTCGCACTGTGAAGCTGCCTTTCCTGCACTCGGACGCCGACTCCTGCGACGCGACCGATGCTTCCATCCTGGCGGATCAGCAGCTGTTGGATGAGTCGCTGGCGAGTATGGCCTTTGTGAATGACGCCCTGTTTTCCCGTGAGGAGGTCGCGCAGCAGTATGAGCTGGAACAGGCACGTTACCGGCAGGCTGAGTTCCGGTATCTCGATGCGGACAAGCAGTTCCCCTGTTCGGAAGATGAGCAGGACCGGTACGAGGAGATCCGTGACAGCTACCTCGATCCCAGCGGGAAGGACGATTTCGTCGATTTCGCCCCGTCCGACGATGAGGACGAGGAAGCAGTAGCGCCGTCGAAAAAGTGTATCGCGCTCTGCGCCCCGCAGCCCGGCGTCTTTTATGCGGAGGGCATCTCCGGACTCACCGACGCGCAGCTGCATGAGATTGGCTTTGCGATTTCATCCAACGCGGACATCACGCATGAGACGACCGAAGTCTGGATCACCGAGTACAATCGGCACATCGTCATCGGCAATACGATCGTCCGCAAGACGGGGTCTGACGCCTATTCCTACCGGCTCATGGGTTTTAACCACTACGATCTCGCGAACTCTCTGGCTTACGGCGAGAGGACGGCAACCGGTAAAGCTGGTCTGCTGTTCCAGATGTTCTACTGTATCGGCAATCTGTGCAAGGCGGCCAAAGGGAACGGCGCAAATATCGGCTGGCACAATTCCGATCTTCGCAAGGTTTGCAATGAGAAGCTGTTTCCGTCGCTCCGGAAGGAGACGCAGAAGCGGGTGAAGCCGGTGCGCGTCCCGACGGCGGCGTCTCGCCGTGTTTCTGTATTTGATCTGAGTATGGCGTAATAGGCGGAGTCCCGGCAGTGTGACCGGCTGCCGGGACTCCTGCCAAGAAAGGGAATCTATGATGTTGCCTACGGGAGAGCCCAGAAAACCAATCAAAAATGTTTGTCATCATGGCGAACATTTGCACGTGGCGCTTCTATCCGTCAAGTTCCCAAACCGACAAACCCGCATAAATCCGCCATTCTTATAAATTTTATTTGCACGTGAACGGCTGCGCTCTCCGAAACGAGAAGGCTTTGTCATGAGGTTTTGAGAACCATACACGACATGAGGCCAGATAGTCGGTCCAACGAGAGACAGCTTAATAAAATTCACTTGAATCCGTGAAACTCAAGCCCTTTGACTGTGCGGCTTTCCGCAATTCAGGCAGGCATACATGGTAATTGTTGAGAACGGCAAGTAGATCGCGCATCGCAAATCAGCTCCGCAGGCTTCTGAACAGATCAAAGCCCATCAATCAGCCTTCCGTCTTGCGACGGGGCTCCTTGGTGGGCTTTGTTTTTATCTGCCGCCGATATCCGCGCCTTTTTCCTGATTTGTCTGCTTGATCTCCGGCTTCTTTTCCTGTCCCAGTTGCTTTTGCAGCGCTGCCTTGTTCTTCTCCGGATTGATCAGCAGCTCATCCGGCACCTCACGGATCTTGGGCATCTTCAGCCCGGTCAGCTTGTTCTCCGCGATGATCTCCATCGCCTCCGCGCGGCAGCTCGGATAAGTATTTAAGTACTCCTGCACTCTCCAACGGCGAACATCGTTGAATGGCTTATCTTTGCTGCCGTACTCTCTCAAACTGTCAAAGAAAGCTTTGTCGCTCGCAAGGCGGCGCTCGGGATTCTTCATGTCGTTCTCGATCTGCGCGGCATCCTTCACTGCTTCCCGCGTCACTTTGAGCTGTTCCATCACCGGGAGGCCGAGGCCCATTTTCGCGTTCTGGATGACCTTCGGGTCTTTCATCATGCTCTGGAACGCCGGTTCTTGGTTGATATCGGCGGCAATCTTATCGATTCGTTTCGGGTTGGCGATCGCCTGCGCGCCCTTTATCTGCGTGTAGAACAGGCCCGTTGCGGCAACCAGCTTCGCCACGTCCTGGCTCGTGGGGTTTTCGAGGTCAAGCTTGTTGATGTAATCGAGGTAGCTGATGGGCTTTTCCGCCGCCTCGCGCGCCGCCTTGTTGTATGCCTCCATCATCTTGCCGCCGTGGCCGCTCGTCGCCTGCGCGACCACCTTATCCATGGCTTTGGGATCGCTCTTGCGCACCTCGCTCATCTCCGCCGCCAGCTTCGCGGTACGCGCCTCGACCGCGGCGGGATCGGGGCGGTTCTCCAGTCCCTTGCCGCCGCGCTCGGCGCCCGCCAGCTCGCGATTGGCGATGATCTCCGCCGTGAGGCGCATCTTCACCGCCATATCCTTCTCCGCCTTGAGCTTTTGCTGCAGGGCTTCGATACGCTCCTTGGCGGAGGGCTGAACGTCCTTGGGCAGACCTTCCGGGATCTTGTCCAGATTGGCGACAAACTTGCGGACCTCTTTCTCCACCGTCTTGTCGCTGCTGCCTCTGGCAAGCAGCGCGTCGAGCTTTTCGGGCGGCATCGACGCCATAAAGTCCAGGCCGATCTCGTCGAATGCCGCTTCGTATTTCAGCATCGAATCCTTCACTGCTTTGATGTTGCCGTCCGGCTTCACCTCGCCTTCCAGTGCGCGCATCGTCATAAAGTGCGTAAACGCCGGCTTCCTCGTATCCTCATGCTTGCTCAGCGCATCTAATCTATTTTCCTCGGGGAATGTTTCCCTGGCTCTTTGAAAATTGTCGTAAAACAGCTGATAGCACTTTTGTGGCACCGAGGTGACCTTCCCCGGAGAGCTGAGACTCTTGATAAACTCGATGTCATCCAAAAGATTAAAATCCGTGCCGTATTGAGCGAACAGCGAGGAATACTCCGCTTTCTTCTCCAAATACTCCTCTTCACTGACCGGAACGCTTCGCCAGTCCTCCGCGCCCTCGGTCAACTCACTGATCGCCAGGAAGCCTCCCAGGCTCATCAATTTCATCGGACCGTCGAAGACATCCGTCGGTTTAGTGTAGTGTATGAACTCGCGCTCCTTCAGCGCCATGGCCCCGACGGTGTTCTTCGTCGGCATCATCGCATCGCAGCTCTCGCGCAGATCCTGAAAGCCCTCGATCTCGGTCAGCTTTTGATACTTTTCCGGCTGAAGCTGCTCCACCCCGGACAGCAAGCTGGAGAGGTTTCCCATGCAGTCTTCAAAGTCAGGGTTCTTTTCCCCGTTGTCGGAGAGTGCTTGCATACGCCGCAGGATCCCCCTGGCACGCGGAGCGCGTCCTGATGCTGCCCGATAACTGCTATGATCATGGATCGGGTCAATTTCCCCCTTTTGAAGCTCCAGCCCCTGGCTGATCGCCTGAATGACGGCATATAATTCCTCGCGTTTCTGTTTGTCCTCACGAATGCTTTCCCACGTATACTTTGCCATGTGTGTCACCTCACCTTGATGTGATTAAGTTTCGTTTTACGAGCGATCGGAGCGTTGTTGGTTTTCAAAATTGACATGATATGTTCCTCCCTCTTGGGATGTAGTCTTTTCTTCTGTGGGAGTATCCTATCACATGCTGTCCATCAAAATTCCCACAATTGTCCATCAAATCACCCTCAATCGAGAAAAGTTTTCCCTTTTGTACAAAAGCGACGCCTCATTTTGGCTGTGCTGCACAATTTTACTCGGTCGAAGAATCCGCCGTTCCAATTCGCCCAGGAATACCCATACATGATCTTCAAGACGCCGTTTATGAGCGTGAGGGGGATATTGCCGTTGTGCTCTATCAGCTTGTAAAAGATAGCGGATCGAATCTATTGACAAGCAAGAGCAAGCGCGTCGAATCTAAAATTTCTGCGGGGATCCGCAAAAATTTTAGATATGTGCTTGCTTTTGTGAGTATACTTATGATAGAGTAAGCGCAAGAAATAAAAATTCTGCGGAAATCCGCAAAAATTTCACGGAGGTGCCTCGCCGTGCAGTATAAGCGGGAACAGTATTTGAACCAGCTGATCCGGAAAAAGGACAACGGCCGCGTCAAAGTGATCACCGGCCTGCGGAGAAGCGGAAAATCGTATCTTCTTTTTACCTTGTACAAAAACTATCTTCTTGACTTGGGAGTCGCGGAGGAGCAGATCATCGGGCTTGCGTTGGATGAGATCGACAACGCAAAGTACCGGAATCCGTTTGAGTTGAACAAGTACGTCAAGGACCGCGTGGAGAACACGGACAGACGATATTACGTCTTCATTGATGAGATCCAGTTTGTCGCTGAAGTGCAAAACCCTTATGTTGAGGATCCCGACGCAAAACTGACGTTTATCGATGTCGTCCTGGGGCTTATGAAGCTGCCAAATGCAGATATCTATGTTACCGGCAGCAACTCCCAAATGCTTTCGTCCGATATTCTGACGCAGTTCAGAGACCGCGGCGATGAGATTCGCGTCAACCCGCTCTCCTTTGCCGAAATCTATGAGTGCTATGACGGAGACAAGAGAGGCGCGTGGCGTGAGTATTTCACCTATGGCGGGATGCCCCTTGTCTGGACACTGGCGTCGCACGAGGAGAAAAGCCGCTATCTGAGAGATCTGTTCAAACGAACCTATATCAAGGACGTGCTGGAGCGTCACCAAATCAAGAACGGCGCAGAGGTTCTGGAGATCCTTCTGAACATTCTTGCCTCCGGCGTGGGCTCGCTGATAAACCCGAGCAGGATCTCCAACACCTTTGAAAGCGAGAGGCAGCTTTGTATTGCTCCCGCAACAGTTGATGCCTATATCGGTTATTTTATGGATGCCTATCTGATCCAAAAAGCCGTACGGTACGACGTCAAAGGGCGCAAATACATCAAGACCCCTATGAAATATTACTATTCCGATCTTGGCCTCAGAAACGCGCAGCTCAGCTTTCGCCAGCTCGAAGAGCCGCATCTCATGGAGAATGCGCTTTTCAACGATTTGCTCCGAAGGGGACTTGACGTTGATGTGGGCGTCGTGGAGCTCAACATACAGGACGAAAACGGAAAGAATGCCAGAAAACAGTTGGAAGTCGATTTCGTGGTCAATCACGGCGATGAGCGCTATTATATTCAGTCAGCGCTTTCCGTCGATGACCCCGAAAAGAAAAAGCAGGAAATCGAGTCTTTGATCCGGATCCCGGACTCCTTCCGAAAAATCGTAGTTGTCAAGGACTATATGAAACCCTGGCGGGATGAAAATGGAATCCAGTATGTCGGCGTGGAACAGTTTTTGCTTGACGAGGACTTTCTGTCGCACTGAACAATCTGTTGCTTTTTTTGTCGTACACCCGTATCATCTATTCGTAACAAGCAGAGCGTGGCTCGTGCGAAGATTGGAGAAAACAATGGATTTCAATGTAAAAATCAGTGATTTGACCATCGGACAGCATTTTGAGGGCTTCTACATTCTAAAGGAGGCGCAATCCAAAACCACAGCGGCCGGCAAGCCGTTTCTGAACGCCGTACTCTCGGACTGCTCCGGTAAGCTGCCTGCAATGGTCTGGGATTACGCCGGGCCGATTGTCGGCGCAGACGCCGGCAAGGTGGTGAAAGTGCGGGGCGAGGTCTCGGAGTACAAAGGCTCGCTCCAGATCACGGTCGACAAGATCCGTTTGGCCGGTGCGGAGGATCATTACGACATCGCTGCACTCGTGCCCACCGCGCCCATCGACGCGGATGCTGTCCTGCGGGAGGTCCGTGATTTGCTTTCCTCGATCGAGGATGTGGATTATCAGCGGATTGCAAGTACGCTGCTGAACCGCAATCTGGAGGCTTTTCAGAACATCCCCGCCGCAAAAAGCGTACATCACGCCTTTCTCCACGGGCTTCTCATGCACACAGCGTACATGCTGAGGACCGCCGAGTTCTTCTCGAAGCTCTATCCCGGGGTGATGAACCGGAGCCTCCTGCTCACCGGAACGCTGCTCCATGACTTCAAGAAGCGCGAGGAGTTCACGTTCTCGGAGCTTGGGCTCGTCACGGACTACTCTGTCAAGGGTCAACTACTCGGGCATCTCGTTATGGGCGCGCAGGAGATCGCGGCGGTCGCCACCGAGCTGGGCATCCCCGAGGAGAAGTCTGTGCTGCTGCAGCACATGGTCCTCTCCCACCACGGTGAGCCGGAGTTCGGCGCAGCCGTCCGTCCGATGTGCGCGGAGGCGGAGCTGCTTTCCTACATTGATATGATCGACAGCCGCATGGAGATCTATAAAGAGAATTTCGAGTCCACACCGCTTGGCGCGTTCAGCGAGCGCATCTTTGCGCTTGACGGTAAGCGAATCTTCCATCACAACTGATTGCTATTTGCCAAATAATGAAACAGAGGCGGTTTTTTGAACCGCCTCTATTTCTGCAGATGGGGGTCTCCGACGGCGTACAGGCTCACAGCATCCCATCCAACGCCTCCGCCAGAAGCGCCTGATAGTCGGCTTCTTCCTGCTGCACCCGCTCCCGGAATCGGGCGGCCTCGCCCGGTGCCAGCGTGCGGACGGAGAGCCATCGGAGCTGTGCCGCCGCCCGTTCCGTCTTGACGACGGTTTGCTCGAAAGCCGGCCCGATGCGCAGCAGCTCCAGCGACTGCTCCCGAGTCAGCACTCCGCTCGTCAGGACGCCGAGGGTGTCGTAAATCGTATCATTGGCAATCGGCCCGATGGCGACGTCCGCCTCCGGGTGGGAGTCCGCGTAGCCCGCGCGGTTGCGGAGGATGTAGTCCAGCCAGTCCCGATCCCGCGTGAAGCGGAGGACGTTCAGCCCACTGAGGTTCAGCTCGTAGGCGTTGATGTGGATGATAGCGTCCTTGCGCTCACGCATCCACTTCCCGGCGAACTCGTCGCTGTCCGACAGGTAAAACCCCTGCCCAAAGTCCGCGTTCTTCCGGCCGTAGTGGATATCGGGATCGCGAATCTCCGCGTAGCCCGTATGGAACAGGTGAAGCATGTCTGATTTCGCCATGCGTGTACCTCCCAGCATTGTTGATGGCAGTATATCATAGCCGTTTCGGTTTGCATAGGGAAACGCTGTGCGATCCGCTGCGATTTGCGTCAGATACCGCATAATCAGAGAATAGCAGCAAAAGCACCTTAACAAATGGGCAGCCATGTCCGGCGCCATTTTTCGTCGTTAAGGGGTTTCAGACTGTGTGTCCTCCCTTTATCAGCAATAAATAGCACCTATGAGTCTATTTACTTTATTGAATCGCAGACGGAAAACGGGGAATATCGGTTTTCCGTTTTGAACGGAAAACCGGCTTATATAATTATTTTCCGTTTCTTCGATAGTTCCGTGTGTGGGAAGGGCTGAATAGCCCGCCCTTCCCCACAACGGAACTTGCGCTTTTCCTACATTAGGACTCGGAAAACAAAATCGCAGAAATCTTACGCGCAATGAAATGTTGCCTCAACGAAGGAAAGGATGGCATCCGCCCTTTAGTGTTACCAAGCGGATTGTGCAGCGCAGGGAGCCTACGCACAACGAAGCCTTCTGCTTTTTCGTCGTAAAGGGGATTCAGAATGCGCATTCCCCTAGTAGCCCGATTTAAGCTGTTGAGATTTTTATAATTTTTATCCTTTTCGCGTAGCAGATAAATGAGGCCGGTGCATGGCACTTTGCCAAGATTATCAACACGAAAAGGAGAACTAAAACATGGATACAGAAAAGAATAATGCCAACAGCGCCTCCGAAGTCGTTTGCCCTGAAGGGAATAACGTGGTTGGTGACAGCAAAACGGATGGGCTCCCTGACTTTGTAAATCTGGCGAAATCTTTGAAAAATCCGCCAGCACTGCCGTCGGAACTGATTGAAGGCATTTTGCGGTGTGGGCACAAGATGCTGATCTCCGGCGCCAGCAAGACCGGTAAAAGTTTCCTGCTCATGGAGCTTTGCATTGCCATTTCAGAGGGTTTGTCTTGGCTTGGCTTTTCCTGCAAGAAGGGGCGGGTGCTCTACATAAACTTGGAGATTGACGAAAGCTCTGCCGTTAAACGTTTTTCCGATATCTACAAGGCCTTGGGTATCCAGTGCCAGCACGCAAACGACATTACTGTCTGGAACCTGCGCGGCCATGCGATGAAGTTGGATCAGCTGGTGCCCGAAATCATTAGCCGCGCCCGGGATCAGCATTATGATGCCATTATCATCGACCCGATTTACAAGGTCATCACCGGAGACGAGAATAACGCCACCGAAATGAGCCATTTCTGCAATCTGTTCGATAAGCTCTGCGCGGATCTCGGTTGTGCTGTAATCTATTGTCACCATCACAGCAAGGGTGCTCAGGGCGCCAAGCGTGCGATAGATCGCCCTTCCGGCTCCGGAGTTTATGCCCGCGACCCCGATGCACTTCTCGACTTGGTCGAGCTGACGCTCGCCAATGACTTGAAGACCGCCCTTGGCAGCGACGATGCCACCGCATTTCGCTTGGAAGCCTCCCTTCGGGAATTTCCCCGTATCAAGCCTCGTAATCTCTGGTATAAATATCCGATTCACCGTATCGACGATTCCGGTATTTTGGATGATGCCTATGCCGAGGGTTCTCCGGTGGCAAATCTTTCCAAAAGTCCGAAATATACCACCCCTAATCAGCGTAAAGCCAGCGTCATTGCAGCTTACGCCGCCTGCCGTACTGACAATCAGCCGGTCACTGTGGCGGCAATGGCTGCGCATATGGGCGTCTCCGATCGCTGTGCCAGGGATCGAATCAAGGAGTGCAACGGCGAATTCGAGGTCAAGAGCGGCTTGGTATTCAAATCGTAATAATGCTTCACGTCAATGGCAAGCTTCTTGCACTGATATTTCACTCCTTAATAATTTTTTCCGATTTCGCGTAGCAGAAGGTATGCAGCGATCGGATCGTGTTCCGATGCGGCAAATCAACCATAGGAGATAACCTCAATGCTACACTTTAGGTCCATTCACGATGCAGCCGTATGGTTTCTGGAGAACGATCCCGGAACATCCATTACCGAGTATTGTATCCGGCAGTTGGTCAAAAGCGGCACCGTACCTTCCATCCGCGTCGGGAAAAAGTATCTGGTTGCGGTCGAAGCCCTGGAAGAGTTCTTTCAAGCATCTTATTCCCCGACAGACAAAACCATTTCTTCCGCAAGGCAGGTCTGGCAGATTCATTGAACAGCGGCAGCTTCCAAAATAAGATGCCGCACGACCCGGCACTTTGTTTTTGCCTTTTCGCCACTTGCGCACCTTGCATACGTATTGTATAATGAAGGATAGTTGTATCGCAGGGGCGCATATGAAAGGAGAGCGCCCAATCATGGCTCAATCTACGAAAAATTATCAATACCTTACCAAAGCGATCCCCATGCCCGACGGCCGGCGGAAGTACATCCGCGCCAAGACACAGGAGGAGCTTGACGCCAAGGTGCAGGAGCTGCTAAAGCTCCAGTCTGTCGGCGTAGATATCAGCAACGATATGCTCTTCGGCGCATTCGTTCAGCAGTGGTACGACGTGTACAAGAAGCCCTACCTCCGCGAAAAAAGCCAGGACATCACCAAGTACGTCGTTAACCAGTACATCCTGCCGCTCCTCGGCAACTATGTCCCGCGCGAGATTACGCCGATGCAGATTCAGGCGGTCATGGCGAACATGGCTGACAAGAGCAACAGTCTTCAATCGAAAGTCTTGATCGCCCTGCGGGACATCTTCCGCGCCGCCGTGGAAAACGGGTTGGTGGCAAAGACTCCGGTCAGCGATCGCCTCAAGGCGGGAGGAAAGGCCGCCGAAGAAAAGGTAACGCTGACCCCCAATGAGGAAGCTGCCCTGCTGGACGCCGTTGAAAATCTTCGCGCCAAGACTTTTTTGCTGCTTTGTCTCCGTACCGGTGCCCGCCGTGGCGAGGCGCTGGCACTGCGCTATGAGGACATTGACTTCGATGCCAAGGTCGTCCACATTCGCCGCAACGCCATCGTCAAGGAGCAGGAAACGACCATCAGCAATGAACTGAAAACGAAAGCCGGTCGCCGCAACGTTCCTCTGCCGGAGGACTTGGAGGCTTGGCTGACAGAGCATGGCCCGAAGGACAAAACCGGATACATCTTCTCCACGAGGAACGGCAAGCCCCTGACGCTTTCGGCGTTCCGCAGCATGTTCCGTCTGATTGCCCGCGAACTGCCCGAAAAGCACATCACCGCACATATTCTCCGTCACACCTACATCACACGGCTCTTTGAGGCAGGATTGGATATCAAGGAGATCCAGTACCTCGCGGGGCACAGCACGGTGGATATGACACTGAGCGTCTACACCCATTACGACCGGGCTAGCCGCGAAGCCGAGACGACGGAAAAGGTGCGAGCGGCGTTCGCCTGAGAAATTTGCAACAGCTCTGCCGGCCCAAACCCCCGCGAAGCCCGATAAGCACTGGATTTCCGCCTCAAAAATTTGCAACAAATTTGCAACAACAAGGCTCGAAAACACCACAAATTACAAAGGGTTGCAAAAGTGAAGATATAGAAAAAGTTCCGGAAATCATCCGTTTTCGGACAATTTCCGGAACTTTTTGGTGGAGACTGCTGGACTCGAACCAGTGACCTCCTGCGTGTGAAGCAGGCGCTCTAACCAGCTGAGCTAAGCCTCCGTATTGTGCGGGACGCTGGACACGTCCCGCTTGGTGACCCGTACGGGATTCGAACCCATGTTACAGCCGTGAAAGGGCCGTGTCTTAACCACTTGACCAACGGGCCGCGTCGTCGGAGCAAACTCCGCTCACTCCGTTTCCGGCGACAGCCTGCGGCTGACGCCAAAAACTGCGTATCGCTTCGTTGCTCCTCCTCTTCCTCGCGAACCCACTTCGTTGGGCTTCGCTCGGAGTGTACGAGGGTGTTTGGGAGAAAGTGCGGGACGCTCTTTCGAGCGTCCCGCGTCTCCTTGGTAGCGGCACCTGGATTCGAACCGGGGACACTGCGGGTATGAACCGCATGCTCTAGCCAACTGAGCTATGCCGCCAAATGCTCCTGCTCGCGAGGACGCTAGATAGTGTATCAGAAAGAGGGGCGGTTTGTCAATACATTTTTACGAAAAATTACCGTCGTCCGCGTAGCCGCACACCAGGAACAACGGCTTGACGGTCACGACCTCGTCATACTCCTTCTGCGACACCGTCACAGAGGCGTTGAGCGCCTTGAGATCCGCCTTCATCGTCTCGTAGGCTTCCGCGACACTCGTCGCCCGTCCCTCGCGCAGGACGCGGATCATACGCTCGAGCACCACAGGGTGCGCGTACTGCGGCGGCACGGGGAACGTTTCGTCCAGATACGCGCGCATATCGGCAAGCGCCGCGTCCCACTGCCGCTGCGCGTAGCGTTTGTTGCTGCGGCCGGTGGGCAGGACGCGGGACGAGATCACGGCGAAGATCGCCGCCATGCCGAACAGGACGAACCACATGGCGTGATCGCGGCGGGTAAGCGCCAGATAGACCCCCAGCAGCGCGGAGAGGATCGCCAGCAGCAGGATCGCCGCCGCCGCGTAACGATAGCTCGGGCTGACGCCGTCGATGACGCGCTTCTGCTTCGCGGCAAAGGCGAGCGCGTCGGACAGTTCCCGCCGCTCCGCCAGCTTCGCCTGCGCCGCGCGCAGGGTGCCGACCGCCGTCTCCGCCTCGGGGGACAGCTCCTTGAGGTAGCGCGCACGCTCCGCCGCCTCCGCCTCGCGCAGCCGGCGCTCCGCCGCCTCGCTGTGGGTGGGGATATCCGGGTGCTCGCGCTCGACGACAGTCAGGAACTCATCCACAAGCTCCTCGTGCTTGAAATTGCACTGCTTTTCGCGCCCATCCTTGAAGCGAACGACCAGATACGGGATGGAGCCGAACACGCCCTTGCCGGTGAAGCCGCCCTTGCTCATGGCGACGCGCTTGAAGATGCGCGCCACGTCGTCAAACGCTGCATAGAAGCGGCGGTCGATATAGAAGCTGTTGAGGTAGACCGCCTTTTGGCCGATGCCGCAGGGGCCGATCTTCCGGCAGGCTTTGTGATCCGCCGCCAGCGCGGCCTTGTCCAGCGGGGTCGAGCCGATGAGTTTGGGGGCAAAAAGCATCATGCACACTCCTTGAAAAGAGGCGGGAGCGCTCTCCCGCCTCTTTTGGGTCTCGGTTACTTGTCCGCCTTTTTCGCGGCGCGCAGGAAGATGGCGAGGAAGGCGACGGCGGCAACCATGCCGATGGGGTACGCCACCGCGGTGTTGTTCCGCAGCGCCGCGATCATGCCGAGGCACTCGGGCGCCATGACGAAGTAGGTGATGGACACGGCGCTCATGAAGGTCGCGGGCACCGCGCAGATCCAGTAGTTCTTCTTCTCGCGGACGAGATACATCGCCGCGGACCAGAGGACGATCATGGCGAGGGTCTGGTTCGTCCAGCTGAAGTAACGCCAGATGACCTGATAGCTCAGAAGGCCCAGCGTGTTGCCGAAGCCGAGGAACGCGCCGACGCCCAGCACGGGGATGCAGAGCATGAGGCGGTTCTTCATGCTGCCCTGATCGAGGCCCATCCAGTCGGCGAGGGTCAGGCGCGCGGAGCGGAACGCCGTGTCGCCGGAGGTGATCGGGCAAACCACGACGCCGATCATGGCGAGGACGACGCCCACGCTGCCCATGGCCTTGACGCTGGCGTCATAGATGGCGACGGACTGGCCGCCGGCGAGGACGTCGGCGAGGCCGGTGCTGAGGCCGCCGGTCTTCTCATACAGGGCGCAGCCCGCGGCGGCCCACACGAGGGCGATGATGCCCTCGGCGACCATCGCGCCGTAGAACACGAAGTGGCCCTGACGCTCGTTCTTCAGGCAGCGCGCCATCAGCGGCGACTGCGTGGAGTGGAAGCCGGAGATCGCGCCGCAGGCCACCGTGATGAACATGAAGCTCCAGATCGGCGTGGACGACGGATGCATGTTATGGAAGTTGCTCCAGATTTCCGGAATCGCATAGCCGTTGGCGACGATGCCGATGATCATGCCCACCGCCATCAGAATGAGGCAGATGCCGAACACGGGATAGATCTTGCCGATGACCTTGTCAACGGAGAGGAAGGTCGCGATGA
>Ga0256405_10008306_pt1 | contig 14976 bp, 10 predicted proteins | sample RumenRJG_02DNA_FD_189096 | JGI IMG/M metagenome (GOLD analysis project Ga0256405, IMG submission 189096) | Bovine rumen microbial communities from Lethbridge, Alberta, Canada - RJG_02 | ecosystem: Host-associated > Mammals > Digestive system > Stomach > Rumen | place: Canada: Alberta... | reverse complement strand
CGAACAAGAACTCCATCAAGATCATCGGCAACTACACCGAGAACTACGCGCAGGGCTACTTCGAGTACGACTCCAAGAAGTCCGGCGGCGTGACGATCTCGCACCTGCGCTTCGGCTCGGAGATGATCCGCTCGCCGTACTTCATCAACGCGGCCGACTTCACGGCGTGCCACTGCTTCCCGTACCTTGAGAAGTACGACATGCTCAAGGCCGCGAAGCCGGGTTCCGTCTTCCTGCTCGCGTCGCCCTACACGGCGGCCGAGGTCTGGGACCACATGCCCGACGAGGTCGAGCAGGCGATCATCGATAAGAAGCTGCGCTTCTACGTGATCGACGCGGCGAAGATCGCCCGCGAGAACGGCATGGGCACGCGCACGAACACGGTGCTCCAGACGGCGTTCTTCAAGCTCTCCGGCATCAAGCTCGCCAAGGCCGACGGCACCGAGCTCGATCCGATCCAGGTCCTCAAGGACTACGCCGAGAAGGCCTACTCCAAGAAGGGCCAGGACGTCGTCGAGATGAACTGGAAGTGCATCGAGGCCGCGTCCGCCGCGATCGAGGAGGTCAAGTATCCCGCCGCGCCGGCCGGCAAGGCGAAGATGCCCGCGGCCGTCCCGGCCGACGCGCCCGAGTTCGTCAAGAAGGTCTCCGCGAAGATGATCGCGCAGAAGGGCGATACGCTCAAGGTCTCCGAGCTGCCCGTCGACGGCACCTGGCCGACGGCGACGACGCAGTGGGAGAAGCGCAACGTCGCGGCGTTCATCCCGCAGTGGGATCCGGCGGCCTGCATCCAGTGCGGCAACTGCCTGGCGATCTGCTCGCACGCGGCGATCCGCATGAAGGTCTACAACGACGGCGACCTCGCCGGCGCGCCCGCGACGTTCAAGTCGGCGGACGCCAAGGCGCTTACCAAGGGCTTCGGCTCGAAGGTGACGATTCAGGTCGCGCCGGAAGACTGCATGGGCTGCGAGCTCTGCGTCGTCCAGTGCCCGATGAAGGCGAAGGGCGCGCTGAAGATGGTCGAGCAGATTCCGCTGCGCAAGACCGAGGCCGAGAACTGGAAGTTCTTCCTGGGTCTCCCCGAGGTCGATCCGGCGAAGCTCGACACCCGCAAGCTCCTCGACAGCCAGCTCAAGCGTCCGCTGTTCGAGTTCTCCGGCGCGTGCGCGGGCTGCGGCGAGACGCCCTACGTCAAGCTGCTCACCCAGATCTGCGGCGACCGCCTGCTCATCGCGAACGCGACCGGCTGCTCGTCGATCTACGGCGGCAACCTGCCGACGACCCCGTACTGCCAGCGCGCCGACGGCCGCGGACCTGCGTGGTCGAACTCGCTCTTCGAGGACAACGCGCAGTTCGGCATGGGCATGCGCGTCAGCGCCGACAAGCTCCACGGCTACGCGATGGAGCTCGTCGACAAGGTCATCGCGCACGAGAAGACGCCGGCCGAGATGAAGGCGCTCTGCGAGAAGATCAAGACCGTCAACCAGTACGACGAGAAGGGCCAGGGCGTCGAAGAGATGCGCGCGCTCGTCAAGGAGCTCAAGAAGGGCTGCGAAGCGGGCAAGGCCAACGGCTGCACCCTCTGCGCGCAGCTCCTCGCCGTGGCGGACAACCTCGTTCGCAAGTCGGTCTGGATCCTCGGCGGCGACGGCTGGGCCTACGACATCGGCTACGGCGGTCTTGACCACGTCCTCGCCTCCGGCAAGAACGTCAAGATCCTCGTCATGGACACCGAGGTCTACTCCAACACGGGCGGCCAGGCCTCCAAGGCGACGCCGACCGGCGCGATCGCGAAGTTCGCGGCGTCCGGCAAGGTGCAGGCCAAGAAGAACCTCGGCCTCATGCAGATGCAGTACAAGAACGTCTATGTCGCGTACGTGTCGATGGGCACGAACCCGGCGGCGACGGTGAAGGCGTTCAACGAAGCCGAAAACTACAACGGCCCGGCGATCATCATCGCGTACGCGCACTGCATCGAGCAGGGACTCCTCACCAAGACGGGTCCTGCGCACCAGAAGGCGGCGGTGGAGTCCGTCCACTTCCCGCTCTGGCGCTACAACCCAGACGCGACGGGCAAGAAGCTCGTGCTGGACTCGGCCGACAAGTCCGACACCGTCTCCTTCGCGGCGAACGCCGTTTCGAAGGAGCTTGGCGAGAACCGCTTCAGGCAGCTCGTCAAGAAGATCGGCCAGGACAAGGCGATGGATATGCTCAAGGGTGCCGAGGAAGGCTTCAAGGAGAACTACGCTCTCCTCAAGAAGCTCGCCGAGATGTAAGGCCCGGCAGGGCGCGTTGTCCTCAACGCGCCGCTCGAAACGGGGCGCGGCACTTGTGCCGCGCTCTCGTTTTTTTGTCCGCTGCCAGCCCCGCCGTCCCGCGCGGTCGGGGCTTGATTTTTGGCGGCGAATATGCGATACTATCGCCATGAAGATTACAACCTGCCTTTTCTGCGCGGCGCTGGGACTGCTCGCCGCAGGCGCGGTCGCGGCGCCGGACGTCCAGTGGAAGCTCAAATACACCGAGGACTTCAACGGCCGCGCGCTCAACACTCGGCTGTGGCAGCGCATTTCGCCCTCGCCCCATCCGCCGCCGTGGCAGCGGTACCTCTCGACGCGCGAGGACCTCGCCCGGGTCGAGAAGGGCGTCCTGCAGCTCCGGGGCGTCGTGAACGAGGACAAGTCGGGCGATCCGCGCGACTACCTCTGCGGCGGCATCTGGACGAAGGACCGGCTCGCTGTCAAATACGGCAAGATCGAGGCGAAGGTCCGCTTCGAGGATCAGCAGGGCGCGTGGCCGGCGTTCTGGCTGCTGCCGCAGAAGAGCGTGCGCGGCTGGCCGCTGGACGGCGAGATCGACATCTTCGAGCGGCTGAACGGCGAGCAGCGGGTCTGGCAGACGATCCATTCCGGCTTTTCGCAGAAGAACCCGGGCGCTGAGCCGGCGCGCTTCCGCACGGCGAGCATCAAGCCCGGCTGGAACGTCTACGCGCTCGAATGGTCGCCGGACAAGATCGTCTGGAAGGTGAACGGCGCGACGACGCACACGTACCCGCGCGTGGCGAACGCGGCGGATCAGTGGCCGTTCACGGAGCCGATGTTCATCATTCTCGACATGCAGCTCGGCGGCGACTGGGCGGGCGCGGTCGATGCGGCGACGCTGCCGGTGACGATGGAAGTCGACTGGCTCAAGATCTACGTCGGGAAGATCGGCACCCGGCAGGTGACGGAACTGACGCGCCCGGGAAAGTAGAGCGGCCGTCGGCGCGCACGCGGCCAAATTTCCCGCTTGTCGGGGAACGGAAAGATTTGCTATAATAATATCATAAGTTCGGCAGAGGACGCCGGACGAGCACCCACAAAAAAGGGGGACAATATGCAGACGAAATTCGCACCCGCACTCGTCGCCGCGTTCGCGGCGCGCTCTCTCTCGTTCTCCACTCGCGTCGCTTAGCAACTAACCACTATTTTCAATCAACCTATACTGGGGTAAAACATGAATACAAAAACACTAACATGGATTAAGCACCTCGCGCTTGCGCTGTGTCTTGCGATGCCATTTGTGTCGCGGGCTGCGGCAGTGGGTGACACCATCACCTGGACTAATGCAGGGGACCTTACGGCAGACGACGTCGTGAATGCGAATCACTGCAGCTTCTCGCTGCAGCTTCCAGGGACGGAGTCATTACCTGCGGGTTCTGTTGTGCGCATAACGAATGTTCAGTTTGCCAGCATCAACTCTGAACGAGTCAGCAACAGCAGCAACAATCAGAATGACCCGCATTCCATCTCGATTGGCAATACGCGCTCCAGTGAAGTGTCGTTCATCACCTCGGAAACGCTTGCTGGAAAGTATATTGATTCCTATGACTTCGCTGACGGAGTTGAAGTGGAGATTGGTAAGAGTTATGGTGAGTCTTGGGGAGCAGCCTATACACAATTCTCAGGTTGTGGCATAACATTCCTTCACTCTAATGGCAACCGTTGGTCCGGCGGTACGACGATGAGCTGCACGGTTGGAGGTACCACATCTGGCGTCATCGCGAATGGTGGAACCGTTTTTCCGGTCTATAAGATAACGGCTGTGGTTGTTTCTATCCATAAGGATGTTGAAGTCTCATCTGATACGACAACTTCTGCAATCAACGGGATGGTTGGTGACGCGACTGATGTTGCCGTTGCAGTTGCCGATGGCGTGACCATCACGGTTGACGAGGCGTTCAATGCGGCAATCAAGTCCGTTTCCAGTGCCGGCAGCATTACACTCTCCGCCGCGTCGCAGCCTGATGCCTCCTATCTCGCCAACGTCGATTTCACAGGTGTTCAGGGCGGACTCCTCCGTTCGTGGCTTACGCCGGGCGTTGTCGGCGTCAACTTTAACAAGGCGCAAGGCAATGTCGTTTCGGGTGAACTTGTGATGAGCGACAGCTGGGTGGCGGCCACGGATGCAAACGGCACCTCGACGGCGATGTTCTCTGACGGCCTTACAAAGGTCACATGGAGCGCTTCTAATACTTACCGCTACAATGGCAGTGATTCGGAATCGTCATCCTTCCTGCATAGCTATCTCGACGACGGTGGGAACAAGGGAAACGGCGTGGAGATATACATTGACAACGTTCCCTACGAAACTTACGATGTCGTAATCTATGCGTCAACAGATACGTCGAACGCACGGTTCCAGGCGAAGACGGTCAACGGCACGGCCTACACTGTGGATGCGTCGGGCGCTGTTTCGGCAGGAAATGCCATCTGGGGACAGTCCCGGCTGGAGACGCCTATCTACGGCCAGAATGCCATGCGCATCAAAAACCTTTCCGGTCCGCTTACGATTTATGGTGGACTTAATACCTTTTCTACCGATGGCGCTCGCGGCGGCATTGCGGCAATCCAGATCATGCCGCCGACCGCCAAAGACAACATTGCGGAATATGCATTGACGTTGAATGGCACGGCGACAAATTGGAGCGAGGGAACTTGGAAGATTGGCGAGACTACGGTTGCTGCTCCAACTTCTGGTTATGCGACAATCAATCTCACGGCTTCCACCACGTTGACGGTTGACGAATCTGTTTCGCTTGTTCAATTGACGGTGAATGCCGCCGAAGACGCTGTGCTTACGCTTGTGAATGGCGAGAGTGGCTCGCTTGTCGCCAACTATAAAGTCGTTGTGGAAAGTGGTGTGCTTCAGCAGGGCTCTGCAACTGTCTTTGGCGCGACCCCCGTACTCGAAGTCGAGGATGGCGCGACGTTCGATATGAACGGACTTGGCATAAATGCCTCAACCAAGGTATATTTGGCTGGTGCCGGTGCTGGCAGTTGGCCTTGGGCGCTCACCTCGTCCAGCGGCGCGGGAGGCGCGATTCTCGGCGGTCTGTATCTCTCGGCGAACGCGACCATCGGCGGCGCGAACGAACTCAAGGTCGGTCAGACGCAGGCTGGATACCAGTGCTATCTGCAGGGCTTCACACTCACGAAGACAGGAGCCGGCGCATTTACGGGAACAAACATGAACACTCCGGGAACCGGTACGATTGAAGTGCAGGGCGGTGCCATGAGTGTCAATCAGTGGAACAACCTCAATAGTGCTAGTGGCGATACTACGGTAATACTGAATACCGGGACGAGCCTTGCCAATGGCACGGACCGTGTTATTTCCATGTCGGCGCTTGGGTTGTACGGCGGAACGCTGTCGACGGCAAACAGAGCTTTCAAAGTCAAAACTGCCTTTAGAGGTGCCGGCGAAACGGCCAATCTCGCCTTCGGCAATGGGGCGAGCGCCATGCTGACGGGCGACCTGACCATTACGGCGTCCCTGACGCTTGATGGTAGCATGACATTCCTCAAGGATCAAGAAGCGACGGCCGATGTCGTTGTGACGCCGGCTGCGCTTACGGCGTCTTCCGGCACGATAACGGTCGGTTCTGGTGTGACATTCAACGTCGGCACGAGCCGTCCGACAGCGACGATCACCGTCGCGCAAGGCGGCACGCTCGCGGCGCAGCTGCAGAGCGCATCCGACGTCATCGCGCTTTCGATGAGCGCGCAGCCCGCCAACGTCATCCTCTACGATGCAAACGGCGATGTGGTTTCCAACGCGCGTATTTCATACTCCGACGGAACGCTCACAATTATGCCGCCCGTGCCTACGCTTCCGGCGAGCGGAGCGGTCGCGTTCGACACGGCAACGAACTGGGAAAATGAGGCTATGCCCAGCAACGACGGCGACGCGATCATTGAGCTTTCCGATGATGCCACGATCATGGTTTCCGGAACCTACACGCTCGGAGCGATTACCATCACGGGATCCGGCGTGGCGACTTTCACCGGCGAAGGTTCGATCACAGTTGCCAATATTAGCGTCAAGAACGGCGCGACGTTCACGCGCAATGCCAACATTTCCGCGACGACTGGCATCAGCCTTGACGCCGGAACGGTGCTGCGCCTTGATGGTGTCACCGAAAACGCGGCGATTTCCGGCGCGGGCGCGGTGGAGACATGCGGAACAGTTGTTCTCGCCCATGCCAACACGATGACGGGCGGCATCACCGTCAAGCCGGGCAGTGCGCTTTCGACGACGGCCGCGGGTGGATACGGTGAATACCAGTCGGGTTGGGCTTACACGGCGCAGCGGCAGGTCGTCGTTGAAAACGGCGGCACGGTGGACATCAACAATGTCGCGAATGGAGATGGTGCAGTCGCGCTGACGATTGCCGGCAAGGGCATCCTTTCTGGCGACGTCTATTCCGGTGCGGTGACGTATTCCGGCACGGCAGCGATTACGAGCGGGAGCCGTCAGATTTCGTCCCTTGTTCTTACCGGCGATGCGCTTGTCGATGTCGGAGCGGGTTGGGGTCTCGTACACAGCGGCTGGGGTAACGCACGTCTCGGGCTCAACGGCCATACTCTTACGGTGCGTGGGACGGGAACGTTCCCTGTCGTAAACGCGAACAATGGCGCGGCCACGACGGGTACGCTTGTCTTGGATGGCGCGACGCTGGAGCTGAGCAATGCTGCCAGCAATCTCGCGGGCGTCAACATCGTCGCCAAGGGATGCGCCACCATCAACGTTGCGACAGCTCCTTCGGCAATTGGCTCGCTGACGCTCAAGCCATCGGCGACGGGAACGACGGCCTCGAATTGGAATCTGCCGGAAGGGCTTGTCCCGGCGCTCGACACCTCCAATGTCGATCCTGCGGGGCTGTCAGTTGGCGATGTGCTGACGCTCCTCACCGTGCCTTCTGAGACGGAGTTGACGACCGAGACGATTGCGGTGAAGGCTGGTGGACGCTATACGACGGCCATCAGCGGCAACACCGTGACGGCGACGGTCAAGGCCCCTGCGAACTTCATGCACTACGACTTCAACGCGGCGAATTCGATTGCGGCGGATTCAACGTACAACTTCGGCAACCTGAATCCGACGTTTGTCAATGGGAAGAACGGCAAGGCAGGCAAGATTGTGTCTGGCACCACGCCTTGGTATGACTCCAATACTGCAAGCAAGTCGCCGTTCTACGCCGGTGAGATGACGGTGACGTCGCTGCTCAAAGTCAAGGAGGCGAACAATACGATTCTCTGGAACTTTGGAAGTGGGTGGAATGTCGGAATGGCGTTGATCGCGAAGGATTCATCGACGATTTCCGTTGTGTCCTGGACGGGTGGTGCTGCTGGTAGCGATGTCGTTTCCGTGACAGACATTGCAGACTTGATGAACAAGTGGCATCTTGTCACCATCGTAGCCAACGCAAACGGAACTACACTCTATGTGGACGGCACGTCGGCAACGGTTGGCACGGTTCTTCCAGGCGGCATCAGCGGACAGGGCCAGTTCGGCTCGATTCACGGTACAGTGAAGAACTATAATGCCGTCGGCACCGACGGCTACTACCTCGACGACTGGCGCGTGTATGACGCGGCGCTGACGGAGGCGGAGGTGCGGTTGATCAAGGGCGCGATCTGCCCCGATCCCTTCATCATCCGCTTCCGCTGATCGCGTCTTTGCGATTCCAAGGAGGCCTTCTCGCGCACGCGAGGAGGCCTCTTCGCATTTCTGAGAACGCATATCCGTGAGTGCGGGGAGGGACGCGCCTTGTCGCGGCTGGTTCTAGATCGCTCGCTCGTCTAGATTTTCTAGATTAGCTCGCGCTCTGCGCGAGCGTACTAGAATAGCGCCGCTTGCGGCGCGTTCTAGCCGAGCGAGCGTAGCGAGCGATCTAGAATTCCGAAAAATGGGTAAACTCCAGGTCCGTTGGGGGTGGCGGGGAGCGCGGAGATTTGATATACTTACGGCACATGGAAGAAGTGCAGCACATCGCCTTGCCGCTCAAGTACCGCCCGATGACGTTCGACGACGTGATCGGGCAGGAGCATGTCGTCAAGACGCTGCGCCACGCGATCGAGGCGAACCGCATCGCCAACGCCTATCTCTTCATCGGCCCGCGCGGCATCGGCAAGACGACGATGAGCCGCATCTTCGCGAAGGCGCTCAACTGCCTCAGCCCCCGCGGCGTGGAGCCGTGCGGCCAGTGCGTCAACTGCCGCGAGATCGCGGCGGGCCGCTCGCTCGACGTCACCGAGCTCGACGCCGCCTCGCACAACAAGGTCGACGACGTCAAGCCAATCATCGAGTCGGTCCAGTTCAAGCCCGCGAACGCGAAGTACAAGATCTTCATCATCGACGAATGCCACATGCTCTCCAACGCGGCGTGGAACGCGCTCCTGAAGACGCTGGAGGAGCCGCCGCCGCACGTGCGGTTCATCTTCGCGACGACGGAGGGCGACAAGGTGCTCGCGACGATCGTCAGCCGCTGCCAGCGCTTCGACCTGCGGCGCATCCAGACGAACGACATCGTTTCGCGCCTCAGGTACATCTGCGAAAAGGAGAGGATCGACGCGGAGGAGGATGCGCTCCTCGCCATCGCGCGCGGCGCGGAAGGCGGCATGCGCGACGCGCTCTCGTCGCTCGACCAGCTCATTTCCTTCAAGGGCGACAAGGTGACGGAAGCGGACGCGCTCGGCGTGTTCGGGCTCGTCTCGCGCAGCGCGCTCGAAACGCTCGCGCAGGCGATCCTGACGGGCGACGTCGCGCAGATCCTCTCGTCCATCGAGATGTTCGATTCGTCGGGCAAGAACATGCGGCGGCTCGCGGGCGAACTCCTGCAGCACTTCCGCAACCTCGTCGTCGTGCAGGCGCTGGGGCCGGCGTCCAAGTCGCTGACGGCGACGCCCGACCAGGTGAAGGTGCTCGTTGAACAGGCCAAGGGCATCGACGCGGGCCGCGTCTTCCGGATCTGCGACCAGCTCGCGGACATGGAGGACAAGCTCCGCTACGTGCTGAGCGTGCGCACGCTCATCGAAATGTCGCTCATCCGCGCGAGCCGCATCGCGACGACGGCGACGATCGAGGAACTGCTGCGCGTCGTGCGGGCGCTGAAGAACGCGGGCGGCGGCGCGGTGGAGCTGCCGACGGCGGTTCCGGCCGTGCCCGTCGCGAAGCCGGCGCCGGTCGCGCCGAAGCCCGCCGTGTCTGCATCGCCTGCTCCCGCCGCGCCTGCTCCCGCCGCGCCCGCGCCCGCCGCACCGCAACCGCCGCCGGCGCCGGAGCCGCCGAAGAAAAGTTTTGCCAACCGAAGCGACATCCTGAACGACCCGGTGCTGAATGACCTCTTGAATTCCATTCCGGGCGCGACGATCGCCGACATCAAGGAGAAAGGACAATGAACGGAATCTTCAGCTGCGGATGGCTGTGGCTCTACGCCGGGGCGATCCTGATGTTCCTGGAGCTCATCGCGCCGGGGTTCGTGATCTTCTTCTTCGGCCTCGCGGCGGCGACGGTCGGGCTCGTGCGCTTTGCGCTCGGCGACACGTTCACGCTCGCGGGGCAGCTCGCCGCGTTCTCGGCGCTGTCCATCGTCTACATCGTTCTCCTGCGGCGGTGGATGAAGAGCATCTTTTCGGGCCGCGCGGTCACGTCGGCCGAGGATTTCGACAACGGTTCCGTCGGCCGCACCGGCCGCGTGACGGTGCCGATCGCGCCGCCGGACGCGGGGCGCGTCGAGATCGGCGACGCCGAATGGACGGCGCGGGCGGACGCGCCGATCGCGGCGGGCACGCTCGTGAAAGTCATTTCCCAGAACAACCTAACAATGAAAGTGGAGGTCATCTAACATGAGTCCGGCACTCGTATTCTTCGTCATCGTCACCGTCGTGGTGCTGGTGACAATCCTCAAGACGGCGGTCATCGTCCCGCAGAAGACGGCCTACATCGTGGAGCGGCTCGGCAAGTACCGCTGCACGCTCGACGCGGGCTTCCACATCCTGATCCCGTTCCTCGACCGGATCGCCTACCGCCACACGCTCAAGGAGCAGGCGATCGACGTGCCGCCGCAGGAGTGCATCACCAAGGACAACATCGCGGTGTCGGTCGACGGCATCCTCTACATGCAGGTGATGGACCCGGCGAAGGCGAGCTACGGCATCGGCAACTACCTCTTCGCGACGACGCAGCTCGCGCAGACGACGATGCGTTCGGAGATGGGCAAGCTCGATCTCGACCGCAGCTTCGAGGAGCGCACGTCGATCAACGCGGCGATCGTCGCGGCCGTCGACAAGGCGAGCGATCCGTGGGGCATCAAGGTGACGCGCTACGAGATCAAGAACATCACGCCGCCGCGCACGATCCGCGACGCGATGGAGAAGCAGATGCGCGCCGAGCGCGAGAAGCGCGCGATGATCGCGGAGTCGGAGGGCGAGCGCCAGGCGAAGATCAACCGCGCCGAGGGCGAGCGCCAGGAGGCGATTGCGCTGTCGGAAGGCGAGCGCATGCGCAAGATCAACGAGGCCGAGGGCCGCGCGAAGGAGATCCTGCTCGTCGCGGAGGCGCAGGCGGCGGGCATCCAGAAGGTCGCCGAGGCGATCACCGGCAAGGGCGGCGCGGAGTCCGTTAACATGCAGCTCGCGCAGCAGTATCTGACGCAGTTCGGCAATCTGGCGAAGACGAACAACACGATGATCATCCCGGCCAACCTCGCGGACGTGGCCGGCGTGCTCAAGGCGTGCTCGACCGTCATCAAGAACGCGTAACATCATCAACGCAACACAAGAAAGCAAAGGGGGAAAGAGCAGATGAAACCAACATTGGTCGTACTGGCGGCGGGCATGGGATCGCGCTACGGCGGGCTGAAGCAGGTCGATCCCGTCGGTCCGAGCGGCGAGGCGATCCTCGACTATTCGGTGTTCGACGCGGTGCGCGCGGGCTTCGGCAAGGTCGTCTTCATCATCCGCCACGACTTCGAGGCGGAGTTCAAGGAGAAGGTCGGCAAGAAGTACGAGGGGCTCATCCCCGTCGACTACTGCTACCAGGACATCAACGACCTGCCCGCGCCGTACAAGGTGCCGGAAGGGCGCACGAAGCCGTGGGGCACGGGCCACGCGACGCGCGCGGCGCGCGGCGTCGTCAAGGAGCCGTTCGCGGTCATCAACGCCGACGACTTCTACGGGCGCGACGCGTTCGAGCAGCTCGCGAAGTTCCTGTCGCACGCGACGGACGGCGCGACGCTCGGTTTTGCGATGGTCGGCTACAAGCTGGAGCTCACGCTGAGCGAGAACGGTTCGGTCGCGCGCGGCATCTGCGACGTGGCGGCGGACGGCACGCTCAGGGGCGTCACCGAGATGACGAAGCTCGTCCGGGCGGGCGACGTCGCCGAGAACCGCGAGGATCCGGCCGCGCCGGTCAAAGTGCCGCTCGACGCGCGCGTGTCGATGAACCTCTGGGGCTTCACGCCCGGCCTCTTCACGGAGCTGGAGGCGCGCTTCCCGAAGTGGCTCGCCGAAAACGGCGCGAAGGAGAAGAGCGAGTGGTACATCCCGTTCGTCGTCGACGAGCTCATCAAGGAGGGCAAGGCGACGTGCAAGGTGCTGCCGACGGAATCGAGCTGGTTCGGCGTCACCTACCGCGAGGACAAGCCGTTCGTGATGGCCGAGATCAAGAAGCTCGTGGACGCGGGCGAATATCCCGTCAACCTGCTCGGCGCGTGATCGAACGTCTGCTCGATCTGGTCTGGCCGCGCACATGCGCGGTCTGTTCACGCCCGGTGGATCGCCCCGGGCGTCATCTTTGCGCCGACTGCCTCAACCGCGTCCCGTTCATCGCGCAGACGGGCGCGTGCGCGATCTGCGGCCGCGCGATCGAGGGCGGCGCGCACGAGTTCACGTGCGACGACTGCCGCGCGGCGCGTCCCGCGTTCGACCGCGCCGCGAGCGCGGTGCGTTTCGAGGGGCGGATGCGCGAACTGATCCTCGGCTACAAGTTCAACCGCCACCTGTGGCTCCTTGAAGACTTTTCCGATTTTCTCGAGGCGGCGGTGCGCGCGCGTTTTGACGTTGCCGCCGCCGATGTCGTCCTGCCGATGCCGACGACCTGGTTCCACCGGATGGACCGCGGCTACAATCCGTGCGTCTACCTCGCGCGGCAGCTCGCCCGGCGCATCGACCGGCGTTTCGACGGGCGCGTGCTCGCGCGGCAGGGGTCGCCGCGCCGCCAGTCGGACCTTGCGGCGGACGAACGGTTTGAAAACGTGAAGGGGACGTTCGACGTCCGCCGCGCCGACTGGATTCGCGGCCGCACGGTGCTCGTCGTCGACGATATTCTGACGACGGGCGCGACACTTTCGGAAGCGGCAAAGACGTTGAAGGCGGCCGGTGCCGTGCGCGTCTGGGCCGCGACGCTCGCGCGCAGCATTTTATAAGTCGCTGATTTTAGCGATTTAAGAGCAAATTTTTTGCGATAAAAATTTTTCTAAATTTCCTATTGTGTCGTGGTGGGGAAAAGTGTATAATAGTGTCAGAAAATGTCAAAGGTAGTCAGCCAGAGTGTCGCGATGTCGACTCCCGCCATTTCGGGCGTTCTTGTCGGACGCTACGATTATGCGATGGATCCCAAGAAGCGCTTCACCATTCCGTCGGGATGGCGCGCGGTGATGGGCAATCCGGAGTACGTCTACGTGATGCCCGACCGTAAAGAGCGGTGCCTCAATCTCATCCCGCGGGCGGAGATGGAGGCGCGGCTCGAGAAGCTTCGCGAAAAAGCGCTCTTTGATCCGGCGCTCAACGCGGCGCTTCAGACGATCGGTGCCAACTCCGAACAGCTGACGCTGGACAGCCAGGGCCGAATCCGCGTCTGCGACAAGCTCCTTCAGTTTGCGAACTTGACGACGACGGTCGCGATGGTGGGTTCGGTCCGTATGGTGAAACTCTGGGATCCGAAGGCGCTCGCGCCGGAGGACAAGGTCGAACAGTCCGCGCTCGACGCGGCGCTGGAATCGGCCGGTTTCTAGCGGAGGGACGGGAAGATGGAAAGCACGATCGCGAGCCACGTTCCTGTCCTTCTGAAAGAGACGATCGACGCGCTCGGCGTTCGCGCCGGCGGACGGTACGTGGACGGCACACTCGGGCGGGCCGGCCACACGCGCGAAATCCTCGCCCGGGGCGGAGCGGTGCTGGGGATCGATCGCGACGACCAGGCGCTCCGCGAAGTGGCGGCGCAGGTGCAGGCCGCGCCCGACCGCTTCAAGGGACTGACGGTCGCGAAAGGCAACCACGGCGCGCTCGAACGGATCGCGCGTGAACACGGATGGGAGGATGTCGATGGAATCTTGCTGGATCTGGGTGTCTCAAGTCCTCAGCTGGATGAGGCCGGACGTGGCTTCAGCTTTCTCAGGGACGGACCCCTTGACATGCGGATGGATCGGTCGGTCGGCGTGACCGCCGCGGACCTGGTGAACGGCGAAAGCGCGGAACGGCTGGCGGAAATCTTCCGCGAGCTGGGCGAGGAGCGGGACGCGCGGCGCATCGCGCGCGCAATCGAGAAGGCGCGGACGGCGCACGCGATCACGACGACGGCGGAGCTGGCGGACCTGGTGGCGCGGACGGTCGGACGGCACGGCGCGCACCACCCGGCGACGCGGGTCTTCCAGGCTCTGCGCATGGCGGTGAACGACGAGCTGGGGGAGCTGGAGCGGGCGCTCGCGGGCGGCCTCGCGCTCCTGAAGGGCGGCGGACGGTTCGCGGTGATCACATTCGAGTCGCTGTCGGACCGGACGGTCAAGCGCTTCTTCGCCGCGCACGTCGGACGGAACGTATCGCTCCAGCAGGGGGGCGAACGGTGGGAAGGCGCGGCGCCGCGCGCGACGGCGGTGACGCGCAAGGCGATCGTCGCAACGGATTTTGAAACAAGGACAAACCCGAGGGCGCGGAGCGCGAAACTCCGCGTCATCGAAAAGGAAAGGAACTGAAAGATGCGCAAGAACCGCAAGGTGTCGAAGAGGATGTCGGTCATCGCGGTGCAGTCGATGCACCTCGGCGCGATCATGTTTTCGCTGTTCATCATGGTGATTCTCAACCTGCTCGCGGCGTCGAACTGCAACCATCTCATGAAGTCGATCGGCGAGAAGGAGAAGGCGCTGGGCCGGCTCGAGGACGCGCGACTCAGGGAAGTGTCGCGCTGGGAGGAGATGAAGACGCCGCGCCGGCTGGAGGCGGCGCTGCGCGACAACGGGATGTCGATGCACTACCACAAGTCGTCGCAGGTCGTGCGCATGACGTCGGCGGGCGAACCCGTCCCGGGCCAGATTTCCGTCGCGCGCGCGGCGATGCGCTCGCGCACGGGCGCCACCGCGTCCGTCGGCCGCACCACCTCGCGCCGCACCACCTCGCGCCGCTAGCCGACCGATGGCGATGCGCGGCGAGAATGGGCGTTTCTGGCTGCCGGTCATCGGTCTGGTCGGCTTTGCCGCGTTCGTCTCCCAGAAGCTGATCCGCTCGCACGTCGACTCGGATCTCACCGCCCCGCGCTACGAGTTCGAGTCGAAGCTGCCGGGCCGCCGCGGGTCGATCTACGACGCCGGCGGCGCGGCCTACCCGCTCGTCAAGTCGGTGCCGGTCTGGGAATACCACCTCGATCCCGTCGCGCTCACCAACG
>Ga0256405_10008305_pt1 | contig 14977 bp, 20 predicted proteins | sample RumenRJG_02DNA_FD_189096 | JGI IMG/M metagenome (GOLD analysis project Ga0256405, IMG submission 189096) | Bovine rumen microbial communities from Lethbridge, Alberta, Canada - RJG_02 | ecosystem: Host-associated > Mammals > Digestive system > Stomach > Rumen | place: Canada: Alberta... | reverse complement strand
CGTGCCGTCGATATAGATTTTATCGAGGTAGCCGCCGCTATATTCCACGTCCTGCACGATATAGCCTTTGCCAAGTCCTATTTTAAGGCTGTCGTCCTGTATCAATATTTTTGAATAAGGCGTGTAGAAAATGCCCTCGTTTCCGACTTCAATAATTGTCGTTTTCGGGCGCAGCGCTTCTATAGCCATAAGGCGGCGGGCGTATTTTACAACGTGGCTGCGTGTTGTAACGCCCGTTATTGTCACGTCTTTAATTATGCTGTCGTCTGTAAGCGGTAGCGGTCTGCCGTCCACTTCGCGCATGACAAGATATGTAAGCTCTTGGAAAATGTCGTTATCGCTGGAATTATATTTAATTCTCAAGCCGTCGGTGCGTCGTCCAAAACTTTTTTTATTCTGAATACTAATAATATTCTGTGGGTTATAAACTGCGAGCGCGTTTTCCTGCGGCTTATCAAGCGCAACCGCACGCCGCCCGTTAATGTCCCAGTAAATACAAGCGCCTGTCGCTTCGGCGATGTATTGCAAAATATTGTCTTTTTTGGTGTTCTGTGTTACTGCATAGTCGAACTTGTAGCCCAGTTCTTCACAACGTTCGTACCAGTCGCCAAAACTTTCGAGGTCAATTTCGCTATCAAGTCTACGGCTTGCTGGGTGTCTGTCGCTCGTTTCGATTTCAAGCGCCCACGCAGCAGGGTTTCTTGTTTCGACTTTTCCCACGCTCCAAGCACCGCCAGCCCATACACGCGCCACGCCGTTTGTGATAATGTTTATTTTCTTGAGTTTATCTTCGTTAATTTTTGACGCTTTCAAGCGCAGCGCAAGCACTGTACAAAACGTCCGCTCTCTGTCCTCTATATTCAAGCAGGAAACAAGCCCAGCCGCGCCGCCGTCGCTTACAAGCCCCGCAGGTGTGCTTGATTTGTTCGGGTCAAAACACAAACTTTGATAAAACAATACATAACAATCATTGTGTATTTTCGTATCATGCGCCGCGCCGTTGCTTCGTACTCTGATAAAGATAGCTTCCTTTCCGTTGTTTTTGAGCGTTGTATAATCTTGCAAGCTAAAATCTTTATGAGCGACAAAGCGTATTTCCTTGTCTGAAACATTGCGGGAAAATACGTTTGTCATAGTTCCGTTATTATTAAATGTAAAGTTTACCCAAGTATTGCCGCCGTCAAGTGAATACTGCGGCGTAATTGTAACGGTATTGCTTATTTTGTCGTTATCGTCGTTATAAGCATAAAGGCCGTAAGGGAAAGTAATTGCTATGTCTACGTCCTTTGCGTATTTATCCAGCGTATAGGTTAAATAATTCTTTGTACCCTCAGCTACGAGCGTGTCTTTTGGGATTTCGTCGTTACAAGCGTTTGAAACGGTCTTATAGTTTAATTCAGTAAGCACGCCCAAAAGCCCGCCGTCCTGCGCTATTTCAAGCTGTCCGTTTTCGGCAAAAATAGAAGTGTCAAGCGGGTAGGCGCCCTCTTGCGGGGCTGATGTGTTAAAGGTTTTTATTGTTACGTCGTCAATGGCGACTTTTTTAATTATCTGCTTGTTAAATCCGCATACAAGGGCGGTGTAGGTGTATTCGTCTACGCCGTCCGTGCCTGTGAGCTTAAAAAACGGGCTTGAAAGTTTGTACGGTGTAAAGAAGTTATAACCGCACATGAACGGCAATAAATTGCCCTGCGCGTCTGTATTGCTTGCGCCCCGTAAAAACGGGCGGTTATCCACTTCGGGCTTATTGGTGAGCTTTTTTACTTTTTCCAGCTCTCTTTCTGCTTCTTCCGCTGCCTGCTTTGCCTTGTATGCAGCAATACCGCCGACAACGCCAGCGCCTACGGCCACAACCGCAACCACGACAAGAGTAACAATAAGCGCAGTAGTTCCGCTTGGTGTCAAACGGATCATAACTTTGTCGGTTTCCTGCAAAACATAATCGGGCTTTTCTATGCGCCCGTTTACTACGATTATTGCGTTTTCTAAATCTAACTCGGGAAAAGCTCGGGCGACTGTCTGCCCTGCCTTTACTTCAATCGGTGTTTGTCTGTTTGATAGTGTCTTGTATAGGGTCGCTTTCATTTATAACCTCGTAATAAGCAATAGGGCGCAACGCCGCAAGTGGTGAGATTTTCACGCCTTTGTCGATTGTGGCGTGCAAAACTATGCCGCGGTCTACGATGTAGCCCACGTGTACGTTGCCGTGATAGATTGAATATACGATAGCGCCCACTTTCGGGGCGGGGATTTCTCGCACATTCAAGCCCCCGCTTATATAGTCATTTACTCCGTCGGCGGGCAAGTCCACAATATCGCCGTACAAGTCCCGCAAGGGCGTTCCCGCTCTCTTGCAGCACTCCATAACCACGCCGTAGCAGTCAAAGCCGCTTTTGTCGCGTCCGAACTTCTTAAAAGGTATGTTCAAAAGGTCGTCATATTTCATTAGTTGCCGCCCCTGTTATTATCACTATTAAGCGTAAGCGCTGGGAAAGTCATTTCGCCGCGGTCGTCTTTATTCAGCTTGATTTCGAGCTTTGCGCCGCTCCATGTTCCCTCGCCGTATTTGTGGAAGTATTGGCCGATTTCTTCCACTTCCTCGCCGTTAAAAATGCCTATGGCTTCCACGTTGAAAGTGTAGTTACTTTCCAAAAGGTCTATAATTTCGTCGTGTTCCACAAGCTCTATGCTTAAATTGGTGTCGCCGTCGCGGTTCGGGTTGTATGTAAAATTACTTGATAAATACGTTTGCCCGTTATAGATGTAGTCCTCATTGTCATTTATCAAGTAAATATGTGTCGTTCCTGCTGGATCGTATAAATGCAAAAGAAAAGGCAGATTATACCCGCCGCCCTCTACTAAAGCCCTTGTGATACTCATATTTACACTTCCTCAAGCTGCAAGTTTACTTCTTTGAAGCGCTGGCCGCGCCACCCCTCAACGTGTACAAGGTACTGCTTTGTACCTGTGCCCGTTATAATGTCCGTTAAGTAAATAGGCACGGTGCCGCTTTTGGCCGTGTTTTCATACCAGTATAAAAACCATTCAAACTCGGTTTTGCCGTCCTCTTTGGCTGTGCCTTTATCCTTGCAGCGCAGGTTAAGGGCGTGGGTTTTCTTCGGGTGGCTGTTCTTCAAATAGTTGATAGTACGGCCGCTCTTAAACTCCACTTTTTCGGTGTTGTCCTTGTAGCCGCCGTCCTGCCCGTAGAAGTCTGTATTTACGTGTGTGCTCCAATTCTGCGCCATATATTCCCCCTAGATTCCGTAATAGTCGCCGCTCATGCCGCTTTGTGCCTGCGTGAGCGATTTGTCATAACGGCCATTTTTCAAGCTGTCATTTACCCGCGCGTCAATCATTATTTCGATTTGATTACGTGTAATTTTTGGCTGTGCTGTGGCGATGTTTGAAGCGCTGTTATTTATAACGATGTTTGTACCGCTTCCGCCGCCGTTGCCGTTCATGGCTTCCCACAAGTTGCGCTGCTGTGCTGCGTTCGCTACCATTTCGCCAGTGCGTGCGTGTATGTAGGTGTTATCGCTTCCCATTGTCGCGCCGTTCATACCACCGATAAAACCACCGCCCGCAAAGTTCGGCGGGGTAGGTTTTGACGCGATAATGCTTGCTATCTGAACCGCACCCGCAGCCGCTACAAGGCCGCCAGTAATAAGCCCCGCAACGCCGCCCTGCGCAATAGCCTGCGTTACACCCTGCGCAATGTTCGCCGTAGCCTGCAAAATAGAAGCTGCCCATTGAACCATTTGTATTTTGTACTGTTCCTTTGCAGCCTTTTTCTTGCTCTCGGTTATTTTCTCTTGGTATTCTTCTTCGCTGATTTCACCCTTTAAATATTTTTCCTCAAGCGCTGCCTGTTCTGCTTTTGCGTTGTTCTTGGAAGTTTCGAGCATTAACTTTGAAGCATTGTTTATTATGTCTACCGTTTGGTTTGTGTAGCTTGATACTTGCGTCATAAGGTCGGCAATCTGTGCCGCCTTGCTCTGCTTGTATGCTTCGTCAAGCTCCTGCATTTTTTTGTATTTTTCTTCGTCGCTTAAAACTTCGCTGTCGTTAAGCGCCTGTTTCATGTCGAGCAATTCTTTTTGTTTGCTTGCGTGTTTGTCCCACCAGCTTTCTTCTTTTGCTGCGATTGCGTCCACTTTTTCGTTAATGAGCGCCTTTTCAGCTTCCGCAAGGCCGCTTATAAGCTCTTGTTTGCTCAGTTGTTTTTCTTCGCCCTCTTGTGCGGCTGCGATTTCAGCTTCGCTTGTTTCCTGTATTTTCTTTTTCAGTTCCTCAAGCGCGTTGATTTGTTCCTGCATTTCCTGCGCTGGTGTCATTTCGCGCTTAATGCTGTTAATTGCGTTTGTGGCCGCCTGCGTCATTTGCATTGCGGCTGCGAGCTTTTCTTCGCTATCCCTTGCAGCGTCCAGCGCCTTTTTTGCTTCCTCAAGCTCTTTTCGGCGGCGTAGTTCTATCGGGTAGCCCTCTTGTATTGTGCCGTTTGTCTTTGTGAGCAAGTCAACGTATGACTGCAAATAAGCGTTGTAAACGTCTTGAGCGTCTACCGATTCGCCCTTTGCCTTTGCTTCAACTTCAAGAAGTTTTAATTTTTCTTGCAGCGCCTTATTGCTTGCGGCTGCGTAGTCGTTCGCGGTCTTTTCGGCTTCTGCCTGTCGTTTACTTTCTTCGTTTTTCTTGGCTTCGGCTTCTGCCTGTTCCTTTTCGTACTTCGCCAAGCGTTCACGCTGCTTTAATTCGAGGTTAATTTCAAAGAGTGCGGCTTGTTCCTCGTCTGTGAGCTTTTCGCGCCACTCTAATTCTTCTTTAAGCCATTTCAAATATTCTGTGGTTTGGAAGTCTGCGCCGCGTTTTTGTTCGCCTGTGCTGCTGTTTGTGTACGTTGTATTTATGACGTCGACGCCCTCGTTTACGGCGCGGTGTATGCCGCCGATTCCCCATTTACGGCTTGCAGTTTCCAGCGCGTCGTTAAACTTGTTCATTTGTTCGGTCATGGATTCCCAAAACGATTTTGCACGCTGGTTCAAGCCCTCAAACATAGGGTTTGCCATTTTGCCGACTGATTCCATGAAGTCGCCAAAAGCATTTTTTGCCTGTGTTCCGCTGTCTACCGCGTCAGCTGCAAAGCCCTTGTATTTCTTCGCTATAAGGTCGATAGCGTCGCCGTTCTTGAGCTGTTCGTCGGTAAGGTCTTTAATTTCGGCAATCTGTCGCCCCATAGTTCCAGCCATGCCGCTGTATGTGCTGTTTAACGTTTCCGCTGCCGTTTTGAGGTCGATATGTTTTGCGGCTGCATAGTCCGCAGCTGCCGCCATAATTTTCATTATTTCGGCTTCGCTTCTGCCAGTGGCCGCAAGCTGTGCCATGATGTCGATTGTTGCTTCGTCGCCGTAGTTGCTTACTTTTTGGATCTCGCCCGCAAAGTCTTTAAGGCGCTCCACGCCCTCGCCGTTTAAATACGGGTTGTTTTCCGCAGCTTTTGAAAGTGCCTTTTCTGCCTTTTCCTGCACCTTGTAGGCTTCGTTTGCTTCTTTGAGTGTTTCAATATATTTCTTTGCAGCCATTACCGCCGCAGTGATAGCAGCCGCAGCAACGCCACCGCTTGACGCAACGCCGCCCAGCTTGCTTGTAAAGCCCGCAGCAGCTCCGCCCGTTTCGTTAAACGCCGTTTTAAGCGCGTTCAAGCCCTTTGTGTCTTTGCCTAAATTGTCTACTTTGCCTTTGACGCTCTTTAAGCCTTTATCAAGGCCGCTTTCGTCAACTTTGGTATTAAATCTAATTTCGCCGTCGTTTGCCATACCTATATAGTCATTTTCCCATAAAAAAAGCCCCGCAATCGTGCAGGGCGTGCTATTTATTCAAGCGTGCTTCAAACGCTGCCAGTGCTTCGTCGTTTTCGTCCGTTTCTATCTGTGGAAGTTCCCAAGCTCTGCGCAGTTTTTCCATTTGTCTTGTGTATGCGTCGCGCTTGCCGCTGGTATTCTCATAAAGTCTATACCCGATAATTTCGTTAAGTTTCGTACCGTGCAAGCCCTTAAAAAGCGCTAAAAACTTGTACCAGTGCATATTACTTTCGATAAGGTCTATACCGTAAAGCTCCATAAATGCCGCGTAGATGTAGTCAGCGTCTACGGTGTAGTCGGTCGCCTTTTCGCTGCTGCCACTGCCGAACACTTCGGGGCGCGGTAGTAGCTGCGGCGGGTTGCAGAATTGCACAAGCGCCATGATTCCGTTAAGCCGACTTCGTGGGCGTGCCCCGTTGTACATGAAGTCAAAATCTGCGGGCGGCGCGTTTTTATCATCAAGTTTCTTTAAGAACTTGAGCCAAAACTTAAACGATGTTTTTACGTAAAATGTGCTGCCGTCCACCTTTACGGTTTCGGGCAGCTTTGCTTCTGATAAGTCCATTATGCAGCAGGGGTAAATGTTCCGTTAGAGAATGTACCCTCTGTGAATGACGGGCTACCGCTTACGATTTCAGCAGCACCGCGCTTGATGTTGTTGAAGCCAAGTTCAAAGTTAATCTGTTCGTTTGTGGTTTCGAGCTGGTTAATTTTTACCAAGCTGTCAATTTTCCAAGCCTTATAAACAGTTTCGCTTTCTGTTTCGCCCTCGGGTGTGTACTCTGCGGTTTCTTGATAGAAAACGATAAGCACGTCGCGGTGAGCGTTTGCGCCTGTAGGCAATTCGTAAAGCATATCGAAAATATGCTGGTAGTCGGGTTCGCCTTTGAACATTGTCAAAGCCTGCGCAAGGTTCGGCTGGTAGCTGTCGATTTCTTCCTCGGGCTGTTCGCTTGAGATAAAATCAAAAGTCTTTACCTGCGGGTTTGTGTTCAAGTCGAACGATGTTGACTTTTTAATCTGCGTCCAAGTGGGTGTAGATGTCGTACTTGTATTCAAGAACGGTACAATTTTGGTCTTTTTAACTAAATCGCCCATAGTCTGTTACTCCTCTAAAAATGTGCATTTGACACTTTCGGCGTAGGTCGTAAAACCTTTTGCGTCAGTGTCGATAAACTGCGGCAGGGTCACTGCTTCGCACTCTATCTTTATGTTTTCAGCGCTCAATACTGTTGCGCCGTCCAGTGTATCAACTATCTGTTTGCCGTATTCCCTCGCGTCAGCTGCATTTTTACAGCGTGTGTAAAAAGTGAAGTTCCAAGCTACAAGGCGGGTGCCGTCGTTGTAGCGTTCTTCTGCTGCTGGGGTCGGGTCATGCCTAACACAAGCGCCGTCGGCTGCTTCGTCGGGGATAAGGTCGCAATAGATTGTAAAAGGCAGTTGCAGCGTTTCTTCAACGTATGCGCTGATCGCGCTAGCTATTTTTGACTGTATCATTTACAAGTTTCTCCCATTGCTTCACTTTCCGAGCTTTTGCAGCTTCAAACCATTTCGCGCAGGCGTTCGGGTTCGGGTCTTTGCTTCTGTCAAAGTTTACGCCGTAATACTGGGCGCGGGCGTATGGTGTTTTCCATACGACAAGGCCGCTGCCTAACACGGTGTTTATAATTCCCGACTTTTGCAATGTCCCCGTTTTGAGCGGGCAATAGTAGTTACTGTCCGTCAAAACCTGCGCGTCAAGTTTTATCTGCGCTTTATGAATAGCTCCGCTAAACTTTCGTTTTGCAGCTGCGCTGTCAAAGTTCGCGGTTGCCTTAAATGTAATTCCGCCGTTACTATTCAAGCGTTACCTCCCAGTGGTGCGGGGTGTCGCTCTGCGCAAAGCAAGGCGTAACGCTTCGCACGGTAAAGCTCTTGCCGTCCCATACAATAACGTCGTTTTCCGCTGGCAATACCTGCGCCGTAGGTTCGCCGCTTGTCGTTTCATACGCAGAATTAACCGCGTCAATTACAAGCGTCATTGTGTCGGCTTTGGTTTCGCCCACGTTGCCCCGTACAGTCTGAAAAGTCGCGCCGATTCTCACGCGCTTTAACACTGTTTCCGAAAAAGTCGGGTTTCGGTCGCGGTCAAGTCCTGCGGGCTTTTTAAGCGTGCAGGTGTGCACCAGCAGCTTTTTTGCAATAGGCCGAGCCATTAGCAAACCCCCGCGTTATAGTCGTTATACAGTTTTATGATATTGATTTTCTTTGCTGCCGAGCTTTTGGCGTTCAGCTTTACGGCTTCCTGCTGTGCGGTCTTGTCGTAGCTGTACGAGTAGCCGTTTATGCTCTCGCTTGCCACGCTGCCGCCGTTTTCAGCAGCCGCGCCGCTGGCTTCCTGTTCGGTGGTGTAGTCAATTTCAATCATTCTGCAAACGGCAGTATCTATCCCGTTTTCTTCCCGTTCTTTTACCATGCCGTCGGCAATAAGCTGCTTCATAAACATTTTATTGTCGTCGGCGTATCGGTTAAAATCCGCTTCACTGGGAACGGCGGAACGGCCAAGAGTTTCGGTATAAAAGCTATATGTTACGTTCTCAAACATTCCGCCGCCCCCTGCTATTTGTCGCCACTGGCAGCGTCACCGTTTGCGGCGTCGCCCTGTGGCTTGTTTCCGCCCTGCGGTTTATTGCCGTTTGGTTTATTACCCTGTGGCTTGTTTCCGCCCTGCGGTTTATTGCCGCTGTTCTGTTTTGCCTGTTCCTGCGCAACGGTAGGTTTTGGCTGCGGCTGTGAATATCCTACTACTTTCATGCTGCGTTACTCCTGCGCAAGGTCTGCGCCGTTGTAGCTGGCGTAAATACCAGCTGTTTTGTTTTCGTAAACGTCTGCAAGTCCGTACTCGCGGAAGTTGAAAATCCATGCGTCAGCGTCGGGGTTGTCCTCGGGTGGGATAGCCTTGTCAACGCGGTGTTTTGTAAACTGCATAACTGCTGATTTTTCAGCAATGATGAAGTTAAGTGTGTGGCTTCCGTCTGTCTTGACTTCGTAGTATGTAGCAATGTCGCTAACATCGGGTGAAGCTACGGCAGTATAAACATAAGGCGAGCCGCTTGTGCCCGAGCCGCTGCGTGTGTAGTAAGTTTTACCGCTTACGAGTGCAACGTCGCTTGTAAGCTGGTACTTAGTAGCAACCTTTGCAAAACCGCCCTTTGTTTCGCCCGATGTTTTACCGTCAAGCAATCCTACAAGTGTCATAAAGCGGGCTGTAGGTACTTTTGTAATGCTTGCAAAAGCGCCCAAAATATCGCGGCTCTTGTTTGTATCTACATTCTGCGCAGCTGTAAGCAGTGCCGATGTAATGAACAAGTGACGGTTTTCTGTTGGTACTTCGTCGTCGTCCATAGCTGCGGTTGCTCTCTGCAAAGCTGTAAGAACTTCTGCGCCAGTGGCGAGGGTTTCTTTTGTCTTTGTTCCTGCTTCGTTTGCATATTTTGCAAAGCGGAAAGCGTCCTGTTCGGGTGCAACTTTTGTGCGGATAAACTCTGCGGCAAGTTTACCAAAAGCAAGGCCTGCTGTTTCTTCGTTATCCATGTTATCAATGCTGAACTTTCTACCGCGGTCGTAGTTAAACTGCACGGTTTCGTTTGTCATTGTAACATCACCCGATACGTAGCCGCTGTTGCGGTCATAATCTCCCAAGCCGTCCATATCAAGCTTAGGAATGATAATTTCGTTTGCGTTTGCGCCAGCCTGTGCGAGTGTTGCGTCGCTTTCAAGTACGGCGGTCTTTGATTCGTTCATGTAAACTTCGTCAAGAAGTGCTACATATTTCTTAAACTTAGCAATCTGATTAGCCATAGTTATTTACTCCTGTTTAATCTTTTTTTGGTGGCAAGCCCATAACTGCGCGTGCCTGTGCGTCATCGTCGGATTTTCCGCCCTTGTTTCCGCCCATAGCTGGAACTACTGGCGGGGTTGCTGCGTTGTCGTCCTTTAAGATGTCCGTTTTGTCTTTTGTGATTTCGTCAAAAAGGTCTTTAAGGCTTTTTCCTGCGTTCTTTTCGTCTGTGAGCATATCTGCGAGCTGTTTTTTTACAGCGTCGTGAGTAATGCTGTTTACAAACTTCTTGTCGCTCAAAAAGTCCCCGACTTTTGCCGAACGTTCCATAGCGGCGATTTTTGCCGCGCTTTCTTCCTGCGATTTTTTCAGCTCGGCTTTGTATTTTTCAACATCTGCCTTTGTTTGGTCGTAGTCCTTGAACTTCTCAAGCGTTGCGGTTGCTGTTTCCAGCTGCTTTTTTACGTCGTCGTAGTCGGCGAACTTCGCTTTTGCGCTTTCGATGTCTTTACCGTTTTCTTTCATAATCTTGTCGATTACTTCGGCTTCAAGTCCCAAGCCCTCTAAAAAATCACGTTTCATTTGTGTATCTCCCTACGCATTTTTTACGGCGTGCCCGCCAAAGGATTAGAACGGATTACGCGCCGTTCTCGCTATATACATAGTCATTTTTATTTTGACATTGCATACAAAAGAAACGGCGGCAAATACGAGGTGCGATGTACTGCCGCCGCAAGGGTAAAACCCGTTATTTTTTGTTATAAATCATTCCAAAAATTACGGCCAAAAGTGCAAGCACCGCGCCGCTGATTTCTGCAAAGATACTCTGCGCAAGTCCGCCAATACAGCAGATTACGCCACCCACCGACGCAAGAACAACGATAACAATAGTTTTCCATACTGCGATCTGTTTTTCTTTTGCGCCTTTAATTGCAGCGATAACAACGGCAGTAAAGCCGAACGCTGCTACTGCGATTTCGATAACTGTTGCAGCTGGGAACTTGCAAAAGTAACCGAACACGACTGCGCCCACAAAAAGCAAAGCGCCGATAATTCCCCATTTTTTCATAGGTCTAAATCCTCCTGCCTATATAGTCATTTCTGTTTTGCGTTCTGCGCTTCCTGTGTGTTCACGATGTAGTTATAGACTTTCTGCCAATACCACCACGGCAAATATATGCCGTCCTCTGTGGCCGTGAACGTTTCCCCGTCTTTGATTTCTACCCACACAAGCACCCCGTTTTTGTCGTAAGGGTCGGGCGGGTAGTATTGCGGGGCGGGGTTACTGTCTACCGTTCGCGTAGTTGTGCAGCTGGTCAGCCATAGTGTGCATATCGTCAGTATGATTGCCAGTGTTTGCATTTTCTTTAATCTTGTCCGCTTCTGTGATTGCGTCCGCTGCGTTCTGTGCATTTTCTGCCCCCTCTTTTTTTAAGTCCGCTATGTGTTTCTCATAGCGTTTTCGTTCGGCGTTCAAATAAGCGCCGCCAATAGCTACAACCGCCATAAATACGACTGCAAGCCCCGTAATTATCCATGCTGCTATATTCACCTTTTGCCCCCTAGCTTTCGCCTAAAACAATCTATGCAGATGTCGTTTGTTTTCATGCGCCATATAAAATATTGTTGCTGGCACACTTTGCAGGTATATTTCACTTTGCGCTATCCTCGTATATTTTCTTTTGCCATACGTTCACGCCCAAGTAACCAAGCGGAACAAAGCAAAGCGGCTGCGCAATGTTCAAAAACTCCGTGCGGTTTGCGATTACGATAAAAGACACAAGGCCGATAGCCCATATTGTCACCCACAACTTAGCAGATTTTAATTTGTTCGGTTTCTGCTCTGTTTTTTCTTCTACGCCGTTTTCCATGTTATTCAATCCCCCTGTTTGCTGTATATTTCCCGCGTTTTAATTAAGCGGTCTATAAGTTCCGCAACCCAGTTACACATACGTTTTTTGAACTCGGGCGTTTTGAAGTCCTCGGCCACGTCAAACGTATAAATCAAGTTGCAAATTGTGTCCTGCTTGTCCTGCACGTAAAGCGTGCTGTTTGTAATGTGGTTGAACATGATCCATTCGATAGTTTTGTCGTAGACACGTTCAAGAATGTATTTAGTGAAATAGCCGTTATACTGGGAAGTGTCCGCCTTGATTTTTCCCTCTATGCTCATTATGAAGTCGTGCGCAGCTTCAACCTGTCGGCGTATTACTTCGCGTTCGGCTTCTGCTCTGCCGATTCTTACGTGCTTAGTGCGGATATTTACCGCGCCCGTTTTTACAAGCACGATAGCGGCCACAAGCACCACGGCCAAGAAAAAGAGTATTTCGCGAGCGTTTGCGCTGGTTAATACCTTGCCTATTGCTTCCCACATTCTGCACCCCCAGCTCTTGCGATTTCGTCTGCAACGCTTAATCTGAACGCTTCCAAAAGTTCGGGGCGTTTAGTCCATAAGCGCGGGCAGTCTTTCCAGCCGACTATATCGTGGTGTGTTGTGATGTCCTGCGGTGTAAGGTTGTGGCGCTGGCAAAGATACGCGCAAAGCTCCGCAGCTGCTTTTATTGTCTGCTCTGTGAAATTGCCCGCGTTGTCTGTCGGGCAAAGCTCAATGCCGAGCGTGCAATAGTTCGGGCTTGATACTTGGAAGTGTACGGCGTAGTGTCCGAACTTCTTACGCGCGTAGTTTGTGTAAATCTGCCCGCTTTCGGGGTCTTTCTGTGAGCTGCCGCAGTGGTAGGCCACTTCTTCGTCGGGTATACACTGGATAATGTCGCCCTTTTGGCCGATGATGTAATGCGCCGAGCCGTAGCTATTGGTGCCAGCTTTTCGAGCTTCAAAATAAAGCCAGTTCTGCTCGGCGTTTGCTGCTGGGTTTGCCGTCCAGTGCATGACGATTGCGCGGAACTCTTTTATTTTGCTTTGTGGTCTGCTCCATTCGTTAGGTGTTAAAAATCGTTTGTAGATTGTCATTGTTTGCCCTCTGCTTTTATAGTCATTCGGGCAATAGGGGAAAGTAGCGGAAAATAAGGGAAAATTTCCCCTAATTAAAAAAACGCCCCGCAACGTGTGCAAGGCGTAAATATCGCGTTTAAAGCGTCGTTTTGCGGTCGGTGGTGTTATTTCATTACCTGCCGCTATAAAGTCCTTTAAAATCGTTTCTAGGGGCGTTTTCGGGACTGTTTCAAGGCGGCAAGCGTCGGGTATTCCCGCTTAAATATTTCTATCTGCTCGTCGGTGAGCTTTGCGGGGTAGTCTTTGAAAAAGTTAAAAACGTTTTCGCAGTCGAACGTAAATAAAAACTCGCCCTTTTTGTCGGGTGCTTCTACGCGCCATATTTTGCAATTCTTGTTCGGTCTGTATAAATCAAGGCCGTTTTTATAAATGTTTTCGCTTTCGTTTTCTGTCATTTCGCATAACCCCCGAACCCTTTAAGCTGTGAACCTGCGCCCGTGTTAATGTAGCGCATAAGCTCGATAAACTCTTTGTTTTGTCCCAGTGTTGCAATATCAATCAAACAATTAAGTATTTGATATTTTACGCCCTGCGATGTGTGGGAATACTGGCACCCGAAACGTATATCGAGTGTATCGGCTTCAAACTTTTTAAAACCGTTCGTTCCGCCCGATTGCAGCTCTAAAAACTCATAAGTGCCGTTTTTCAGTTTTCGCACTATGGCCGCGTGTCTACCTACTGCAAGCTCGTACTCTTTGCCAACTTCCATTTGCTGCATAAGGAAACGAGCTGCTTTGTAGTCGTCGTATTCATGCGCAATAATGCTTTTTACGCCGTTTAATTGCGCAAGCTCCCTTATAGTATCGTCACTTGAAAATATATTTAAACTCATACCGCCCCGAAAGTCCAGCACGTCAAAGCCCGCTTTGTTTGCGGTGTATGCCAGCGCAAGCGATGAACAACTGCCCGCGGTGCGGTCGCCGCCTGCAAGCCGCTGTATGATCTCGGCTTCTGTTTTCGGTGTCGTGAATGTGTTTACTGTCAAAGTCGGCACGCGCAGCGTTTCCAGCTTTCCGCGTGTGTTGCTTTTCGGGTTGTCTGTCAGCTGCTCTATTGCCTTTTGCGTTGCCGATGTAACGGGCGCGGGCGGTGTCTGTGGTACCGCATGGCTTGGCTTTGGTGCGTGTGTTCGTATCGGTTTCGGTTGCTGTCCTGTCTTTGTTCCGACGTACTCGCGGGCGCTGTCGCGTGCAATGCCCGTTTGTTTCGTGAAGTTTCGCGCTGTTTCCTGCCATTCGCCGATTTTACGACGGGCGCGGGTGCTGTCTACGCCTGCCGCTTCCTCGGTCAGTGCTTGGCGCTTCCAGTGCCTTATATTGCGCTCGATTCCGCGCAGCTGTTGCTCGCCCTCGTAGCGTGTCATTTCCTTTTCGTTGAAAACTACCTTTTCGTCGGCCATTTCGTCCAGCTCTTTTTCGGTGTAGTGGTTTTCCATTCCCTCAAAGTACGGATAAAAAGAATGTTTGCAGTTTATGCCGCAGATTCCCGTAACGCTTCCAAGCTCGCAAACGGAAAAAGGGCGGTATTTCTTATTGTTCCCGCTGCGGCTGAAAATCTGCCCTTGCCAGTCCTCATGTTCGGGGCGTGCTCCGATGTGTGCCGATGTTTCCACTAGGTCGCAGTCTAATTCCTCGCAGTTGTTCAAAGTCTGATTTGCTGCCGTTTGGTTCACGCTGGTTAAAATGTTCATGCGTACGGCGCTTTCAATGGTGCGAGTTACGGGGCGGCCATTTTCATACTGCACGGCGGTTATTCCGCGTTTTGCCAGCTCGTCGGCTGCGCTTTTCATGGCTGTATCATAATCAAACGCGCCGCTTTGCACGTTCATATAAACGCGGTTTGCCTGCTGCACAAACTGCGTTTGAGTTGTGGCCGCGGTCGTGAGCGTAAGGCGTGATAAATCACTGTGGCACTTCTGAATTGTGGAAAGCATTTGCTGCGCGTTCGGTGTTGAAACGGTGCGCCCTGTAGCTTCTTTGAAAATCTTGTTATCGTTCTTTGTGCTTGCTTCCAGTGCAGCCGTTACGGTGTCTTTTACCTGCTGCGCTATTGTCTTGTCGTACTTTTTAAGTATGCGGTTAATATTGCGCTTCATTGCGCCTGCTTCTACAAGCATTTGCGCTTGCCACTTTGTAGCGTCGGTTACTTTACCGAGCCGAGCAATGCGCCGCGCCATGTCCTGCAAAATCTCGCTTTCAAGCTGTGAGTAAATCTCTGTTAATTCGTCGGCCAAGCCGTCCAAGTAGCGAGGGGAAAGCATAGCCTAGAACTTGCCCCGCAATAA
>Ga0256405_10008304_pt1 | contig 14978 bp, 15 predicted proteins | sample RumenRJG_02DNA_FD_189096 | JGI IMG/M metagenome (GOLD analysis project Ga0256405, IMG submission 189096) | Bovine rumen microbial communities from Lethbridge, Alberta, Canada - RJG_02 | ecosystem: Host-associated > Mammals > Digestive system > Stomach > Rumen | place: Canada: Alberta... | reverse complement strand
ATTTCGATACTGCCGGAACAACATAACATGTATATAATTCCCATTCATCTCTTTCATACTGATGTTGAGTAACTGATTTCACAGATGCATATTTAATCCCAATGATGTTCCTTTCATCTCCTTCATTCAAAACATATTCCATAACAAACTGCGGAAAAATATACTCCGGCTTAAATGAATCTAAATCATTACTCACTTTTACAGAGCATAACGCTACAATGGGGCAAATAAGTGCATACTCATTCACGCTATAGGTTGCAACATTATTACTCAATAATGATTTATATCTGCAAGGGAGCATGCTAATATCCAAGAAATATGAATTCTTTGCTTTCTTCTTAGGTTTAATATATGCAACTTGAATCGTATTGAATTGTGGTCTATTCATCTCAATCCAGCAGGCATATGATGACGCCCCCATATACAAGCACGGCACACCTGGAGAACTATATCTTTCCGTCTTGACCAGGCCTCTTTTAGCAAATGGAATGTGCCACATTTCTCCGTCCGAATAGCATTTATCCTTTTGATTTTCCGGAACAATTCGAGCTCGATAATAATCATTCTCAGTAACTTTGTGCAGCAAAATATCTAAATTGGGTACTAACATTTTAATTGCCCTGTTGAAGCTCTCGTAGGCCAATGAATGTTTACCCTGATAGTATGATTCCAACATGTTCTTATATTCTTTTTTAAATCCATCAACTCTACAAACAATATCAAAGTCAAAATTATAGTCCTTGAGTAACAATATATACTTGTCAATCCAATTTATTGTACACTCCTTAAATCCCTTTTCTAAATCATAAGTAAGTGGAAAACATAGTAGTTTCTCTGTAAAAATCTCACTCCTATCCATAGTTCCTCCAACACCTATAATGTCAATGATAATGTGCATATCAACTATTTAAGCCCTTGGTAACCAACATATTAGGGTGTGACTTTGTTCAACATTTATGTTGAAATTCAATCATCTCCGCAATATTCTCCGCAAGCATTAAAAGCTGCAATTTTTGAACTTTGTCAAATAATGGAAAATTATCACCCTCAATAAACTCCTTTATCTCAAGCATAGCTACCCTGTCGTTCTCACTTATCGAATAATAATCGTTAAATCCATTATGCACTCCACTCCTATATGCAGAAAACAGTACCCCTCGTAAATCATCTAATTGTTTTGCAGAAGCTTTTCTTATAGCCCCTTTCAATTTTTCAATATCAAATTTACTTACAATATCCTCCTGTTTATTACGACGAGCGACTTTTATTGCTAAATCCGCAAAATGCTCAGGAGCATAATCAAATCCAAGCATAATTCCAGCATCTTGTTCACTCATAGAAGCAATCATTGATTCTTTTAGTTCAGCATATTCTCTCTGTTCATCCGCATTACTACTTCCAATATCAAAAACAAACAGTCTATCCTCATCTACAAGATTATTCTTCCCTCTTAAGTTATCAATAAGGTATCTTTTACAACTTTCTACATCTATTCCCAATTCATATTTTATTGTTATAAGAGATCTTGCTAAATCGCCGTATTCGGTAAAAGGAATCTCTTTCTCGTTCTTTAGTCTTTCAGCAATATTTAAAATAGCAGTTTTAACTGCCTCTTCTGACTGAATATAATAATTTTTAATTATTGACAAATCTTTATCATCAGCTGTTTGATTTGCCTCATATAAGCAATAATTACAATATGCATTGTATGTTTCTTGTACTATCTCTTCAGATGGAATTTCATGATCGAGAAGAAATTTGAAACAAAACCTAAATAGAAGATACATCCGATGTGTTGGTCTAATAAACCTAACTTGACGATTGTCATCTTCTCCTTTGTAGTATTTTCCTCCAGTCCATTTACTTGCTTGATCATAGTTTTGGCTTAATGCAATGGATTGATACAAAATACCAAAGAACACACATTCTCGAAACAGTTGCAGATATGTAGAATCTGAAAAAGTAAACTCACTCAAATATCTCATCAATTCATCTGCCTTTTGACATGCATATTTGAACGTACGAAGATTAATCTTTCCAATTCTGTTTGTTATGTCTTTTGCCAACATTATTTTTGATAATTGTTTATATTCATTCAAGATATCTGAAATAGCGCCTGTTTGGTCGTCACTCAATTTTATAGTATCGCCTACTGTTTTCTCCTTATACCTTAGATATGTCAGTGTTTCTTCAAGATACATCTCTTTTTTATCTTCCGTTATTGTCTTCTTGATTAACTCATCTTCATTCGCAACCAATAAAACTCTCACTTGATCATGCTCTGAGAGATTATTCACATATCCTAATATCTCCGCCATGCTCATTTCTGATCGTTCAAGGTCTTCCAAAACTATGAGTTTGCCCGTCAAATCAATCGACTCATAAAGTTTTTGCAAATCTTTGTCAGTTACTTGCTTTAAATCAATTCCAAATTTCGATACCACTGAGTTCAGAAGCGTCTTTCCTACTATTTTCCCTGCAATAAACAATTCTGACTTCTTTTCTATATCATCTAATACATTATTCATTCTCAAATTCAGGTAAATCTGCCTGCTTATCTCCTGTACGCTTCTTAATCCATAAAGCGATACTACTACACATTCAATTCCGCCACGTAAAAGAAACGGAATTAAAGTGTTTTGAATATAATAGCTCTTGCCAAATCCCCACGGTGCTGTAAGCATCACCGCAGTTCCAGTTTTATCATTGCTAACATAGTTAATTATATAGTCATTTATTTCATCACACGTCATAGCTAATCTTTGTCACCTCATAAGTAATAGGTATATCCTTTTAATTCATCCATCAAATCACACAACGCAAAACTACTCCCCACTAATAAGCTTAGGTTTATCCACATAGTTTTCCTGCATGTTTAGCAAAACTTGCCTATTCACCCCAATTATTTCCTTGCTAAATATTTATTCAATACATTTATAATGTTGCTTGTCCTTTTAGCCTCCTTCTTTGCTTTCAGTTTCTTTTCCTCTACAGTTTTAATCAAGCCCTTGGTCTTAAACTCTACTGCCTTTTGTTTTTTAATGCCCTTATCTACTGATTCGCCGCAATATACTTCTTCCACATCATGACAAAACCATACAAGCTCATAACCCATTTCTTCGACATAAGCTCCAATGGCCAAATTCTCTTTTACCTGATCAGGGTTGGTTTCATACCTATCCAAATCAATGCAGTATATCACTACGCTCTCGCCAATCCTATAGTCTTTAATTAATTGGTTAACCTGACGTTCAACGCTCTTTGAATTGTATTTGGTTTTACCATCCATGTTTATAAAGGATAATTTCGTATTGTTACCATAAGTGTAAAATCTATTGATGGTTTCTTTTATATAGATATTGTCGGTCTCAGCGCGTTTATTTGCCTCAACGCAAAGTATTATTTGTAAATTCATAGCTTACTCCCCAAACATTCCAATAAAATCTATTGCATCGATATTGAATGGAGAGTTCTCTATCATTCCATTGCGATAAAAACGCTCTGGCGCAGCGTTACCTGTTACTTTCCAGGAAGTTACCTTGTTGTCTGTTGATAAGAAATCAATGGAATTTCTGTTGTTTTTAAGAACGATCATAGGATCAACATTATGTGTGGTAAAGCACATCTGTCCCTTGGAATAGCACATGAAGTACTCAACAAGTTTACACAAATACACATCATTGATATTAGAATCCATCTCATCTATGAAAGAGATTCCTCCAGAATTAGCATTGACAAGTGCATCATATATCCTAATAAGCTTTTTAATTCCTGTACTTTCGAACTCACGGTTAACAGAATACTCGCCATAGTCTAAAACTAATTCACATACGTAATAATCACCATTATCACGTTTGTCTATTGTTATCTCTTTTAGATTCTTCTTAAATACTTTTAGGAAGGACTCTAAGTTAGATACTTTTTTCTTGTAAGCAGTATAGTTTTTCTTATCAACTACATCTCTTCCCTTGGAATCAATATAAAAATTCTGTTTATTGATAGCTGTATATATATCTTCTAAACTCTTCTGCGTATTACTTGATTTTTTTACATTCTCCAACATCTTACTCATGAGGTACATCTCATGCATATCTTCTTCCTCAAGATATACATTTATTGACCAAAAGAAGTAAATCAAAGAGAACATATGCGGCAAGTATTTATCATCAGGCTTTGCGCCAAATAATACAGCCATCAAAAACGGCTTATCTCTTAAAACATTCAATGTGCTTTCCCTTACCATTGAATAAACATTTTCATCAACGCATAAGGACACTAACTGACCTTCAACTACTTCAAATACATTTTGATACTTTTTGTTTTTGGTATAGTCGCTTATTACATCCAGCTTTTCAGAGCTAATATCGTAATAACCACCTCTATTTTTTGATATGGTAAGCTCATATCTGTATGTGCTTAGGTATAAGTCATCATATTCAGCAAACTCAAACTGTATATGGAACTCATTTGTTTTTTTACTTATTATCTCTCTCAATAATGACTGAGTTTCAGACTGTTTCAAATAATCCGGGCTCAAAAGCACCTTCTTGGCAATATTCACAGCAGTCATGATCGCAGTTTTACCAGATCCATTTTCACCATAAATAGCCTTGATTCTGTATAAATCAGGGTTAAATGTTGTTATGTATTTATTGTAAAAATCTAGCTGAATTTCTTCAGCGATATTCTTTATTCCATATAGATTTAAGTGTAATAAATAGTAATTCATGGTCATTACTCCTTTCAAAACAACAATAACACACAAAAACAATTTTGTATACATTTTGTATTATTTTTCTTGTTTTTGACCAACAAAAAAGAGAGACCTTTGTCTAGGTCCCTCTGAAATATCCAATGTTCTATTTTCCCCGTTCATTCCTGTGGTGAGAACTGGTCCTTGCCCACGCTGCATAGCGGACAGGTGAAATCTGCTGGGAGATCATCCCACTTGGTTCCTGGAGCGATCCCGTTATCTGGATCACCTGCTGCCTCATCGTAAACATAGCCACATACATTACATACATACTTCATAAGTTTTTCCTCCTTTGGTAATTTTAAAGCATACGTGTATATTGCACATATGCTTTAAACAGATGATCATATTAAATTTCTTTTACCCACAGTCCATGGAGATTGCAGTATTCATAAACTGCTATAGCCTTCTCTCCAGGTGGGAGTATGAATTCAGCGGCCGGTTTCTCGGAAGGCTTAAGGTATTTGATCTGAGCACCGCTTGTTGTCTCCAGTGCAATAAACTGAATGTAGTGGTTGTCCATCATAGGATGCTCCACTTCGCCGATCTGAACCTTAACAGTGCTTCCCTCTACTGTTACTGCAGGCACGTGCTTCTCAACTGCTCCGTCAACTGCTCCAGGAACAAGTTCTTTCATAGGCTCTCCGCAGCACACAACTGGCACACCTGAATCATTGAGCTTAGTGATTATGTTTCCGCAAGTTTCACATCTGTAGAATTTCATGTTGTAGCCCTCCTTATGCATTTTTATACTTACTATTTTATCTGATTATTTTCTCAAAGTCATCCTTTCCGTGCTTACAAATAGGACAAATGAAATCGTCTGGAAGTTCTTCCCCAACGTATTCATATCCGCATATCATGCAGCGCCAGATGGTCTCGCCCTTTGGAGTTTCACCAACAGGCTGAGGCTTTGGTTTGATGTTGCTTTGATAATACTCATAGGTGCAGGATGGCGTATCTGAGAGCACTGTCATGAAGGTTGGCTCGCAGATAAAGAGTGTGTGGGAGCCAAGGTCCACTTCTTTTTCCACTTTCAGTGAGAAATAGGCATTGGTTCCGGCAATGATGTATGGAATACCATTTTCTGCCATCTGATAGGTAGTGTAATCCTTGGAGAACTTATCAACATCCCTACCAGACTGGAATCCAAAGTGCTTAAACATATCAAATCCCGCAGAGGTGCTGATGACAGATATGTTGCAGGCGCCAGTTGCTTTTACCATGTCATGGGTGTAATTGGCCTTGTTGATGGCAATGGAAATACGGTTTGGCTCTGAGGCCACCTGAATTGCAGTGTTGATGATACAGCCATTCATCTTGTCGCCCTGCTTGGCGGTGCAGACAAAGAGGCCGTAGGACAGCTTGTACATTGCTTTGGTGTTCATTTCGCTTGAGTTCATTGGCAGGTTCTCCTTTCCTAGTGTTGTTGATTGTCATTTACTGAAACAGCTGTATTGTCATTTCAAAGTCTTTTTTACTCATATTGATCATTCTATAATATATTGTAAAAGTAATCTATCTTTTCCTTATCATTATAGCCTATCCCCAGTTCTTTGCGATAATCTATGTAATCCATCAATAAATACCTACCTTTATCCTTACTCGATATTATTCCTATAAATCACAACTTCAATTGTATTCTGACTTTAACTCCATTTTACAACACATCCCCTCTTCCAAGCTGATACTTCATTAATCCCATCAGCTTATCTTCGAGGTATACTCGTACCTGAAGTTCTTTTGCTCCACTAACATTGGGAATATGTGAAAATGTATATTCATTGGTATCACAGTAATCTATTTCACGTGTCACCTCTCTATGAGCAAGAGTATTGTCACGGTTTACCCAGTCAAAAGAGACTTTTAAGTTAACTTTCATTTGCTCCGGATCGATAGTTGCATTACGTTTAACAGCATATCTTACATAATCAGACTTGCTCTTTGTATTTGAAAATCTTATCCCCAAGTTTCCATTACTATAATCACAGTCCGACAAAAATAATCCATTATTCTCAAACATGTCGTGCTTCATTACTGTCATCTTGCTTTTATACTTGTAGCAGCTTTGATGATTGCGCTCCCATAGTAGGTTGTACAGCGACTGTTTCTCAATCTCGTTTCTGCAGGCTATTCCAACAAGTGACTCGTCAATATCATAATGGTCAGGGCAGACTATCTCTGCATGTCTGAAGGGAATATCTTCTTTTGAAGGAATGCCATCCCCATATATTCTTTTGAAATCCAATTTTTTAAACTCATCCATTGTATTGTGAAGTTTGGTTCCGTATCCTGCCTGACCTGCTTCAGAAAACATAGTCTCGGAGTTACACAGTAGCTTATTGAGATCAAAAACAAGAAAAATCGGAACTGGCACATTCGCATTTGCATCACTGTCATACCTGATATCACTATGCTTGAAGCCTTCATTGTGGTACTGAGTAGGAGTCAGCGGCCGGAAATAAAACCTGACATAAGTTGAAACCTCAGGGCTCGTCATATCTATGACCTGCCTGCTGGCATTATCGTTTTCCATCAGATGCATACCATTCGCATTGATTCTGCTATACAGCCTTCCTGTTGTAAGTATATTGACTGCATTAGTTATGTCAGTGAAATGGTATGCATATCTTGGCCACCATCTCACTCCTGCAATATTTGAGTTTTCTCTTATTACATCACTGTACATCTGCAATCCCTTCAAGTGAATATACTCTGCCCAATCCTTCGTTGAGCTGATACCCTTCTACCATTGCATTATTCTCTGATATCAATACTCGATTTAAATATCCCAATGATAGAAGCATGCCATACACCATATTTTTAGTCTTATCATTACCTTTAGAAACAATTCCTCTGTTTCGAACATCATCCCATAACTCAAAAAACTGATCCTCTGCCAGCAAGATGCCTTCCTCACCCTTTTGCTGAAGGCAAAGCCCATCTTTCCAAGTAACATCTGTCAATACACCATCACACTCAAAGGTATATGGAACTATGGAACAGTTATATCTAATGTCATCGCATAGGCCATTAAAAGAAAGACTCTTAGCATTCTGGCGAAGCCATTTCATAGTGTTTATCTGGTCTATATGCTCTGGAATAGTATTTTTTAACTGATTGGTATAAATATATATATCTATTGGCAGATCTTTAAGGTGTTTTTCCATAAGAGGTCTTACATCATCCCAGTTAAGTTCTCCGTTGCCGCATCCAATCTTTGGAAATGCAATAGATGTAATCCCAGATTCAGCGTATATGTTCACAAACTTAATAAGCCCCTGCTCAATATACTCAAGTCTCGATGGATTTCTCCAGTGTTCCTTAGTAGGGAATAATAAAACCCAATGATCTGCTTCATAGCAGAGCATAAGTCTGCCTGTCTTTAATCTTTTCTTTTCACAGGCAATCCTGTAGTTTTCAAACATCGCTGGGTATCTCTTCTTGAACTCAAGAGCTATTCCTTTACCCATGACTCCAACAGTATTAACCGTATTCACTATTGTTTGTGCTGGACTTGAGAAAATATCACCTTCTAAGTATCTAATCATTCCTTATATCCCCCATCTCAATCCTTTCACCATTTGGCAAAACAAAAGCACATTCAAGCTTACACCCCGTTACCATTGCAATATTTTGCAAATCTGAAATAGTAAAGTTCTCACGTTTGCATTTCTGACTGAACGCCTGAGGAGATTTATCTAGCCGACGTCCTATTTCAGTCAATGTTATATCGTTTTTCGCAGCTAAAACTCTCAGCTGAGTGTCTATTCTCATAGCTAATCTCCTTGTCTTAAAGAATAATTCTTTATATTACAATTATAAACAGAAACGTTTACTCATTCAACAAAATTATTTATTGTCAACCTGACAAAATAACCAGCACAATATAGAAAACACCTGATAAGATTTACATCCTATCAGGTGTTGTGAGTAAATCATTTCGGTTATTATTCATTCTTAATACATATCATGCAAGAAATACAGGTAGTAATTATCGTACATAATAACGTGTCCTGTGAGACGGTCCGCATACTGATCAAACAGGTCCTTGTTGACGATCAGGATTCCGTCTTCGGCGTTCTCCCAGGCGTCAATGCCACCCTTAACTAAATGCCAGTCGCATTCGAACTCTGCGTAAGGCAAAATATCGTAGAACATATCTGTGCGGATTTCGTTCTGGTCAAGTCGGTAAATGTCTTGAATATATACGTAACTGCCTCTGTACTCATCTCCAAACTTTTCATTTATGGTCTTAAGGTCTCCCCAGAACTCCAGGCCAGGTCCGCCTCCGAAACCTGCGCGGTCGTAATAGCTCAGCTTATGAAGGCCGTTAGCAGCCATAGCAACTACAAATGCAGCTGCAAGGACACTTGCGACGCCCCTGATAAACACATTGGACGATGCCAGGGCGCGGATTCCAATTGAGATATACAGTGCAAAAAGAACTGCTGCCAGTATGCATGAGGAATAAATATACCACTCATTGCAGGCACCAGCCCATGAATAAAAGAATATTGGTACCCAGAACCATATCCATAAAACTGCATGCTGCTTGAGGTCACTTAAAAAGGCTTTCAGCAGCTCTTTTCCAGGTCCAAGCTTGATCAAAAGAGCCACAATGTAATATACCAGCGCGTATACAAGGAGCCTGAAAACAAGAATGGTAGGCATCCACTGGAAATATTCCCATGTGGATCCAATGACCTTATCCTCCGCCTCTCCAAAGAACATTGCGTTGAAAAACTCAGTTCCGTCGAACCTGAACCTTAAGGCTGCCCAGGGAAGGACCACCAGGGTGGCTGCGGCTACTGCACAGAGTATATTTTTTACCCGCTTTTCTTTTGCCAAAAAAGGAATACTGCAAAGGGCGGAAAGAACTATCGTTGTGGCGTTAAAGCCCTTGGACAGGAACGCAAGTCCTGCAAGAACGCCCATGGGGATCAGGTATCTGTTGTCATTGCGGGCTTTTATTATCAGGAGCACGCCAGCCAGCATGAACAGAGTGTACACCGAGTCGAAATTTCCGGCTCTGAACATGTGATTGTCATACAGGTAATCCAGTGAAAGAAATGCCCCAAGGAACAGTGTCACCGCGGTAAGAGACAGATCAGCGTCCTCAAAACGGCTCTTGTTGGTCCTGTAGATAAATATGCTAAGCATTACGCAGGTGATAACGGCTGCGATGGCTGAAGGAAGCTTGAAGCTGTTAAAAGAGACACCAAACAGGGCAAAAAAGATATTGGTGAGCCAGTAGTATAGCGGCGGCTTGGAATTCATGTAGTCAATCTCCCAGCTGTAGGTGTGGGCGATCCAGGCCTTCCTTGCGAACATCTCATAGGCTTCTGCCGCGTGCTTGCCTTCGTCAAGGTCCATTATTCCAAACTGGCCCAGGTTGTAGAACAGGCGGGCAAGAATAAGAGCCGAGAACAGGGCTATCAGGATAATGTTTATGAATTTATAAGCTCTTTTCATTAATTAAATTCCTCTTGATAATTAGTCTTATTAAACGTTGGTATTTTACCATATTCTTGGGGTTTTTCCAATTACGCAGACGGCGTATCCCTGACTTATTTATAATGGTGGTCCGGTACCCCGTTTCTCATTTAGTGGATTTATGTTATAATGTATTGTTACTCGATAGATTGTGCGGTTTTTAAGATGATCAAGAAGATTTTTGATAAATTAAGAGATAAAGAACAATTAAAAGAGCTGTTCTGGTACGGAATATCAGGAGTCACCACCACACTTGTTAACGTGGGACTGTTCTACGTTCTGCAGAAGGCAGGCATGAACTACAACCTGGCGAACCTGATCGCCATAATAAGTGCCAAGCTCTACGCATTTGTTACTAACAAGCTGCTGGTATTCAGGACTCACACGCCGAGCTTTAAGGAATTCTTTGTGGAGTTCTTCAAGTTCTTTGTAGCAAGGGGATTTACCGGATTTGTGGACTTTGTGGGCGTATGGTTTATGGTCAGCGTCTGTGGCATCGACAGGATGATCTCCAAGTACGTTATCCAGGTAGTTGTCATTGTGCTCAACTACGTTCTTGGCAAGAAGTTTGTGTTTATTAAAGAAAAAGAGGAAGAAGCAAAATGAAATCAGTATCAATTGTTGTACCTGTTTACAATGAAGAGGGTAATGTAAGGGAATTGCATCAGGAGATCAAAGATGTGTGCGTAGCCCAGGGATATGATTACGAGATCATATTTATCAATGATGGTTCCGCAGACAAAACTGATGAGATCTGCAGGACTCTAAAGCCCCTTAAGTATATCGAGATGCGCAGGAACTTTGGCCAGACTGCTGCCATGGACGCAGGAATCCACGCAGCTACCAAGGACTACATCATCACCATGGACGGCGACAGGCAGAACGATCCTGCAGATATTCCAAAGCTCATTGAGTATCTTGAGGCTGGCGGCTACGATGTGGTTTCCGGCTGGCGCAAGAACAGGAAGGACACTCCTGCTAAGAAGTTTGTTTCCCGTGGTGCTAACCTTCTTCGTAAGCTCATCGTTCATGACCACATCCACGACAGCGGATGTTCTCTTAAAATATATAAGCGCGAGTGCTTCGAGGGCCTTACCCTCTACGGCGAGCAGCACAGATTTATCCCAGCTCTACTTGAGATCAGAGGTTTCAAGGTTGGCGAGATGGTAGTTAATCACCGCCCTCGTACAGCCGGTATCACCAAGTACAACTGGAAGAGAACAATTAAGGGCTTCGTTGACATGATTTCTGTATGGTTCTGGAACCACTACGCATCAAGGCCTCTGCACCTTCTTGGAGGAATCGGGATCATCTTCTTTATTCTGGGCCTTGCAAATGGTATCTGGTCCATCGTAATGTTCGCCCAGGGACTTGATATGTCAGACAACCTTATGGCACCACTGCTTACTGTATTCTTTATTGTTCTGGGAATTATGATGTTTATCTTTGGACTTATGAGTGAGATACTGATGAAGATATACTTTAATACAGGGGATGTTGGGTACAAAAAAGCGTACTCGGTTAAAGAGATCAAGGATATTGAGTGAGAAACAGAGAAAAGGCGGGAACCGCAGGTTCCCGCCTTGTTTGTTGTCATGACTTGTAAAAGTCTCTTTTTCTTTAACTTGACACACCATCAATTGATAGTATACACTATCAATTGATGGCCGTGCCGGAGGTGATAACAATTAAACTTCATATTCTTTCTGATAAGAAGGCCGTTAAAGCCTTTCTTGAAGAATTAAACGAAATACTTAGAGCCACAGATTTTAACATAGACAAAGATTTGTTGATAATAAAATCCAGTAAAGACGAGATCGAGTATTCAACGAATTATACTTTAGTAGATTTGGAATACGATTCTTCTGATATTGTCGAGAGACTCAAGGAACTAACAGTATCAGATTACTCTGAAACATTAGTTGATAAAGATAACGATGATCCGCTTTTACTTTTTGTTTTTGGCAAGGACATTAACAATAAGCTTGTATATATCAAGTTAAAAATCAAAGGAATCGATTCTAAAAAAGTGCTGTGCTTATCGTTTCATTATGCCAAGTATGATATGGAATTTCCTTACAGATAATCTGCACTAATAGGAAGGAGCATTCATTATGGAAGATAGCAAATTAGTCAGGAAGATCACCATGAATTGTCCTCTTTGTGACAGGCACCATGATGTTGAAGAAAGAATCCGTACTGCTAATACTAAAGTCAAAGGTGAACTTGTGAGCTATGAGGAGAAATACTATCTTTGCTGTAATAGCAAAGATGATGAGAATGAATTTGTTACAGGCAAGATGGAAAGCGAAAACTTGCTAACTGCTCGAAATGCATACAGAAAAGCCCATGGATTACTAACTTCCAATGAAATTGTATCTATTAGAAGTAAATATGGTTTGTCGCAGGTAGATTTATCCGTAATGCTCGGATGGGGTGAAGCGACAATTTCAAGGTACGAAAGCAAAGCTATTCAGGATGATGCTTACGACAACATGTTAAGGATTATCCAATACTATCCATCTATTGCTCTTGAATTATTACAAAAAAACGGAAGCCACTTTAAAGATGACAAAAAAGCTGAGATCAAACATCGAATTATGAATAGTCTCAACGATGATGGCAAGGAATTTCTTGGCCGTAAGGCACTGGAAAGTGAGTATGTTAGTTTTGGGGAATTATCTGATGAAAATGGCCAGAGGCTTTTGGATATAGATAAGATTGAATCTGTTATCTCCTATCTTGCGAACAGAATCAATAAGCTATACAAAGTAAAGCTCATGAAGCTCCTCTGGTATACTGATTCTTTATGTTACAAATTGCAAGGACACGCTATGACCGGATTAGTATATCGCCACGAAAATATGGGCGCACTACCTATTGGTCATTACAAAATAGGTGGTCTACAAAAAGTGAATATGGAAGAAGAATTTGATGGCGAAAACATTAGATATCGCTTTCTTCCCAATAAGGATATTTCTGAAGCCTCCTTATCTGATAAAGAAAAACAGATTCTCAATATGGTTGTCGATAAGTTCAAATCCTATACTGCCCCAGAAATTATTGAATATATGCACAAAGAAACAGCTTATACCAAGACCCACGATAAGGAGATAATACCTTTCAGCCTGGCAACTGAGATAAGAGATTTTGAGCAATAAAAAAACGCGGGGACGATTCTTTTGGCTGGTTTAGTTTTTCAAAACCAGCCAAAAGAACCGTCCCCGTGGCTTGTTTTTATTTTCTGTAGTAATCTACGATTTTCTTTACTGCCGTTATTACAGACTCAACATCCTCGTCTGTCATCATAGGATAAAGAGGGATGCTCATGATTCCCTCGTAGATGGCTTCTGCGTTAGGGCAGAGGCCTTTTTTGTAGCCACGCTCCTGGTAGAATGGGAAGTAATAAACAGGTACGTAGTGAACCTGGCACTGAACGTTCTCAGCGCTCATTGCGTCGAAGAACTCCCGTCTTGTGCAGGAGAGCTTGTCCTTGTTGAGACGAATGATATACAGATGCCTTGTTGTGTCTGACTCTGGGATCTCTTTTTGCAGGATGATCTCTGGAACGTCCTTGAAAGCCTCGTTGTAGCGGTTAACAATCTCCTTACGTCTGTCGGAGAACTGCTTGAGCTTGCTAAGCTGGCTGGTAAGGAGCGCTGCCTGGAAATCAGTCATCCTGTAGTTAAATCCAAGAGTCTGCATCTCATATACCCATGGTCCCTCAGGATTCTTGTCTACAAACCTCTCCTCGTCATGCTCAATGCCGTGCTGGCTTGCAAGGTGAAGCTTACGATAAAGTTCAGGGTCACTGGTTACGATAGCGCCGCCTTCACCTGAAGTTATGGTCTTAACCGGGTGGAAGCTAAAGCAGGTCATATCTCCAAGGGAGCCTTCAGGCTTACCCTTATATTTTGTTCCGATGGCGTGTGCTGCGTCGATGATAAGAGTAAGGCCGTGCCTGTCACAGATCTCTCTTATCCTGTCATGCTCAACAGCCTGACCTGTAAAGTCTACTGCTACAACAGCCTTGGTCTTAGGAGTGATATGTGCCTCAATCGAGTCTGGATCTATGTTGTAAGTCTCAGGGTTAACATCTGCAAAAACCGGTGTCGCGCCAACATATACAGCGCAGTTTGCAGAAGCGGCGAATGTAAGTGGTGTTGTGATAACCTCATCACCAGGACCAAGGCCTGCTGCGATCGCTGCACAGTGAAGGGCAGCTGTTCCATTACATACAGATACTGCATACTTAGCGCCTGTCACCTCAGCTATCTTTTTTTCAAGTGCTGTAACTCTTGGGCCACATGTAATGTATGGACCTGTAAGAGCGTCTGCCACAGCCTTAACGTCATCTTCACCGATCCACTGACGTCCGTAATATATCTTTTCACTTCTAACGGGAGTTCCCCCGTTTATTGCTAATTTTTCCATTGTGTTCCTCGTTTCGAAAGTGCTTGTTGATGGTTCCTTTGTAGTAAATACTAGCACTATTTATAATACCATTTCCTGTCAAGTTTTGTGAGTCAGTGGGGACGAATAAGACACGGGGACGGTTCTTCTGACTTATTTTATCTTGATAAAACAAGACAGAAGAACCGTCCCAATGTCATTTAGTTAAGAAAAAACATTATTGTAATAGAAAAAGTGATTCCACGAAAAACGTGAGAATCACTTTTTTTATTTAAATTTTTTAAATTAGGCTTGACTCAGACCTCAAAAAGTGCGG
>Ga0256405_10008303_pt1 | contig 14980 bp, 10 predicted proteins | sample RumenRJG_02DNA_FD_189096 | JGI IMG/M metagenome (GOLD analysis project Ga0256405, IMG submission 189096) | Bovine rumen microbial communities from Lethbridge, Alberta, Canada - RJG_02 | ecosystem: Host-associated > Mammals > Digestive system > Stomach > Rumen | place: Canada: Alberta... | reverse complement strand
TATGAGCTGCACCTTCAACTAATTCATCCGCGGAATTCATCACTAGATTGTTGATGATTCGGATTCTTTCGTTAAATTGCTCAGGCGTAACACCATCATAATGCTGCGCATACTGCAAGAAAGCATATAGGAGAACAATTTGGCCTAATGTGAAGGAGGATTTCCTTTTACCTAGAATTGGATCTACATAGTTATAGAAACAATGCTCTAGTAGATCAATCGGACCACTGACTCTAGCTTTATCAGGATATGAACCTCCGCTTAGATGCTTCTCGAATAATTCTTTCTTGATATCGATATGCAAGTTGCAAAAACAATCCATCGCCTGAATAAGGAATTTGATATTATCGACACATTTAGGATTATGATGTGAGAAATAGATCTCAATGAGCTTAAATTCATCATAGGAGCGATTCAAAGGGCTCTTGCCGCTTTCATAGCAGATGATATCGCAGATGAATTTAAGATAATTGAGGAATAGATCATCAGTCAGATGATCATCCTTACGATAACTCCACAAGAAATCAGTCCATTCGATATCTAGTTTATGCTCAAGTTCCCTAGCTAATACTTCATCAACTTGTTTAAGCTCATGTTCGAGCTCTGCTTTAAAATGCTCATAAGTTGTTAACGGTTTACCTCTAGAATTCATCTTGATATAGAGTTCATCCGTCAAGCCTAGTTTCTCCATTGGCAAGAAGAAGAACTGAATCTTTTTATCGATAGTTAAAGCATTCCAAAGATGTTCTACATCCTTAAAGGATGAGTGTATATCATCGATCATCGTTAACATCGATTTAATGGTAGGATCATTCTGCCAATCTAGCGGGAACCAGGCTTGATCGATGATTTGGTCTTTGATGGATCCGAGATCAAAAACCGGAGAGAACATCAATAGCAATTTGCAGAATTCACGGGAGCTTGGTCTGGTCTCATAAGAGAATCTAGATAAGAAATGGTAATCTGCTTCTATGATTTGGCAACGCTTTGCCGCATACCAGTGCAGCAAGAATAAGGTTGTGATGCGTTGCTGGCCATCTAGTAATATCAATTCTCCCTTATCATTAACAGAGCCATAGACGAAATCTAGGCAAATAGGCTGACCTAGAATCGCATCCTTCAAAGAAGCAAGGAAACGTTCACGGACCCTGACGATATCAGGATGTTCCCTGCCTTGGGCGTAATCGCGTTGCACGAGAGGAATCAGAATACTAGAAATGCAAAGCGGCTTTTCATTATCGCCGATATTGAGATCGAAGAGTTCTTGCAACGAACATAAATAGGATTTAGCCATGGATTGCATCCTCCTTGAATAAACGGATGGGTTCGATATATTCGGTAAGCACCTGATTCATGTAATCAATATAATGGTTTCTATCTACCTGACCCCAGAAATGCAACGAGCCTTCATTTGAAGGCGTGTAATACTTTAAGAATACCATCCTGGTACAGAATGGGATGAATTGCCCTTTCTTATCCATTTCCACGATCTCATTACGCTTAACATCAAAGGTGGAATTATTTAAGGCGGAATTATCCTCCTTCTTCAAAAGAGCGAGATTGGAGATTGAATGCAAGTAACCGGTATTCATATCTTCAGATAGGATCTTCTCCGCCCGATATCGAATATCGTTGAATTCATTCGCTGTTAAGGTATGGCTATCTTCAGTACTATGTTCCATCAACTCATTAAGCTCAAGATCATCTTTATTCAATAACTTAACGGAAGGTATATGGAGTCGAACCCATTCTTTCCACTGCTTCTCCTGATTTAAGCCTTCTGATTGCTGGGCATGGATATGTTCTAAACTCCAATTGGATTTCTTAAACTTATCAAAGGCAAACCACTCGCTTTCCTCTTCATTATTCTTCGTGCTTAAAACATTGAATAGCAATAGTAATTTGTAGATCGAGTTATAGTCTGAAGCGTTCTCATAGCTAAGTTCACCATAATTACGGTCTTTGATATCTACCGATTTCTTGATAAGAGCCTTCAATGCTCCAATAAACTCCGTCTTCGTCTTATGCAATGATAAATCATAGATTTCATTGAGAGGTTTCGCGATGGTGATCAAATATCCAATCAGATGATAAAGTTCATGATTCTTATACCAATCCTTTAATACCAAATAGGTATGCTGAATCTCTTCCCATAATTCGAAGAGGTCTTTCTTCTTCCGCTGCTCATCGAAATAGAAAAAGGTCGCATATTTCCTAGGAGAATCCATGCATTTGGCAATTAGATTCAATACAAGGTCAATTCTTGTCTGATATTGCAGAATGCGCTTATTGGTTAAGAAATACCAAAAGGCATCATCATGGAGTTCTTTTTCAATATTATCCCATTGCAAGGCTATCTCTTGCTGCCTGACATAACGAAGCTCCTTCTCGCTAGAAGCACAGAGGAAGATTGCTTTCACAAGTTCAGAAGAGGTCAATGGGATCTTGCCGATATTGAGTCGTCTAAATAAGGCATTGCTATCTTCTACAGCACTGGCTTCGTACCAAATCACATCAACTCTTTCTGTCAATTTCTTGAAGAAATTAAATGGAGCGCTTTCTAGCTCCGCAGCCTGTTCTTCAAACCATTGATTGATTGCTAGATAGGCACGCTTCATATAAAAGAAGTCAATGTTGCTCTCATCTGACTGCGCAGAGATAGTCTCTAGATATTCCGCTGACCTTTGTCTGGTCTCGTAGGTCAGGGTGAATTTATTCTTGGCCAATCGACCGATGAAATCTCCAAGAACCTTATAGATCAAATAAAGCGTTGTTAATCTCTGCTGCCCATCAATAAGCTCATAAGAGCCATCTTCTCTTTTCTTAACAACGATTGGCTGCAAGCAATATCGATCTTGGGTTTGTTCATCGATCTCCATGATGTCATTAAGTAATCTGGTTGCTTCTTGATCCCATCGATATCCTCTTTGATATGCAGGTACATAAAACTGTCCTACGATTTGAGGAACACTTTTGGTTTCTAATACCATATTCTGCGTAAATTGATCCATAGTTGGCTCCGAGTAGTCGTTATGTATAGATGTGAGATTCAGCAAAATGCTCATCGAGGACAATATCCTCGATACATCATCATCTCGCATCTAACCTAGACCAGTTTATTATATAAATCCAAAACATTTAGTAAAAGCGAATGTCCACCCTATTTATGACAATGTCCCAATTATTATCGATTCATATTATCGTAACGAAAAAGGTGGTCGCGCCGACCACCAATATAGTGATTCTCCCCTACCCCTGATACGACTTCAGCTTCGCAAAGCTCTCCTCTAACTGTTTCGGGTTGGATGTCCATCCTAATAACAAAGATCTCATCTGCTGGTTATCATCTAGATATCTTGCCTTAACAATCCAATCTGTACTCGCGCCTCTAGCTAAAGATACGAGTTGATCTGGATCCACAAGTACCTCTTGACCATTAAGTCCAACCAAATGCACTTGCTCATCGCCTTCTAGCACATAGAGCAACGGCTTGCCATTACGTCCATTCAAAGCCATGCGATGCCAGCCAATCACAATCGCGACAAAGCACAGCACGAATAGCCCAGCGAACAAGGAACATAATATAACTTCAACAACATCCGAGAAACGAATATTTAAGTTGCCCGCGAAGAGTTCTATTAGTCCATGCATAAGCCCAATCATGAACCCAATCGACCCAAAAGCAGAGACCACTATCCCAAATACCGACCAGAAGCGTAATCCCTTGCCTGCGCAGCCACGGTTGCCTAACGCGACCATCTTCGAATGAGGAAAGCTATTATTTTGAGGGCTTTTGGGCTTTAAGCGATATCCGCAGTGGATGCACTGCTCAATGGTATCGGATACTTCTTTACCGCATTCAGGACAAGTGATCAGCATATTGTTTCCTTTCTTCATACTAGCAAGAATAGCATGGTTTTACCATGGATATCGAACTGATTGCACTTTTGGCTTTAAGAATAATAAAGATAAATCTCATTATGCATTCTAATCTTTGCCTCCTGATGGTTAAAAGATCATCAAGGGTTGATGAATATTCATCATTCTTCGTGAAAAATCATCTCAAACTAAGATTATCATTTAAGATGCCTCTATCTATCGGAAAGCACATATTTTGCATTTGGATCATGAGCCTTACCAATACGGCGAATCCTGCCTTGTTCGATTAACGAATTTAAGATATTGTTCATCGTGCGATCAGATTTTTTAAAGTAGGTCGCTAGCTCACTTCTAGAGCTTTTGCCTACCCACTCCAAATAGAATAAAACCCTATCGGTAAGAGATTCCGTTTTTGAAGTATATTGCTTCGCGTACCCTATCGTGACGAAGTCTCCACCATATTCATGCCCAAAAGACATGGATTCGTCCGCGAAAGCCGCGATAAAATCTCTTCGAAAGGAATCACCCAAGATAGAAAAAACGAAATCAAACAATGAATCATTTAATATCGCGTTCAGGAAGTCTTGGGATGACATCATATTCCCAAACCTATTCCTAAAGGAAAACGAGAAAACACCTAAATGATAAGAGATATTAACGCCAGAAAGGCCAAGCGGGGAATAGCCCGATAAAATAGATGCCCAGACATAAGGCAACAGTTTCTCGTCGTAACGAATAGATTTATAGCCTGTAGTATTCTGGCCACGGTCCTGAATGATTTCGTTATAAGTTCCAAGAAACCGCTGGGCATATTGAATGTAAAACGCAAGCGGCTTGCCTTTTAGCAAAAAGCCCTCAGGACGATATCGATATGCAGATGAAGAATTCTTTGGCGGGTCACCAATGAGTCTGACATCAAAATAAGGATCTTGAGCTGGATTGCCTTCAGCAGAGAACAAATCCTTGACAATAGATAACTTGTCTGGGTGTTCATTTAAATAAGAAGAAATAGATGCAACAATATCGCCCCCATAATCTATTTTGAATTGTTGGAGACCATTTAGTATCCCTTCATCTATGATGCTCATAAGACTCTAAGCTCCAATCTAACATGACGGCCCTCAACAGTGCATGTAATTTTATCTTGGTGTTCGATAAATGTCTTTTCTCCACGTTTATCGCGTTCGCAATAACCACACAATCTTGCAAGTTCAGATAGACAACCATTGCCAGGTTCTGGAGAAGCTTGAAACACCGGAAGTTTATCTAGCTGCATTTGGGAGATGCTGGGGGCTGCATAGTTATCTAAGGTAATACATAATTTATCATATGACACATAAATCAAAGGTGAGTCAGGAGAAAAATCGCTATGAATGAATGCGTTTACGAACGCTTCCTTGAAAACGACATAAGGCAGAGTTCCAACGATTTGCGACCAATATTGATTCATTTCCCTCATTAATAATGGCAAGGAATAAGCGGTCCTATTACTAAACTCTCCAGCACGCGACATCATAACTACTCGATTTGTAGTTTCTAAATAACGCGAATCATAGAACATAATTTTAACGCCATCTTCAACAAATGCTTCTTTTGCTTTAAATCTAACCCATCCTTTATCTAAAAGATAAGCTGCAAGTTCGTTGCTGGCCTTCTCAAAATCATAGCCTTCAAGTGTGCCATGTTCAAAATAGTACTTATCCTCTAGGAAAGCATTAAGCGCATTCTGCTCAAACTTCGCAAAGATTTCTCTTTTTAGCCTGCGAACGGAAGAAGGAGTAGCATTTTGTTTTTTATTTGAAAAAAGCTCACCAATAGCATTTCTAGTTTCAGAAGAAAAAGGAATGACTATCTTTCCTGACTCAAATAGTTTTGCTATACCAACGGAATAAACAGAAGGATTAGGATCTAAGACGCCAATATGAACCGTTTTAACAGCGCTACTGCATAATAGACTCGCGCAAGAAGCGCCTTCTTTTCCACGTACATCATCAACACATGGTTCTAGGGTTGTGAAAAAAGAACAGCCTGATAGATCGCATCCAGCAAGTTGCCCTTTTAGTATTGAATACTCTGCATGATCGCCTTCCAAACCATTCGCGCGATGAGCAAGCGCAATTACAACACCGTCTTGGTTTCTTACAAGTGCTCCAACAAGTGGATCATCACCTTTCTCATGGTCTGAATCACCTCTTGATTTTAGGCTTTCGAAATATACAAGCCATTCACACTCTTCTACGGACATTGGCTGTTTGGTTAAATATTTTTTGTATAATTCGTCTTTATCCATCATACAGCGATCTCTTTCTAAGAAAATTATATTGCGAAGTAATTGCGAAGTAAATTAATTTTACTCGATGAATTCTTAATTTTTGTAACTTTGCATTATATGCGAAGTAATTTCTAACTTATTGTTTTCGCGGTACTTTCAATTCATTTGTGATTATTATTGCACGACCGCTTCAAAAGTAAACACGTCAAGCACCTTATAATAGGATGTTCCCACATTAAATCTGTGCAATCTTGCTAGACTTCATTACGACAAACTGTAGCATCTACCCAAAACAAAAAACTGCCTTAATGAACTGTACCCCAAATCCTGGACACAACAGGAGGAGGGGTGCAGTTCATTTTTTCAACAGCCCCATTCATTAATTCTCTATTATCAATAGATGTGATTGAACTAAAAGATTTGCTTTTGTTTCAAAATTTTGCAACAAAATATATTTATGAAACAAATTGTGATAGCAAAAAGGCCCGCATATGACGCGGACCACCCTAGTAGTGATTCTCCCCTACCCCTGATACGACTTCAGCTTCGCAAAGCTCTCTTCTAGCTGTTTCGGGTTGGATGTCCATCCTAATAACAAGGATCTCATCTGCTGGTTCTCATCTAAATATCTGGCCTTAACAATCCAATCCGTACTCGCGCCTCTAGCTAAAGATACGAGTTGATCTGGATCCACAAGTACCTCTTGGCCATTAAGTCCAACCAAATGCACTTGCTCATCGCCTTCTAGCACATATAGCAATGGCTTACCATTACGTCCATTTAAAGCCATACGATGCCAATTGATGATGATCGCGACAAAACACAATACGAATACCCCGATGAGTAAGGAATATAGGAATACCGGGATATAGTCATAGAAATGACTATGCAAGATATCCTGGAATATCTCCAGTAATTCCTCCATCATGATAGTGATAAAGCCAATCGAACCAAAGAAAGATAGAACCACTCCAAAGACCGACCAGAAGCGTAATCCCTTGCCCGCGCAGCCACGGTTGCCTAACGCGACCATCTTCGCATGAGGAAAGCTATTATTTTGAGGGCTTTTGGGCTTTAAGCGATATCCGCAGTGGATGCATTGCTCAATGGTATCGGATACCTCTTTGCCGCATTCAGGGCAAATGATCAGCATATTATTTCCTTCCTTATTTCCATACTAGCAAGGATAGCATGGTTTTACCATGGATATCGAACTGATTCTACGAAAGATGGGATTGCCAAATGATATCAGAAGCGGATTTTATACGCTTTAGCAAAGGTCAAAGCGCATCAGTTCCATAAACCCGCGGCGATTACGAGCGATACCTGCCCAATCCAAAATGGCCGCGATCACGAATAGAGGGTCAAAGGAACTCTCACCCTCTTTCTTGCCATAATACTGCGTCGCGATGACATACATCACCGTATCTTTGCCGCATTTATCATGCCCGACTTTGCTATTTCTGCAGCCTCCCTTATCGGCTTTGCCGTAAGGACGTTCCTTTAAATAACTGACGACGATATCAAAGATTGAGAAATCCACCTCTTGATGCGGAAGTTTATCGGAAACAAAATAAGCTCTTCCTTGCATAGAGATATAAGTTTTATCCCCATTTAGTAAGGTGATAGTTGCAGTCCCGCCCGTGGACTTTAATTTTTGAATGATGATCTCAGATGCTTTCATATGTATTTCCCTTTTATTGGTAGTAGTCTACATCATAAACGCCAAAAGAGCAGTCTAAAGATGCGGGGCGACCCCGCATCTTAGATTAAGCTAAGCCAAGTAGCTGAGAGAAGATATCTAGGTTGCCTAGCGCTTTGCCTTGGAAAGAGAATAATCCCATCGAGGCTTGGACATTCTTTAGAGCCCGTGGATGCCCAGACTACATCTTTATTGACTGACCACGCTGGTTCCCAATAGAAGATGCCTAAGCCGCCTTTAGAATAGACACAGCTAATAAAGTCATGCAAGAAATTGGCTTGTCCAACAGGTGTGAATGGATAATCGCTTAAGAAACCAGCTTGCACCCCATCTTTGCTATGGCTTATGAACTGAGTCAAGGATTCCTTGGAATCGGTGAGATAGACGAATCCCTTCTCCGTGTATGGATAAGCTGTCTCAGCGATGAACCATGGCTTAGATAAGGATAAGCCATTGATGAAGGAGGCCATGTTGCTAGAAGAGGAGAAATATTCATAGGCATAGACGGATAAGGCAGCATAGTCATAATAGTTTGATGGCATCGCTGCAAAGAAACTATTGACCGCGGATACACTGTTATCGCTGCCCTTACCAAAATGGAGGACTTTCTTGATGGAGCTGTCCACCTCATCCACGCCTTCAGAAGCGGCTTTGATGTAATCCACATATTCGACGTGATTCCTCGTGCCATAGCTATAATCAGTGGTATTGGTAAGATAGCTTGGTTTACCAAGATTATCACCTGTTCCTACCGATTCAGAGTTGCTGCCTCTATATTTGGTTAAGTAGATACCACTGGAGATCTCATTGCCTAGTTGGACCATATCCGGTAAGCATCCTGCGTCTTCAAAAGCAGATAAAGTCTCGGTGGTATAGAATTTGATACGCGCGCATAAAGATTCTTTTGAGGTGCAATCGGCCCAGGATTTCGGCAGGATCTGCTGCCCTGGATGGGCCCAGAAATCCGAATAATGGAAGTCAAGCAATAATTTAAGCCCAGATAGTTTGGCTTCTTTAGCCATCCATAAAACCGATGACAAATTAGTAGAGCCACCGCCATAATCAAGCACTTTATCGCTAGACTGTGGGTCCACCCATAATCTTAAACGTACATAGTTAACATGATTCTCTTTAAGGATAGAGAACAAGGATTGCTCATAGCCATCTTTGTTATAGAACTTTGAACCATGTTGATATAAGGCATAGCTAGAAGAGATATCGACGCCGTTGAAGAAGTCGCTATTTAATCCAGAGATCGCACCCACATCATGAGATTCAAACCATCCTTCACTATCCGCATAGGTCTCGTATTGATAGGTGACCCCATCATATTCATCGTCACGCTCATAGACATCCCCATCAACATAGATATAGAAGGTCTCTTCATTGCCATTAGAGGTAGTAACGGTAACAGGGTAAGTCGTATGCCCAGCCTTTAAGCCCATGATGCCTCCATCCTCAAGGATGCGGAGGGCATTGCTATCGTAGCTATCGAAGGATTCAATAGATCCTCCATCACTAGGATAGAGATAGGCAGGGTCCCCATAGACAGAGGTGATCTGATGGTTGGTGTACTGCGTCACCGTTCCTGAGAACGAACTAGAAGAGGTCGGATATGCAGCATCGATAATGACATAGATATCGCTTGAGCCGTCTGGAGTGATCACAAGATTAGAGCCACTGCTGCCGTTATAGAAGGTATCTTGTTTTATTCCGTTATCCCAGAGATAAGGCTTCCAATATAGGTTGTAATTGTTGCTCTCATAATAAAATGAATAACTCGTGGAATTGATTGCTTTGCTTACTGTGAAACTGTTGCCATCACGTGTGAAATTATCTTCATGGTAATTATTCCAACTATTATAATCCCAAAGGCTAGAGAGGAATTTCATATTGCTAAAAGTCGATGGAACATCATCGGTGAAATTCACACTCACATGGACAGTATATTGAATCTCATACTGGCCACCGAAAGTAGGAGAAGCGATGGTGACTTTGTCTTGTCCTTCTGCAACGTAGAAACTAAAGCCATTATTCTCGGCGTTGTAATTACCCGCAGAAGAGGTCGCGCTCGGCCCTAAACTAAGGTAGCAGGTATAGGTTGTGCCTACTTCAACGTTATTTAAGCTGATCTTCCAATCGCCGTTATCTTGACGTGTCATGACTTGCTTATTCCACTCCCCAGTGGTATTGCATTCAAACCATAGATAATTGCAATCGGCCACTTTACGGGTTGGCCCATAAGTCACGCTTGGTGCTTTGACGGTTAATTCGATATCGGTTGTCGTTTCTTCCTCGCAGTCATAATTGATGACCACGCTTTTGATGCGGGTATAGGCAGATGCAACCACTTTGAAATAGGCTGGGGCACCACCATCAAAGGTGATGGTATCCACTGCATCATCGCCAACGACATAGCCTTCTGAAGTATCGCTATATTCGATGGAATAGTTCTCTAGGTCATAACCACGATAGACATCCACACAACCATAATCGATGGAGATGGTGATGCTCCTCAAGGAATGGATCTTAGAACTATTGCCAAAAGAGCCTCCATTCTCAAGAGTGATGAAACGATCGGTTTGGTTAAAATCATATTGGTAGAACCAAAACCATAACGAGGTGCCATCGCTTGATGTGACGTAGCCCTTATCATCGTTGACCCCAATCGGGGTATTCAATGTCAATGCATAGCGGCTGCCACTTGCCGTAGCAGGTGCATGGAATAGCCCCTCTTTAACCTGGATCGTTGCCAGAAAGCCAATGGCCACGCTTGAAGCTAGCCCAAGGCTAAGCAAGAAGAAATTACGTTTCGAGTTTGGTTCGTTCATGGTTGAGATCCTTGAGGGCTATTATATATTTATAAGGATAGATGCATATGGCGAAACCTACGCATCTATACCCTTGCTAGGATGGCCTAAAAGCAATCGATCCTATCCTTTGATGATGATATAAAAGGCATCAATCCGCGATTTCTTGTTGAGTTCAAAGAATAGGAGTGATATTATCCACTAGCCGAAAGGCTTACCTAGGCACAGGGGATTAGTTTAATGGCAAAACAGCGGTCTCCAAAACCGTTGATGAGGGTTCGATTCCTTCATCCCCTGCCAAACACAATTCTAACGGTATCCTAGCACGATTATGTGCAATCCGTTAACAGCAACTAGTCCTCGCGGGAAACCCAGCTTATTAGGATAAGCGTCTAGCTGTGAAATAGGCCCATCCATGGTAATTACCAAGGGATGGGCCTTTTGCTTATTCAGACAGTTGGATAGGGTACCGCTACTACTTATGGTCTAAATCATCCTCTAAGGCTTGGATGGAAGATAAACGCTCCTCAATATCGTCCGGGATCAACTGCGATAGATCGAAGGAAGATATCCCTAATGGGACATCATAGTTATCCAAGGCGTATTTGACGACCGCGCCATCCTTATCCTTGCAGATCAATAATCCGATGGTTTTATGATCCTCTTCGCCTTTGATATCGCGGTTGATTGCGGTGGTATAGAAATTGAGCTGACCAAGATATTCTGGCTTGAACTTCGTGGTTTTGATCTCAATAACGACATAGGCATGCAATTTGACATGATAGAAGAGCAAATCAATATAGAAGTCTGATTCACCCACGTGGATACGGTATTCTTGCCCAACAAAGGCAAAGCCACTGCCAAGTTCTAGTAAGAACGCACGAATATGCTCCACGAGTGACTTCTTGAGCTCTTTTTCATCATAGTCTTCCCTTAGCTCAGCAAAATCAAAGTAATATGGGTCTTTGCTAAGCTGGGTTAATGATTGCAAGGGGGCATCTGGCATCGTCAAAAAGAAGTTATTGATGGACTGTCCTTCCCTAAGATGCAATTTGGCATCGATATAGTTCGTTAAGGATGATCTCGACCAATTGTTCTCGATGATTTTATTGATATAGAACCAAGCGATGGATGGCTGATCCTTGAAATGATCAAGGATGACCGTGTAATGACCCCATGGGATTAAAAACATCCTTTGCAAATGTGGATTATTCGCTTCAAATAAAGCTGTTTTGCTCTTTGATTCTTTGGCGATTTCAAATTTTCCAACAACTTGTTGGAAAATCTTTCTATATAAAATATAGAAAGATTCAATATACCTCAAGTTTTGGGGTGAGAATCCGGTTGCATTGGGGAGGCGGTTTTTGAGTTCCTGGCTGAGCTTAAGATAGAAGCTATTGCCATACTCTTTTTTTGAAGCTAGAGGCTTGGATTTCCGCCCCTAATTCATAATAGAAACGGATCAATTCGGAATTGACTTTATAAGCTGCTTTGATCTGCGATTGCTTATATTTCTGTGAGAGGGTAGCAACCCACTCATTAAATGGTATATGCATTATTATTTCTCCTTAATTATTTACCATTGATTGACGCATCCATGAATGCATCTAAAGGTGTTTTGTTTTCCTAATAGACGAAAATGATAAGGCGGTAGAGAACCTATCATCCAGATTTAATACGATGTTCCATAACGATCTCCTTTCGTTCACATAGATGTTTCCGAATAGGAGACAATAAAAGGCCATCACCTATAACGAAAACACCTGGTGCAGCTATCGACTATGTCCCGTAGCTGCTGGTGTTACGTCATCCCTGTGACGGCCACATGCTCAATTGTCTAATAACGGCAATTGTAGGGAGCGTCGGGCGCGACCCTTACCATACCCTGCTCCGCACCACTATTCATATCATCACGGAGCCCACTATGGCAAAGCATCGATAGAATCATAAGAAAGATTCTCTACCCTTGGGCAATACTTCCCCTATTACCACGCCCTAACACGTAGCGTGATAGCCCGAAATACCCATTTACCGCTTTTTTCCAATATTAGACGCTGTACGCTATGGAAGATTGCTATAAGCAATCAACTCATGCTCAAGCCCGCCCGTGGTCTAGATATACGAACACCCTTATTATAATAAGGACGCTTCAGAAATCCATAGGTGAACCGCATATCTCTATAAAATTTATCAAATACTACTTTAACATGTTCGAAATCGACCAGTTTATAGGAAGAATCGTCAGCGCAAAGCGATATTTATAGCCGCGTAAAAATAGGGGTTTTATGTAAAACCACGAAAATGTGCAAATTAAGGGTCTGAAAAATGCCTAAAATGTGCAAATTAAGGGTCTAAAAAGTGGCGAAAATGTGCAAATTGTGGTTTTTATGAGGCTTTAAGAAAGATGATTTGCTAGATCTATAGCGTCGCAATTAGTGGTAAAAAGATATAAAAACCTACGGATCATATGCAACCATAGCTTATCTATAATTTTTAAATATAGACATAGGTGCATATCAAAATCTACGCAATGATGAAATGCTAAGCATTTTGATTGTGATTTTTTGCAGCAGTGCTATATTTTTTGTATCTATTTTAGGAGAGATAAACCTATGAAATTACCATTGCTGATTGGACTTATCAGCGCCGCCATGAGCGTCGGGGTAGCGACCCCTGTCGCAGCGAATGCGGTCGCGAAAAATAACGAGCTTGTTTTGCAAGAAGATAACGAAGAAGTCTTAGAAGAAGAAACGCCCGTAGAGACTACGGAAGAAGAAGTTGTCGAAGAGCCTGTTGAAGAAGAAGGCGTCGAAACAGAAAACCTATCCCAATTGAGCCTAGCTGATCTATTAGAAAAATACGAACAGCTGCTTGAAAGCGAAACTCGCCTTTATGAAGATAACGAGGCTTTATTAGAGAAGCTATTCACCTTCTTATGGTTTGGCGAGACCGCAGAAGAAAGTGAAGAAGAAGGCGTTGCCATGCGCTTCCGCTTAGAAGAAAAAGTTGAGGCCGAAGAGGAATCCAAAGAAGAAGAAAATGAAATCGAGGAAGAATCTGAGGAAGAAAAGACCGAAGAAGAGCCAAATGAAGCCGGAGAGCCTGAGATAGACCCTGAAGTCGAAGAGACAGAAGAAGATCCTAGCGAGGCTGAAGAAGAAACCGAGGAATATACATTCGAGGATTTCCTTGCTTATCTATTAGAAACTGGCCAATTCAGCGAAGAAGAAGTCGAGCAGCTCCGCAACCTCGTAGATGCATTAAATGCTCTTTACGAAGAGATGGAAGCGGTCGAAGATGCTTTTGAAGCTAGATTAGAATATGTCCAATCTGCCTTAGAAGAAAAAGAAGCAGCCTTAGAGGCAGTCAAACAAGCGCATCAAGAGCTTTGGGATCGTTTGGATAATGCATCCACTGCCGAGGAAGTCTTATCCGTCTATCTTTCCTTAACCGAAGAAGAAAAAGCGCTTGTTGATGCAGATACCTCAGCCATTGCTGCCCTCAAAGAAGAGATTGCTTCTTTTGAAGCTGAATTAGCAGCGGTCTTCCCTGAAGAGGAAGAAGAACATGGTCACCACGAGCATGATCATGATCATCACGATCACGATCACGGACATGGGCACGATCATCACGGCAATGGACATGGACACGGACATGATCACGGCCACCACTGCGGCGAAGAAGGCTGGGTCTATCCTGAAGAAGATGAAGAATGGGAATTCGATTTTGATTGGGAAGAGGATGGAGAGGAATTCTCCTTCGACTTCGATGAATCATCCTTTGATTGGGGCTTCTCCTTTGACTGGGAAGATGACGAGGAAGAAGAAATTTCCTACGAAGAAGAGAATGAACCTGAATGGGATTTCTCCGATGAAGAGGAAGAAGAAACCGAATGGGATTTCTTTGCTCATTTCGAAGATGAGCCTCATCATGGATGGGGAGATGATCATGGATACGGACGTGGCTACGGCCATGGCCATCGCGGTCATTGATTCTTAATCCTATGAATGCTTAAACTCCCTGCTTCGAAGGTAGGGAGTTTTTCAATCCTAATCGCAGTCTAGTCTATGTGTCTTTTAGCAAACAACGGCCTCTAGATGAGGCAAGGTAGCAGCAAAACAAGGTTGCTTTTATCTCGCAGCAATTATAGGCAAAAGCGCCCTTGCATCTTTCCAATCGTAATGAAATGACCGACCCGTGTCAACTAAGGCCGCTAGAACATAGGTCATTATCACGAAATCTAGCATGAGCCGAAACGAACCGGGCCAATTCCCGGCGAGATTCGGCTTTTCCCTTCCCCGGGGCGGCCGAAAGAGG
>Ga0256405_10008301_pt1 | contig 14981 bp, 16 predicted proteins | sample RumenRJG_02DNA_FD_189096 | JGI IMG/M metagenome (GOLD analysis project Ga0256405, IMG submission 189096) | Bovine rumen microbial communities from Lethbridge, Alberta, Canada - RJG_02 | ecosystem: Host-associated > Mammals > Digestive system > Stomach > Rumen | place: Canada: Alberta... | reverse complement strand
GACTTGAGGACGCGGATTTTCTCCTGCGTCTTGAGGATGTTCTCGATGAATTCCTGCGGCACGAGGATGGATTCTCTGCCATTTGAGACTTCTCCGATGACGTAGCGTCCGATAGCCTTTGCTTCTGTTTCAAGCTCCGCGTTTGCAGAGAACAGCTCTTTCTTCAGGTTCAGCCGTTCTTTTCCCTTGCCGAAGCTCTCTCCGAGACTGGAGAAGGCATCCGTCATCTTTGCGGAGAAGAATTCTCCGACAGACGGCATGTCTTTGTGGATGTTGATGTTCTCTTCTGAAGATGACCCTGTGATGTTCTGCATGTAGTTTGCGCGAATCTGTAGATTCAGCGCTCCGCCTCCTTTTTTAGCTGAATTTTTCGAGAATCCTTTGCTGTTCTTCGAGTGCCTGCCGGAAAGGATAAAGTTCCGATTCTTCGGCTTCCGCTTCTTCGAGTTTCCAGATTTCCTCTTCCAAGATGGCAACCATGACTTCTGCGCAGTGCCTGTCATCGCAAAGGAACTGGAACCATTCCGGCTTGCTGTCCCTTGCGTACAGAACAAGGTCGTGGAAATCGAGCTGGTGCTCTGCCTGATAGCTCAGGATGTCCCTGTATATCGTACCTTCAGTTTCTCTTTTCTCGCTGCATTTCGAGATAGTCTTGCACGAGGCGGCTGGTTGCCGGTTCCGTGAGAAATCCGAGCCAGTCCCGCCTGCAAGTCTCCGCATGAGCGCAGACGCCTTGGAAATCAGCTTGTTTGGTCGTTGCATAATGTATGATTTCCGCAAATGTTTCCTGCATGTTACTTCATCAATCCTTGCTTTCGAAGAAGTTCGAGCGTGGTGTCCATGTCATCGTCGTCATCATCGTCCTCATCCTTCGATTCTTCATCGTCAGGAAGCATGAGCCCTGCAAAAGACGGGCTGTCATCCTCGTCATCCATATCGAGGGCGGAGAAGTCAATCTTGTTCTTCTGCTCCTTCTCCTTCACTTCCTCGTTCTCGCGGACAGCGTCTTCCTTCAGCTTGAGGAGGCGTTCCATCGGAGCCTTGAGACCCGTGAGCATCGTGTAGATGACGATGTTCCCAGCGCCGTTCTTCGTCCCGTCGTCATAGGCGTAGATGCCGAAGTACGGGCTGACCGTGCCGCATTCCAAGCGCAGGCTGATAATGCTCGATTCAACCATCTTGCTGTTTGATTTCGATTCTAGCCACTTGCCCGGCGCGTTCACGATGGTCGTGAACATCCGCGCCGTGGATGCATCGTATTCCGAGTAGAACTTGTTGTTCTTCCACTCGGCGACCACGGCGTCACGGAGCGAATCTGCCGTTCGAACATCTTCCGCAGGAATGATGGTCTTCGTGACGACGACCATGCCAGGCACGGCAAGCGTCTTGCGGTAGTCCGTCTCGTCGAACGTGGCAAGGGATGACGCCTGGTTCGCATACTTGTTGAACTGCGAGATGATGCGGGCAATCTTCTGGTTTGAAGCCGAGCGGTCAATCTCGCTCTCCATGTCCATGTCCATCTTCACGCGGTTGTTGTCGATGATGAAGAACGGCACACGCTTCTTCTCGGCGAGCTTCAGGATGCTGACGCACGCCTTGATGGCGTTCATCTTTACCTCGTAGCCTTCCGAGGCATCCGGGAGCGTCATGCCGACGATGACGTTTTTCCCTCTTTTCTTGAGCTCCTTCATGAGGACGGGAAGCCCGCCGGAGCCCGTACCACCGCCAAGTCCCGCCCAAAGGAGGATGTAGTCTGCATCAGAGCCGACGGCGTCGATGCGGGAGCAAACCTGTTCGACGTTCTGGAGCATGGAAATCTGTCCGATTTCGGGAGTCTTCCCCGCCCCTCCGTTGTTATTGATGCTGATGTTGACGAGGTTCTGCTTGTCGATGTTCTTGAGCTTCGACATGTCCTTGTCCGTCGTGTTGATGGCGATGGCCTTCATCTTGCATCCGGCGAATGCATCCGCGAACTTGTTCCCGCACTGTCCGATGCCGACTGCCAAAAAATTGAGCATGTTCAGACTTCCTTTCCAATGACGAAGAAGGCGTTGACCTTCTCCCGCGCCTTCTCGTCGCTTAATATCATGGTGCCAACCTTCTGCCCGTCCCTTGTGAGGGAATAAGTGAAGGTATGGTCGCTCCTGTCCCTGTTCATGAGGCCAAGACGGATGAGGAACATCGTCGCCGTCTGGTAGGCGTATTCCGTCTTGAAGATGTTCTGCATCTTTGTTGATGAAACGCCTAAGAACTTCTGTTTCCTGCCGGAAGCATCTTTCTGCGCCATCATGACGTAGATGATGGCAGCCTGCTCATCAAGATGCAGGTCTGAAATGACGGCTTTCAGGCATTTTTCGCACAACTGCACCTGCATGATTCCTCCCTTCTGCGGCTGTCTGGTATGGAAATATTGTAGCAAAAGGAACCGGCAAAAGAATGGGTAGGGATTCTGTAACTCTGGCTGGCAAAAATCACGATTTCCTTTGTCCCCTCACTTCCAGCCAAACGAAAAGCGGAGCCTCTCAGCTCCGCAAATCACGATTTTCTAGGTTCGGTTGTAAGGAAATCTCACTCTTTTCTTTTGTCGACTCATTTCTTCGGTGTCGATTCCTTGTTCATCCTCTTGGCTTCCGCTTCCATGAGGTTCGCTATCTTCCAGGACGACCCTGTTTTCTTCTGCTGCCAGACGAAGAGATGCGTGAATTCGATTGGTTGCTCGACGCCCATCTGCTCGGTTGTTGTCACGCGGGATGTGCCAATCATGCTCGCTCCCTGCTGGGACACAATCTTCGTCTCGATGGTGTTGACCTTTGTCTTGTAGTTGCGGGCCTTCGTCTGCTTCATCTTGTCCGTCTGCCCGATGACGAGCTGGTGCGCGGCGGAGTTCGTGAATTTTGCCGTCTTCTGCACGTCGTACTGGGCGGAAGCCTTGATGAATCCTTCCGCTGTCGCCATGAACTCCTTCTCATCGCTCGACATGAAGAATCCGGCAATCATCATCAGGAAGAAGAACACACATGCGCCGAGCGTAATCTGCATTCTCTGTTTCTTGGTCAGGTCTTTGAACTTGAACTGCTTGAGCGATTTGAAATCGAACGTCTTGAGGGCGTCCCAGAACGACTTGTCCCCCTTGTTGAAGTTCGTGCGTCCGAACCTCTGTTTCTGAGCCATTATAAAAAACCCCTTTCGTCCCTGTATGACGGCAGGCAGGATTGCGGGCCGTTCTGGAAAGCCGAAAATTTTCGGTCAGGTATGATTGCTTCCACTATTCTAGCAGAGTTCTCCCCGCAGAATCAGTCTTTGTTCTCGCCCTGAAACAGAGTTTTTCTCCTGCTAGAATAGAGGAAACGATTCGAAAGGAAAGGCGATTTTTTGATGAACATGAAGAAGATAGCGCTCGGCCTCGCTCTCGCCTCCTGCTTCGGGAGCATGGCATCCGCTCCAGCATATGCCGCAAGCTCATCCGCACCCATCTCCTCCGCCGTGCAGGCAAAGGACGAATACCACCTCATCAATGACACGGCTGGAATCTACGATTCCACGGCAAGAATGAACGAGGAAGAGGAACTAAAAAAAATATTTTCTTCCTCGTCTGACAAGTCTTCTCTTCTCCGCATGTATACCTTCATCTATGATTCAATGAACAAGGACATCCCGTCGGTAGAGGAAGACCTCATCTCACAGGCGAACCTGGAAAGCAACGTCTATCCTATCATCTTCATCTACAACTCTGCGGACAAGAGCTACAAGTTCATCATCGACGAGCGTGTTGCAGGATATATCCCGAAGGCATACCTCCAACACGAGATGGACGAGCTCGTGACATCGAAGAGTCGTCCGACGTCGGCTGATTTTGACGAGCTGCTGAACCGGGCTTCGACAATGCTTGTTGTCTCCTCGAACGCGAACCTCGGGCGGCAGAGCGACCTTGAATCTGCCGGGGTCACGGTGGACGAGTCGAAATTCGAGGTGCGCGACTTCGGCAAGGTTTCGCTGAAGAAAGACGAAAAGAATGAAGACAAAGAGAAGTCTTCGAAGAAGGATGACGGAAGCCTGACCCTCATCCTGTGCGGAACATTGATTTTGGTCATTGTCGGCGGCGCGATAGTCTTCAAGAGGAAGCAGAACAAGCCAAGCTCATTTGGAGGCAGGTGATGCAGTCCCCAAGCTGGGACTCTGATTATGAACAAGAAGACATTCGCGCTGTTCCTGCTTGTCCTCATTGTCGGAATGGGATATTCCCTGTCGAACATCATGGAGAGGGAGACAAGCCTTTCCTCGGAAGCTCCCCGCAGCACCATCGGGGCAGATGCATTCCGCCCGATGCCGAAATCATCCTCGCAGGATTACTATTTCAAAGAAAAAGCGATATTGCAGAACCTTCTCACGAAGGGGCATACGCTTGACACATATTATGCCGCGTTCTCGACAACCCGCGTCACGCAGGCGGACATCGACCGCAGGTATGACGAATATGACGAAGACATGGCCATCTTCGAGACGGAAGTTATCAAGGCAAAGAAGGCCATCGCAGAGCTGAATCCTTATCAGGAAGAGGCGCAAGCGCACCAGCAGGACACACTTGCAAAGCTCGACTATCTTGAAGACGCAGTATCTGCATACAGCCAGCACGAGGTATCCGCCAACGACACGACGGCATATCTCGGAGAATGCAGGCAGGCGCTTGCACGGCTGTTCCCGCAGGGGAAGATGGAGTTCTGAGGACAGCAAAGGAATGGATTGGATTTTTTGATAATTCCGCCTAAGAAAATCACGATTTTCAGGAACACAAGCTCCCATCAGGGAGCTCTTTTCGTGTCTGCTTCCAAGCCTTGATTTGCTTCTTCCGTCCGCAGAATCCTGTACAATGATGGTGTCAGTTTATTAGTGACAGTCGCTCATAGGCGGCTATGGGAGGTATTTTATTATGCACAGCACCCTTTATTCTTATGCCCATGTCTCTGCCGAGAATCTTGAAGAACTCAAGGCAGCTCTTCACAGATATGAAGGGCTCAACGAGCTCAAGCTCGACGAGGATGACGCCTTCGAGCAGGTCGAATCTGTAGGCATTGACTATGTCAATGCCTACAATGGCGGTGAAGAGCAGGCCGCTCTCGATGAAAAGTATGCTGCTCTTCGCCGCCTGAAGCTCCCGAACGGAGAGCCGATGTTCATCGGCGATGACGAAGAGGAACATATTTTCCACTTCTCTCCGAATTTCTCCGAGAAGGACGAGCTCCTCTCCCGCCTCGACAAGGCGAAAGAGGCCGTGGAGAAAGGCGAAAGCCTTTATTCTATTATTGAGGGGCTTGGCCTCACGGACGAAGTTTCCCGTCCTGCCATCTTCTCACACGGCTCCGTGGAGGACGGCATCCTCAAGGCAAGCTACGCCGAAGGAATGGCGTTCGACCGGATGCTCGTTTCTCCGTACATGGCGAAAGACGGCTATTTCATCGTGGCGCAGGCGTTCGATTATCACTTTTGATAATCCCGTCTATTACCACGAGGCTCCCGAAAGGGAGCTTTTTCTTTTGCTGAAATTCCCCTCGGCATCCTGGAAATCACGATTTTCTATGCAGGCAGAAGCATTTTCCCGCTTCTTTCCTTTTGCTGGATTCTGCTAGAATACCCTAGAAATCAGTACAAAAAAAGAAACCTTTGTCATTCACATATATGCGAGAAGGGAGTCATCTAATTGGACAAGAGAAAGAAAAAAGCCATTTCCGCTACGCTGGCTGGCATCATGTCGGTCGGCATCACGGGTTCCGTCGTGACGACGGCGAACGCCGCTATTGTGCAGACCGAGATAGCACAGCAGAATACCGCGCCGCAGGAAGTCAATGCCGTGAAGCCTGCCGACATGACGGCAGAGGAAGCCCCTGAGACAGTCTACAAAGTTCTGATTGATGGTACGAAGGACGAAGCCCTTGCGAAGGATGTCCTGAGCCATGTCACGAAGACAAAGGATGGTCAGTCCTTCAAGGCAGAGGATGTACAGGCTGACCTTGACGCTATCGAGGCTTCTCACTGCGTCCAGAAAGTTGTCGGCCGCACCATCCAGAGCAACGGACGCCTCTATGTCGTTTTCAGCGTGACACCGTTCGAGACAGAGACTGACGAGAGTGCGTCTCCTGCAAAGGATGAGGCGAAGAAGCCTGCCGCAGGCCAGAAATTCGAGGCGACGCCGCAGGCTCCCAAGGCTGTCACCTCAGAGCAGGACAAAAAAGACAAGAAACACCAGAAATCCGACAAGGCCGTGAAGGCAGACCAGAAAGCACTTGATGCAGCGAAGAAGGATTCCAAAAAGAAAGCTGACGAAACATCTGCAAAAGAAGCACCTGCAAAAGCAGATGACGCAAAGCAGCAGCCTGCAAGACCGGATGGGAAAGAGAATATCGTCGACCGTGTCCACAAGATTCTCGACGAATATCATCCGCAGGCAGACAAAGCCACTCCTGTCGAGCAGGCAGCAAAAGCAGACACTCCTGCACCTTCGTCTGCAAAGGCGGAAGAGGTTGCTGGCGCGTCAAAGCAGGATGTCCCTGTCATTGAAGACATCGAATATGTTGGCAACGAAAAAACAAAGAGCTGGGTGCTCGACAAGATTGTCTCCAAGTACGTCAAGAAAGGCGACAAGATTGACACTGACCGCCTCCAGTCTCTCTACAACGAGCTTTATGCTACGAGGTATTTCAAGGACCTCGATGTGAAGCTCACGCAGGGTTCTGCTCCGAATGCAGGCATCGTCCAGATTATCATGAAGGAAGACAAGACGGGCGAATGGACGTTTGGGCTTGGTGCGAGCTCGCAGAACAAGGTGCAGGCCATCGGTTCCGTCAAGGACTACAACATCGGCGGCAACGCGCAGACGGCAGGCATCGACTTCGGCATCGGCACGAAGCGCTCGAACGGTGAAATCTACTACACGAATCCGTATGTTGGAGGCTCCGACACCTCGCTCAACGTCACAGGCTTCATGAACCAGAAGGACGATGAGTGGCGCGGCTATGACTACACGGAGAAACGCGCAGGCGCAACCATGACGCTCGCTAAGCCAATTTCGAGCGACAAGTCCACGAAGCTTTATGGAGGCATGTCCTTCTCCCATATCACGACGGACGAGAAATGGATTGAAGACCTCAATACGATGACCGCCTTCCTTGGTGTTTCCCAGGTTCGCGTCGATGATGCCATCAACACGCACAAAGGCTTCGGCTGGGATATCGGAGCAGAGACTTCCATCAAGCAGCTCGGCAGCGACTACGACTTCACAAAACTCCATGCCAGCATCAAGGGATATGCCCCGCTTTCCAGCAAAGGCGTTCTCGCAGGACGTCTCCGCTACGATTACTCGAACAAGACGCTCCCGTTCCTCGAACAGTACACGCTCGGTGGTACGGATTCCATTCGTGGCCTTGATGATGACGAGCTCCGTGGCGACAAGTCGTTCCTCGGCACGGTCGAATATCGCCAGACGCTGAATGACTGGCTCCAAGCTGTCGCATTCGTTGACTTCGGACGCACTTGGGTCAAGAATGGAACTGGTGACGAGACAGATTTCAAGGTCTCGCCGGGCGTCGGCCTCCGTGCAGTGACGAAGATGGGGATTCTCCGCTTCGACGCGGCGAAGACGAGCGGCCATAACATGAAATTCGTTTTCGGCATCGGTCAGATGTTCTGATGATGCCGGAAGAGAAAGGTTGTGATTCTTCGTGGATGTCAACAGAATCCTGAATGTCCTCAGCTTGTACAAATCACCGAAAGTCTATCTCTGGAGTCTCCTTGCTTCCATCGCCTTGTTCTTTCTGTACTGGGGGGCAAAGCATCCGTATGCAGCAGGAGACAACACGATGACGGCGCTCTCCCTTGCCGTCGTCTTTGTTGGCGGCATTCTTTTCGTCGCCTGCTACACGTTCGGGAACAGACAGCTTGCACTTGCTTTCGCAGAGAAGGAGTTCCAGACGGAGCCTGCTTCCATGATGGATGCCGTCCAGCAAGGAAAAGGGTATCTTCTTTCCATCGCGGCGCTCCTCGCATGCTTCCTCGTTCTCACGCTCCTTGCCGTTCCTGCTCTCGGCACGATTGTCGGCGGGTTCTTCATCGTGACGGTTGCGGAACATGACTTCAACATCCTGACACTCTTCATCAACTTCTTCCTCGTCTATGCATGGCTTTTCATCGGCACATCGGAAATCGTCCTTGCCGATGTGAAGTTCAAGGATACGGCGGCAGAGACGGTCGGCTTCATCTTTGACAACTTCGCAAAGATGTTCGCTTATGCGTTTGCACTCTTTCTCATCCTTACGGTGTTCGAGTTCATCGTCGTCTCCCTCCTGCCCCTGAGCCGCCTCGTAGCGCTTCCAATCCTTGTCGCATTGTTTGCCTACGCTCTCGGCCTCATCAATACCATGACGATGGCCTTTGTTGCAACGAACCTCGACATGGGGGAGCGGGACGAAGATGGTGAAGCCACTGATGAAGAGGATGATGATTCCTCTGTTGAAACAGAAAAATAAGTCAAATCCAAAAGCATCCTGATGGGATGCAGAAACGACCTTGCGAAAGTGGCGGAGACTGCTGGTTGCAAGGTCATTTTGTTGTCTTCGTTCCTTCTACATCCGCAAAGTAATCCACAACATGCAAGCAAAAACAAATCTGCCGCCATCATCGCAATCGCGATTTTGGCGGCAGATTTTATCAAAAAAATCCCATCTTTTCTTTTGTTGATTTACTTCTGGCTTCCCTGTTCTTTCTTCAGCTTTGCATAGGCTTCTTTCTGGGATGCAACAACCTTCTTCAGGTCGTCGCTGTCATTCTTGAGATATTCCTCGTACTTGTCGAAGAGCTGGTTGAGCTTTGCTTCTCCGAGTTCTTTTGCATCTTCCGGTTTTGCCAAATACCAGCGTCCATCAACATAACGGACGAGAAGGACGTTGAATTCCTGAAGCGTCGATTCCTGTCCGCTGTACATGTTCGTCGATTCCGAGAGCACTCCGACGATGCCGAATTTCCCGTTCACAAGTGCCGGGTATATCTTCTGCGCCTGCACATGCTTCATGTCGATGGCCTGCATCTTGAGCTGGATGTTGTCGACATAGTTCTCCGTAGCCCAAGGCTGTTCCGGCGTGTAAAGCTTTGTAACAAGGGAGTATTCGCGGTTGTCAAGTGCCTGATAATATGTGAGGACGAGTCCACGGATGTCTGCGTTGTTCTGCGCGACACGGTATCTGCTGAAAGAGAATGCAATAAGGAAGATGGCGGCAATAGCAAGAAGCGTCGTCACGACCTTCTTCGTTGTGACGAGATGCGGCTTAGTCTTCACCGTAAATAATTTTTTTTGCGTTGCGGATGCGGAGGATTGTTCCCGCGTCGTAGTCGTATTGGTGCTGCTGGACATAGGCACTCAAGACATCCTTCCTGGCATAGGTCATGCCGTAGACATATTCAAGGTCGCTCAAGTCGAACCCGTAATAGCGGTCAAGTGATTTCTGCTGGCCTTTTGGGATAGATTCCCAGAGCTTGTCGAGCTTCGGTTTGCTGACTTCTCCCGTGGCATCCATCGAGAGCATGAGTTCCTGATATGAGAGGAGCGTATTGACGGTCTTCTCGTCCTTCATGACGGAATCAAGCGTGCCGTCAATCATGCTGTTTGCCTTCGTCTTCTGCATCTTGTCCTTCATGAGTGCGAGGAGACGATCTGCCGTCTTTTGGTCTCCTAGGCGGCGGACGTTGTCAAGCATATAGTAATCCGATACGAACGAGTTCTGGATTTCCTTGTCGAGGGGCCATGCCTCGCGGAGCTGTGCCATCGTTGCGAGGCTTTCCTTGTAATTGTGCGTGCGGTTCTGATAGATGGCCACCCATTTCCCGAAGAACGGCAGGTCTGGATGGTTCGTGTAAAGGGCACGCATCCCTGCAAGAGCTGTTGCCCAGTCGCCTTTCTTATGAGCTTCTTCGACCGGCTGGAGCTCGGACATGATTTTCTGTGCGGACGCCGACACCTGGTCGTCCGTCCCCTGCTTCGTCACTTTCGGGAGCTGGAACGGAGAGAGATGGAGGATGCCGAGCGTGTGCCCGGACATGTCATAGGGCTCTTCCGTTGCCTTCATGTTGACGCCCTGCTCGCGGATGCTAATGAAGCCGAAATTGCTGTCGTCCTCGACAGCAGAAGGTGCTGATGCATAGGCCGCAGGAGCCGCGTTCCAGAGAAGGATGGCCCCGACTGCGAGCCTACTCAAGATTCTTTTCTGCAATTCCTTTCCCTCCTGTTTTTGCAATTTTTCTCTTCTATTCTAGCAAAACCGAGCTATCTCCATCGTTTGCTAAGATATGAAAGAAATAATGGAATCCTCGTTCAGGATTCCACGGAAAGGAGCGAAGCGGCCCGCCAACAGGTGTCAGGAACACCTGCCGCGCAAACAAAATGTCCGAATTCGCGCAGGAATTGAAATCGTTGCGGAAACAGCGTAACATGAAGCTGAGAGAGCTCGCATCCGCAACGGGAATGGATTATACATATATCAACAAACTTGAAAATGACAGGGTCGGCCCTCCGACAGACGAGAAGATACAGCGCCTTGCCGAAGTCCTGATGGGGGATGCCGACAGGCTCATCTTGCTCGCTGGAAGGATTCCGGCCTCGCAGGTCAGGCAGGAAGCACAGGACGGCCTCATGGCAAAGTTCCTCCGCATCCTGCCGAAACTCACGTCGAAGCAACGGGAAGAGCTCTCTGAAAAACTTTCATCCGCATCAGAGAAAGGGTGATTTTCATGCAGAAGGAACATCTTTCAAGGCTGGCCGCTCTGACGCTTGTCCTTGGGATTGCGCTTGCAGTTCCGCTTTCTGCCGACGCGGCTCCCGTCAATGGCAGGAATTCCGACGGAAGCCTGACAGCCATCAAACAGGACATCAAGCTGAATTCCCATGACTCGAAGAAGGCGTCCGACCTTGCCAAGGCGACGCACCTCACAAGGAACGACATCTCGAAGCTCATGGACAAGGGCTACAAGGAGGACGACATCAAGACCGTCTACACGGTCAAGACTTTCTCCGACGACAAGCTGGACAAGGTCTTTGAGAAGTATGACGAGGTCGGACGCGACCAGCAGAAGCTCCTCGAAGCCTACAAGGTCAGCTCCGAGGATTTCCAGAAAAAGAGGGAATCCTTGTTCAAGTTTATGGAGGATGGAGAAAATCACCTCCGCGACCGTGTCAAGTGGAGAAAAGCGCCATTTCATTGAAATTTGAGCATAAGAAAAGCCCCGGAATCTTATCGGTTCTGGGACTTCTGCTTTCCAGCAAAGGAAAAGGCTTTTCGGAAAATCTGACTTTCTTCCTCGGAAATCACGATTCTGCGGGCAACCCTGACGCTTTTTCTCGCTTCTTTCCTTTTGCTGCTTATCTTACGTCGTCCATAAGGAACTTGAGCGTCTTGCCGAGTTCCTGGAGCGCTTCCATTTCTGCTTCCTTGACCTCGTCAACGGAAATGCCGATGCGGTCCGAGATGTCTGTGTAGGACATCTCCTCGCGGTCAACGGATGGACTTGCAAATCCAAACTTGAGCTGGATGACGATTGCCTGCCTCGGCGTGAGTGCCTTGAGTGCGCGGAGAATGGATTCTTTCTTCAGGCTCTCGAATGCAAGGGATTCGACATCCTGCGTTTCGTCAGACATGACGGAGGCGAAGTCCATGCTCGTCTCGTCGTTCGAGTCGAGCGGATTGTCGATGGAAGTCGCGCAGGTCGCCGCATTGTTGACGTACTGAATCATCTCTGGGCTGAGACGCGTCTTCTTGCAGACATAGGACATCGGCGGCTTCTCGTTCGACTGTGTCTCTGCAAGGTAATCGTCTTCCGCTTGCATAATGCGGCAGCGGTAGTTATGGTAATGAACCGGATTTCTAATCAAATCGCTCTCGTTTTCTAAGGAACGACGGATGGTCTGTGCAATCCATCTCGTCGCGTAAGTCGAGAGGCGGCAATCCTTTGTCGGGTCGAACTTGTCGATAGCGTGCGCGAGGCCCTCGACACCATACTGGAGGATGTCATCCTTCTCGACGCCCTGCCCGATATAGTTCGAGAACTTTTCGCGGACGATGTTGCCGACAAGGCGGAGGTTGCGGCTGACGAGGATGTTCTTGATGCGGTGGCTGAGCCAATCCAGTTCTTCGTGTCCCTTCGTCTCATGGAACGCGATAAGGAGGCGCTTCTCGTCGTCTTTCTTCAGAAGGCTGTGCGCCATGAGCTTGTCCCCGAGCTCACAGGCACATCCAGCTTCCATCTCTTGAAGGAAATCTTCCGGCACGTCGAAGGATTCTTCAATTTCTCGGCGTTCCCAGTCCGTGCGGGCGACTTTCAGCGAAGGAGAGCAATCTTCGTCATCGAGGATTCTCATCTCGCATACTGCATGCTTGCTGCTCTTTGTTTTTCTTTCCTCCTGTCGGCGCTTTGCCTTCGCGAAGAAGCGGAGGTGTACGGTGATTTCTGCATCCTGCTCGATTCCGAGCTGTGAATCGGTGAACAAAAGAATCTGTTCCACTTTCATGCGCAATGATGAGCGGCCTATTCCGTCAGGCACGCCTTCCTCCCATCCCTGTCTAATAATGTTTCCTCTTCTTGCGGCCTTGGTCCCGCGATTGACTTCCAGAGTCTTTTCACAAAGCCAAAAACATTATACCGCAGGTTGAATATCTGTGCAACAAATTTTTTCAGGGAACTTCTGTTCCTTTTTCTGAAATATTGCACGGAAGTGCAACGCTTTGTTTTCTTTTTGTTGCACTAAAATTCAACATGTTTCCCAAAGAAAAGAGGGCCGAAGCCCCCATAGGATTACTTGCTCTTTTTCTTCTTGTTCTTGCGGATGACGATGTCCCTGTCCTTGCAGGATTGCTCGACTTCGCGCAGAAGAGGTTGCGCAAGCTTGATAGCCCCCGACAGATAGAATTTCGGGTCTGTCAGGAACTTGTCCTCCTTCTCTTTCGGCATGACCCATGCCTTGTCTTTGCCATCCTCAATGAAATAATCGAAGATGTCGCCGACAATGATGGCCGCCGACGAGCAGAGAACATTCGCCTCGTTCATCGTCAACGGATGTTTTCTCCATTTCAGCCATGATGGCTGAAACTTTTGGTCTTTTGCCGCTGCTTCCATGAGCTCCACGCAGCAGGTGTAAGCAAACAGTCTCTGCGCGACTTCTCCGAGGCGGCACGATTTATCGTAGATGATGGTCTTCTCCTCGCGCCGGAACTCGAAGCCCTCTCCTGGACGGACATGCCAGTCCTTGTGTTTCAGGATGCCTTCCATCACGTCGAAGAAGACATCCCATCTCCGTTTGCCCTTTTTGTGACTGTTCGGGACAAACATCTCGGGAGACTCGTTGAAATCCGTGTCCTGAATGTCAAACACTTGGACTTCGGCGTACTCCTTTCTTGCCTTATGCATCGACTCTTCTGTTGGCGCATAAATTGTGATTGGTCCAAAGACATAATCATCCGGCAAGCAATGGAAGACCTTTGCGCCCCTTTCATCCCAGCCCATCGGGCCGTGGATTTCAGAAGCTAGTCCTCCAGATTGAACGAGAGCCAGAATGATATTGTTTGCAGAATAATCTCTCATTCTGCGGAAACGCGCCAGATAGTTGTATATCCAGGGTGGGTTCTGGCGAACCGTCTGGATAACTTTCTTCCAGGCATCGTTTCGTTTTTCTTTCAAATCCATATATTTCCTCCCCTCTGCCTGCTTTTTGAAGAGCAGGCTCTACTCAAGAGACAGGATTATCCCTTGATTTCATCCTCATTATATTGCCGCTTTCAGTGTCAGATGTCGAATAACTGGAGGTATTGCGGCTCGTACTGGACAAGCATGTATGCGACATAGAACCCGAAGATTGCAGGGATGAATATCGGCTTTTCGTTCTTTTCCAGCTTCCCCTTGAGCCAGAGTGGCACATAGAGAGTGCAGAGGACGATGCAGGACATCAGGTAGAGCGAGGTCGTCTGCAAGGTTCCGAGGCAGGCTCCGAGCGTGATGAGCATCTTGATGTCCGCTCCCCCGATGAGGTCCGGCTTGAACGCACAGGCGAGGAAGAATGCCAGTCCAGGAAAGAGCATGCCGATGAGCGCTGACGAAACGGGAACGCCATAAAACACGATGTCGAACACGGCAACAGCAAGAAAAGCAACAGAAAAGGAATCAGGAGCATACCGTACCTTCAAGTCCACGATGGCGGCGACGAGGAGCACCGTGGCTATCACATAATAGCCGACGATACTCGGGTACAGGTCGCGGAAAAACGGCGTCACCACCGTGAAGATGGTTCCAGCAACGAGGAAAGCCTTATCCCTGCGGGTGATGACATAATCCTCTGCTGTGAGGCTCTTCTGGATGTCATCATCAAAGGAATCTGCGTCCTTGAGCGCCAAGGCGAGGGCTTTCTGCATCGAGGCATAGGCAGCGAGGAGAATGAAAAAGAAAATGCCCGTCGCCGCAATATATTCCTGAATCATAAGATGAATCTCCTTTTCGTTTTTCCTGGTCAATGGACCCGCCACCTACGCCCTGACGGGCGTTGAGGTGGGGGCTTGCCAGAAGCCGCAGCTTGCGGATTACGTTCCTGCGGCGTACTGGCTTTCTGGATAGGCGCGGCTTGCGAGAAGGAGGCGCAATGCTCCCGCCCGTAGAGGCCGCGTAGTTGCAGGAGGGGCCTAGCCCTCCACCAGCACCGGAGCCCAAAGCGGCACCGGGGGAGCAGAGCCCAGTTTTTCGAGCCCTCTGGCAAGGATGTTCTTCGCGGCATTCCAGTCTCGGGAGTGGTGCGTCCCGCAGACGGGGCACGTCCATTCCTCGACGCCGAGCTTTATCTTGTCCTCGCCTTTCATGATGTGGCCGCAGGCACTGCATGTCTGCGTCGTGTTCTTAGGATTCACGGTCACGAACGTCCTTCCGTACATCTGTGCCTTGCGGCCCAGCATGTCGAGGAGCGT